>Ga0209200_1000548_pt1 | contig 42242 bp, 33 predicted proteins | sample AD_UKC033_MetaG_FD_184406 | JGI IMG/M metagenome (GOLD analysis project Ga0209200, IMG submission 184406) | Active sludge microbial communities of municipal wastewater-treating anaerobic digesters from USA - AD_UKC033_MetaG (SPAdes) (version 2) | ecosystem: Engineered > Bioreactor > Anaerobic >... | reverse complement strand
TGGGCAGCAATGCCTCTCGGCGGTCGTCTCTTTCAAGGCTCATGCTATTGGCTCAAAGCGACAAATGCCGGGGGGCGGGGGGCAGCGCCCCCATCGCACCAGGAAGTACGCAAGAACCGGATGAGCCGCAAAACGAAGCCAATCGGCTCAGGGCGTATCCCGCGGCAACTCGCGCCTGGCACGAGAGTTATGGCGGATCGGCCGCGAAACGGAGTCCGAAAAACGAAGCCAATTTCCCCGCCTGGGGCGGTGGATTCCTGCTTTCGCGGAGGGCTTCGATGGCGTATAGTGTCTTGTTCCTGGATACTGGCCGGATCTCCCGCGGGGAGCGATCGGTACGAGTAGTAATGGAGTGGCCCGGGCGTACCGTCCCGGCTCTTGGGAGGATGTAGCAAGATGGCGGATCAGGTTGAAGCGTACATCGATCAGAATTGGGTTCGTTTCGTCGAAGAGCTCAAGCAGTTCATGCGGTTCCCCTCGGTCAGCGCGCAGCGGGCACACGACAAGGACACGCGGGCCTGCGCCGAGTGGGTGGTCGCGCACCTCAAGGGCCTGGGCTTCGACGCCGGACTCGTCGATGTCGGCGGACAGCCCATCGTCCGGGCCCTGATGAAGGGCAAGAGCACCAAGCGCGTGATGATCTACGGGCACTACGACGTGCAGCCTGAAGACCCGGTCAGCGAGTGGAAGACCCCGCCCTTCGAGCCGACGATCCGCGACGGCATCCTCTACGGCCGGGGCTCCACCGACGACAAGGGACAGCTCTGGACCCACGTCAAAGCGGTCGAGAGCCTGCTCAAGACCGAGGGCGAGCTGCCTTGCGAAGTCCTGTTCCTGCTGGAGGGCGAGGAGGAGTCCGGCGGTGACGCGTTGCCCCGCTACGTGGCACAGGCCAAGGCCGAGCTCAAGCCCGACGCCATCGTCATCTCCGACAGCACGATGTACGACGCCAACACGCCTGCGCTGACCTACGGCCTTCGCGGCCTGGTCGCGCTGGAATTCACCATTCGTGGCCCGGCTTCGGACGTCCATTCCGGCGCCTACGGCGGCGGTATCGCCAATCCCGTCATGGTCGCGGCCCAGATCCTGGCCGCCTGTGTCTCTCGCGACGGCAAGGTCCTCGTCCCGCATTTCTACGACGACGTGGTCCCGCTGCAGGACTGGGAGCGGGAGAGCTTCCGCAAGCTGAACTTCAGCGACGAGACCCTGGCCAAGGAGCTGAACATCCCGCGCCCGCACGGCGAGACCGGCTATAGCACGCTGGAGCGGCTCTGGGCCCGCCCGACGTTCGAGATCAACGGCTTCTTCGGCGGTTACCAAGGGCAGCGGTCCAAGACGATCATCCCGTCGTTTGCCACGGCCAAGATCACCTGCCGGCTGGTTGCCAACCAGAATCCCGCCCGCATCCGCGACCTGGCGATCGAGCACATCCGGTCCGTCTGTCCCAACACGGTCCGCATCGAGATCAACGATTTCGGGATGAGTCCGCCGGTGCTGTTCGACGTGAAGGACCCGATCATCCGGGCCGCTCAGGACGCGACATGCAAGGGCTTCGGTCGGGAAACAGTCTTCATCCGTTGCGGCGGCTCGATCCCGGTGGTCAGCACCTTCGCGGAGCATCTCGGCTGCCCGGTCATCCTGATGGGTTTCGGCCTCGACAGCGACGGCCCGCACGGTCCGAACGAGCACTTCAGCCTGGACAGCTTCGTCAAAGGAACGAAATCCGCCGCCCACATGCTGAGGATGATCTGACAGGCAGTCCGTCGACTCATTGCTTGACTTTGTGGGACATTCTCGACCCTGGTCAAGTGCGTGTTGGTTCCGGAATCTGCACAGTCGGGCCGCTATGCGAGATAGACCTTGTCGCCGGGGTGGATCGGGGGGACCTGGTCCCGCTTGGCGACGATGTCCTCGGCGTCGAGGGCGAAGCTCGGCGCGATCTCGATCACGCAGTCGGGGGAGCGGTCCGGCTTACGCGGGACCTTGACGCCGGCGGATTCGAGCCAGGTCGCGGCCCGCTCGATCATCATCCGGCGGGTTACCTCGGCGCTGTCTTCGCCCACAGCGTTCTTGACCGGGGCGAACTGCTCGCTCCGCACGATGTCCAGGATGATCGACCGCTTGGCCAGCGGGATCGCGTCGAAGATGAACGATTCGAGCTTCACGCCGTTGGGCTCTTTCGGTTCGACCCGACGACCCTCGGCGTCGATGTGCTGGATCTTCTTGACTGCCCGGTGGAGGGGCAGGGTGTGCCCCTTCGTATTGAGGTGCTCCACGAAACTGGTGTCGATGATGTGGATCGCGATGCTGCCGAGGGAGAAGGCCAGCGAACCGTCCGGGCGGCGTTTCTGGGCCAGTTCGTCGGGCAGGTCGCTGTACTCGATCACGGTCACTTTGCCGTCGACCAGACAGAAGTTGCCGACCTTCTCCTTGGGTCCGTTCTTGATGACCGCTTTGGACGACATCTGGGCGCCGTCCAAGGCGTGCAGCCCGATGAAGAGCGGATCGAAGAGCTTGACCAGCGGATTGTCCACCTGCCAATAGGTGAGGTGCTCGACGCCGCGTTTCTTCATGTCCGCCAGGGCTCCGCTTCGAGCGAGGGCTCGGATGCACCCGCCATGACCGTCGGGACCCCTGGCGATTTGGTCCTTTTCCGCGAGCAGTATCCGCCCGTCAAGGCCGAAATTCGGAAGCGTTCCCTGCTGGAAAATGAAGACGTTCCGGGGGTCCAGGCCGTAGTAGTTGTCGGACCTGAAGGTCGCCAGAGTCTGCTCGTGGTTGAGCGGGCTGGTCATGATGTACCAGGGGCAGACAGCACCATACCGGCTCGATACCGCGGCAATCGTCTCGGCGAAGATGCGAAAGAGCGTCTTGTGCTCGATCGGGCTGACCGGGAAGTTGCCCTTGGGTCCGTCGAAGCCGAGCCGTGTGCCCTGGCCGCCGGCGACCACGAGGGCCGCCACCTTGCCGCTGGAGATTCGCTTCGTTCCTAAGTCGATTGCCTGTCTGTACTTGCGCTCTTCCTCCGCATTGTGCGGCTGGGGGCTGTAGGAGGTTGCCGGCTCGAAGTCGTGCTGAACAGGCGCCGCGGGTTGACCTGTGACCAGGTGGCGGACCCAATCCTGGATCGCAGGCAGATCGAGTTCTCGAATCTGGGCCAGCAGGGCGTCCTGCTGGTTCGGGTTCAGTTGGTTCCAGAACGCCAGCAGATGCTCCTGATGGTGCTCGGTCAGGAGTCTGCGGATGCTCTCCACGTCGGTTCTCTCGGGCATAGCGATCTCCAAGTCGTCAGACGATGGGATATTACGCGAAAGGAAAAATATTTCAAGGAAATGAGCGAATCGGGCGACAAAAAGTTTGACACGTTCCTCGGCTTGGGTTAAGATTGAGATAAAGGATAGGTGGATTTGCAGAAGTAGATCTATCATAAACCAGTACAGCCATCATATATAATACTTCAGCACTTCATATCCAGATCCGCCTGCCTAAGAGTTGTAGGACACAACCTACGAAACCTGAAGAACACCTGGAGGTCTTTGACCTGACTTAGGCAGAAAATCCTGCAAGGCGGAATGCTTTATCGGAACAAAACCGGCCCGTTCTCCTGTTGGTGCAAACGTTTTGATCCGGAGACTCGCGTGAACGAGCATTCGCCGATCAGGCAGCAACAAGCAGTCATTTGTTTGTTAATGTGGCCTATGTGGCGTAGTTGGAGAACGGTCGGTCTGCGAATCTCAGAGAAGTGAAAGGAGAATCAAATGAAAAGAAAAGGCTTCACCCTCGTCGAGCTGCTGGTCGTGATTGCGATCATCGCTCTGCTGATGGGCATTCTGATGCCGGCGTTGGCCCGTGTGCGCCAACTGGCGTTCCGAATGACCTGCGGCACCAACCTGTCGGGCATTGGCAAGGCCATGCTGATCTATGCCAATGACTATGAAGACGAGCTGCCCAAGGCCGGCGGCCGGTCCAGCACCTGGGGTCAAGTGGCCAACTACCAGGGAGGCACCCGCCAGGTGGCCTTTGGCCTCTCTGCGGACGGCAGCAGCGGCAAGGCGACGATCAGCTCGTGCTTCTACCTGCTGGTCAAGTACGCGGAGGTGACTCCGAAGTCGTTCATCTGCAAGGGCGACTCGGGCACCTCGGAGTTCAAGCTGGCCGACCTGGGCCTGACCGGGGTCGAGCTGATCGACCTGTGGGATTTCGGCACGCAGGGCGCTGCCGGCACCGCCTACAAGAGCTGCAGCTACTCGTACCATCTGCCGTTCAACAATCCGTACGCTCTGACGGTTTCGAGCGAGCCGGGCTTCGCGGTTGCGTCCGAGAGGAACCCGTTCTTCAAGAGCCCTGCCGGCGATGCAACGGCGTGGAACCTGTTCAAGCCCGACATGACTGGCTACGGCGGAACGACCGAGCAGGCCAAGCTGGGCAACGCCCTGTCGCACCAGCAGGAAGGTCAGAACGTGATGTTCCTCGACACCCACGTGGAGTTCGAGAAACGCTCCTACTGCTCGGTGGAAGACGACAACATCTACACGCCGTCGGACAACGACCAAGAGGGCGACCCCGTGGGCATCCTGCCTACGTTCACCTCGGTCCCGCGCTGCCGGAAGGACTCGTTCCTCGTGCATGATCCGGACGTGATGGGCGGAACGACCACGACGACGAGAGGCAGCTAACAGGTCAATCTCGTATAGATATTGACATGCAGCGGCGGCCCCGCGACCGATTTCGCGGGGCCGCCATTCTCCTCGAACGTGCTCTTTGACATTTCTGCCAGGCATCTGAGCGACGACGACGCTGGAGCCGGGCGACAGAGGGCATACACCTCCCCAGACGGTTTCGGGCATCGTGTCGATTTCCTGAGCTATCATATCTTCTCTCGTTCTATCTTCCGAGCCGTTGGTTTGAGGTCTGCTCTCCCGATCCCCAACCACCGTCTGTCCCGCTCATCGATTCGCGCATTCGCGGCGATCTCCCATTTGATGCATGAGCAGCGGCGTACGCCGGTGTTCCGTGCGAAGTCTGCCGAGGGTGCGCGCTTCTGCTGATTCTCGAAGACAATCGGTCAGGCTCTGCGCCTGCGGACCGGCCGTCCATGCATAGAACGAAACCACGAGATCGGCGGATCATGAGCGTTGAGCCTGAGTTTGCGGGCGGGTGTGCCGCTCGCGACCGATTGCCGCGGCGTGGAAGGAGACGAACACCTCGCATTCATCCATCGATTCCCTCTTTCCCTGCCGCACGCAGGTCGGTCCCGCCGGTCTCACGCTATTGGAAAGGGGACTACCATGAGAAGGAAGGGGTTCACACTGGTTGAGCTGTTGGTCGTGATCGCGATCATCGCTCTGTTGATGGGCATCTTGATGCCCGCACTATCGAGAGTCCGCCAGTTGGCGTTTCGGCTGACTTGCGGCACCAACCTGTCGGGCGTAGGCAAGGCCATGCTGATCTACGCCAACGACTACGAAGACGAGCTGCCCAAGGCCGGCGGCCGGTCGAGCACCTGGGGTCCGGTGAACAACTACCAGGGCGCCACTCGTGCACAGGCCTTCAGCCTGCAGGCGGACGGCAGCCAGGGCAAGGCGACGATCAGCTCGTGCTTCTACCTGCTGGTCAAGTACGCAGAGGTGACTCCGAAGTCGTTCATCTGCAAGGGCGACTCGGGCACCTCGGAGTTCAAGCTGGCCGACCTGGGTCTGACCGGGGTCGAGCTGATCGACCTGTGGGACTTCGGCACACCGGGCGCCAACGGCACCGCCTACAAGAGCAGCAGTTACTCGTACCATCTGCCGTTCAACAATCCGTACGCTCTGACCGTGTCGAGCGAACCGGGTTTTGCCGTGGCGGCCGACAGGAACCCGTTCATCAACAGCCCCGCGGGTGCGGCGACGGACTTCGCCACGTTCAAGCCCGACATGACCGGCTACGGCGGCACGACCGAGACCGCCAAGTACGGCAATGCCCTGGCGCACCAGCAGGAAGGTCAGAACGTGATGTTCCTCGACACGCACGTGGAGTTCGAGAAACGCTCCTACTGCTCGGTGGAAGACGACAACATCTACACGTCCTCTCGCTACGACAATGCCGGCGATGTGCTTGGCACGAAGCCCGATGCGGCCTCGTCGGTTCCGCGGGCCCGCAAGGACTCGTTCCTGGTGCACGATCCGGATGTGTTCCCGAACAAGGGGCGAACCTGCTTTGCAGCCGGGACGCCCGCCTGGATCGATGGCGGTCTGGTGCCCATCGCGCACGCCGCGGTTGGGCAGGCGGTGGGTGTTGCCGGCGTAGATCGCATGGCCGCGGGTCGGAGCCTCCGGATCGAGCGGGTCGACGCTCACGAGGGCGTCTTCCCGGAGGCGTACACCGTAATCCTCGAGGACGGCGAGGGCCTGTGTGTCGTGGGTTCGCACCTGTTCCTGTTGGACTGCGGGCGGTGGGCCCGTGTCGAGAATCTGCACGCGGGTTCGGTTCTGCAGACGCACGAGAGGCCGGTGCGGGTGCTCGCTGTGATCCGACACAATACGCCCTACGTCGGCACCGTGTACAATCTCAAGATCCAGGACGCCGATCACTACTTCGTCGGTCTGGCAGGCGTCGTGGTTCGCGACTACTGAGAATCGCGGGCATAGCATGACCGGGTCGATTCCTCAGGGGCCCTGTGGGCGGAGGTGTTGGCTGCCTGATCTGGCCCGGATGTGGGTGGTCTCGCGCAGCAATGTGCGAGACCACCTGCTACTTCCTCGCCGGGCGGAGGCCTTGGTGGGCGGGGATGAAGTCGATGAGCTGGTATTCCGTGCGGACCGATGCGATGGTTTCGCCTCGCTGGGCGATTTCGTCGAGGGCAATAGTGCCGAGCCGGCCGTGAGCGCTTCGCAGGTAGGACACTTTCGTCGGGTCGATCCCCATGATTCTCGCGGCGGTAGCGTCCGTCGCGGGCAGGTTCGTGCCCATCACGATCACCCCGGTGGGTTTCGGCGTGCCCATGATCGGGCCGTCGCCGTCCATGCCGACGATGCCGTCGATGATCGCCAGGTGCGGCTGGACCGTCTGGTTGATATCGAGGATCGACTGCTCGATCCCGGCCCAATGGAAGACGTTCTTGGGCCAGCCATAGACGATGCCGGGCATCAGGCCGAACAGGTTCTTCATCGACAGCGTCACGCCGACCCAGTGGTGCGTCTTCATCTTGGGCATCGAGACGATCCAGTCCACTTGCTCCACGGTCGCAGGCAGGGTGAGGGTGGCCAGGCCGTTCCTGCCTCCTGCGTTCGGGCGGACCACCAGATCGTCGTTGTTCAAATCGACGAACTGGACCTTCTGCTCGACGAGCGATTCGGACAGGCGGACCTCGTCGATGACTCGAGTTGTGTCCCGGCAATGGCCCGGTCCCTCGCCGATCAGGACGCTGGCGGCCCCCAGCTTGCGGAACGCCTCAGCGGCGCCGAAGATCAGCTCCGGCTGCGTGCAGATGTGGATCGCGCCGCGGAGGGTCTCCACGAAGTTCGGCTTGAGCAGGATTCGCTTGCCGCGAACCTGCTCGGGACCGAGGCCGAGCTGGCGAAGTCCCGCTTCGACGATGGAAGCGAGATCCACGCTGTAGGAGGGGGCCTTGGCGATAAAGACCTTGGTCCGTTTCCTGATCCGCTGGATCTTGTCGTGGACCAGGGCGCCCGCGGCGCCGATCCCGGTCGCGACCAGCGCATCGACCAGCAGTGCCCGCCGGGTGATCTTGCCCGACAACCGATTGTCCGGATGCGAATGCGTCATTTCTCGTCCTGCCAACCAGTGCTCTCGAAGAAGCGGATCAGTCCTGCCTCGCAGTGCCAGGCGAGCAGCAGCAGACTCAGCGAGACCGTCTCGTGCGGGCCGAGCTGCTCCTGTCTGGCGAGGACCTGGAGGATTCGTTCCCGCGGCTGGTCGATGCTCTCCTGCCAGGCATGAAGCCCGAGGATGGCCCACGCGAGGGAGATCGGCGAGTTCAGAAACGCCAGTTGGGACCGCAAGTACGCGATGCTCTTCTGGACATTGGCCTTCGGCGCGAGCCCGGCGAGGGCCTGGAGGCTCAGGCCGGTGGTCTCCGGCATGGGACGCATCTCGATGTCGAACGTGATGGTGTTGCCGCAGTTCCAGCCGCCGGAAGGCAATTGCCGATCCAGGAGCAGGCGGATCGCGTCTTGGGCGCGAGGGTGAGTCGTCTGCCCGTTGGCCCGCAGTGCCAGCGTCGCGTAGGCGGTCGGCTCGACCCACGGATGCGTTCGGGCGATCCACGGCCAGCCTTTGATCGTCTCATCGTGACCCTTCGTCGTCTCGGAGGGGTCGAGGACCTTGATGTCGTCGAAATCGACCAGGAATCGGATCGCCTTGGCCTGGCATTCGCGGTATGAGGGCGCCCCTTGCCACGCCAGGACGGCCAGCGACGTCGGCCAGCAGGCGTCGGGGTTGTATGACGAGACGCTGATCCGTCCGTCCTCGCCTTGCACTGCTGCGAGCTGCTGTCGTGCTTTCTCGACCACTCCGCTGTCGCCGCCGGCGGCCTGTAGTGCCAGAATGGCCCAGCACGCCGCATCCGGCCGGGGACTGCCCCCGGGCCGATTGACGACCCCGACCCCCTCGGCGTATCGTTCCTCCAGGGCCTTCAACTGCGATTTGTCATTGGGATCGGTCAACAGCATGGCAGAACCTTCCTATGCCCCATTCTACCAGATGCGACTCGATGTTCGCTCGCGCTTTTTGTTCTACGTCTCCCAGGGGCCATGAATGAAAAAAAGAGGTTCATCCGGTTCTTGCGTACTTCCCTGTGCGATGGGGGCGCTGCCCCCCGCCCCCCGGCATTTGTCGCTTTGGGCCAACAGCATGAGCACAAAGGGAAGCGACCGGTCAGACGCCCTGCGGCCCGGGTCCGCATTCGCTCGGTGTTCCCCCGATCATATCATGAACGAGGCCATCCGGTTCCGCCGTCGCCCCCGCACTACCATGCTGCTGGCGTAAAGCGAAAAATGCCAGGGGTCCGGGGACGGCGTCCCCGGTCACGGAGCGCTGCATAACCCCAGAAGCACGCAAGAACCGGATGAGCCTGAAAAGGCCGCGAGCCGGGTTTGTGTTTCCCCTCGCTTTCTGGTAGATTGGCGGCTTCGGATTCCTAAGGAGAAACTGACCATGGGCATGACCCTGATTCACAAGATTCTGCGGGCGCACCTCGTCGAGGGCCGGATGACGCCGGGCGAGGAAATCGCCATCCGCATCGACCAGACGCTGACGCAGGACGCGACCGGCACGACCGCGTTTCTGCTCTTCGAGTCGATGGGCGTCGAGCGGGTCCGGACGGATCTGTCCGTCTCCTACGTCGATCACAACATGGCCGGCTTCGGGCCGGAGAATCACAACGACCATCTGTATCTCCAGACGGTCGCGACCAAGACCGGCGTATACCATTCCCGCGCCGGAAACGGCATCTGCCACCAGGTGCATCTGGAGCGGTTCGGCAAACCCGGCGCGACCCTGCTGGGCAGCGATTCGCACACCCCCACCGGCGGCGGGCTCGGCATGGTCGCCATCGGCGCGGGCGGACTCGACGTCGCGGTCGCCATGGGCGGCGGCGCCTTCCATCTGCAATGCCCCAAGGTCGTAGGCGCCAAGCTGACCGGCAAGCTCAACGACTGGGTCGCGGCCAAGGACGTGATTCTCAAGCTCCTGAGCATCCTGACGACCAAGGGCAACGTCGGCTGGGTGGTCGAGTACTTCGGACCGGGCGTCAAGAACCTTACCGTCCCGCAGCGGGCGACCATCACGAACATGGGCGCCGAGCTGGGTGTGACGACGAGCCTCTTCCCCAGCGACGAGCAGACCCGACGGTTCCTGGCGGCCCAGAAGCGCGAAGGCGACTACCAGCCATTGGCGGCGGACAAGGACGCAGTCTACGACCGGGTGATCGAGATGGACCTGTCGGCGCTGGAGCCGATGGCGGCCTGTCCCTCCTCGCCCGACAACATCAAGACGATTCGCGAGATCGCGGGCAAGAAGGTCGGCCAGATCGCGGTCGGCAGTTGCACGAATTCGAGCTTCACCGACCTGATGATGACCGCCAGGGTGCTCAGAAGCCGTCGGATTGACCCTATGGTCGAGTTCGCGGTCGCGCCGGGCAGTCGGGAAGTGCTGAATATGCTGGCGGGCAACGGCGCCCTCGCGGACCTGATCGCCGCAGGCGCCAGAATCCTGGAATCGTCCTGCGGCCCGTGCATCGGGCAGGGCTTCTCGCCCGCCGACGGGACGGTGAGCCTGCGGACGTTCAATCGCAACTTCGCAGGGCGCAGCGGAACGAAAGGCGATCAGGTGTATCTGGTCAGTCCGGAGACCGCGGTCGCCTCCGTCCTGACGGGCAAGATCACCGATCCGCGAGACCTGCCGCAACTGATGGGCATCGAGTACCCGAAGATCAAGATGCCGCGTGAGTTCGACATCGACGACAGCATGATCGAGCGACCGTTGGACGACGCATCGGCCAGGGCCGTCCAAGTCCTGCGAGGCAGTACGATCGTCGTGCCGGAGGCGCCCAAGCCGCTGCCGGCCAAACTCGTCGGCCAGGTCCTGCTCAAGTGCGGCGACAAGATCACGACGGATCACATCATGCCCGCGGGAACGCACCTGAAGCTCCGCTCGAACGTGCCGGAATACGCGAAGGTCGTGTTCAACTGCTTCAGCGAGCCGGGCAAGCCGACGTTCGCCGAGCGAGCGTTGGCTCTCAAGGCCCAGAGCATCGGCGGTATCGTCGTCGCAGGCGAGAGTTACGGCCAGGGCTCTTCTCGCGAGCACGCGGCCCTGTGCCCGATGTACCTGGGCGTGCGTGCGGTTCTCGCGAAGAGCATGGAGCGAATCCACCGGGCGAACCTCATCAACTTCTGCATCGTGCCGATCCGGTTCGCCGACGTCGCAGACTACGACCGGCTCCAGGCGGGCGACGACCTGGTGATCGACGATCTGCTCGGCGCGATCCGCAGCAGCGAGCAAGTGACGATCCGCAAGGCCGACGGCTCGTTCGAGTTCACGGGCAGGCTGGAGCTGTCCGCGCGTGACCGGGACATCCTCCTGGCCGGCGGACTGCTCAGCTTCACTCGCGCGAAGGCCCATGGTTGAGATCGTCGTCAGTGTGTTCGGGAGCGGTCGTGTGCGTCCGGGCGATCCCGTGTACGGGCTTGCCGAGCAAGTGGGTCGGGCGCTGGCTCAGGCGGGTTTCGTGATTGCCAACGGCGGCTATCGGGGCATCATGGAGGCCTCCGCCCGAGGCGCCGCCCAGGCGGGCGGGACCGTCATCGGCGTGACCTGCTCGGCGTTCAAGAACAGCGTCGCCAACGAGTACGTCACGCGGGAAGTCGTGACCGGCTCGCTCACCGAGCGATTGGACACGCTCGTCCAGTTGGGCCGGGCCTATGTCGTCCTGCCCGGCGGGACGGGCACGCTGCTGGAGCTGGCGACGGTCTGGGAGCTGAAGAACAAGCGATTCCTGGATCAGGCCAGGCCGATTGTCCTGGCGGGCGGGTTCTGGAAACCGCTGGTTGACCTGGTCGCCCGCGACGACCCGACGTGCGCGAAGTCGGTGGTCTTGGCCGAGACGCCGGACGAGGTGGCCCAACGGATCGAACGAGGATTGAAGACATGAGAAACGGATGGATCGCTGCTGGCGCCGCGATGGTGCTCGTCCTGGGACTGGCCGGCGCGGGTCTGTGTGCGCAGCCGATCGCGGAGACGGCCCGGCTCCTGCCGGAGGCGACGGTGCTCTCGGGAGTCGATGGCCAGCTTGTCCATCGGGACGCCGGCGACACGTGGTGGTTCGAGTTCACGGACGAGGTGAAGAACGACAAGTACCGCATTCCGGCCGGGACTTCCCTGAGACTGCTGCCTTCGAGCACCCTGGAGAGGCTGATTGCCGACGCGAACGATCGATACGCGCCGCGGTATCGGCTCTCCGCTCAGGTGACGCGGTACGAGGACGCCAATTACCTGCTGACGACCTACTTCCTGCCCTTGAGCACGTTCAAGAGCGACGGGCACGCCGGGCCAGTGACCGATGTTCAGCCGGCGGTGGGGGACGTGCCGGCCGATCCCAACCTCTCGATTCCGCAGGAGGTTATCGAGAAACTGAAGAACGCCCGTCCCATTCAGGGGCCGCTCAGAAAGCCTGGCGAGCCGGATCGGCCGTCCGGTTCCGCAGGGGGCGACTACCTCGGTCGGATGCTGGTGGACAGGGTCGGCCTGATCGTAGCCGGGGATGTTGGATCGCCGCGGGACACGGGCGCCGGCGCATCTGCCCTCCCGCGTTTGTACTTCACGCCGTACGCGCTGGGATGGAACGTCGGCGACGTGCGATATGAACTGCTGCCCAGCAGTGCGTTGGAGCAGGCTCGACAGTTGCAACGCAGCTCGCTGGAGCCGATTCGTTTCAACGTGGCCGGGCTGGTCACGAAGTTCCGGGGCACCCAGTATCTCCTGCTCCAGCGGGCGGCGCCGGTCTACAACTATGGCAACTTCGGCAGGTGAGCGATTATGAGCGAATCACTGCACGACATCCTCCTGTCCTCGCGTGACGCCGGCTTCGAGGCCGGGTTCGCGAAGCTGCGATCCGACATGCTCCAGTTCGCCCGGCTCGCGGGCGCCGACAGCGCCGAGAGTCAGACGGTGGCCAGGGTCCTGGGCGAGGTGGCTGAGCAGGGGGATGGAGCTGTCGCGAAGTACACGAAGGAGTTCGACCGCGTCGATCTGAGTCCCTCCGAGTTCCGCGTCCAGGCGGCCGATCTCGCGATGGCGCACGCCGCTGTCGACGGCAGGCTTCTCGGGTCGCTGCGCAAGGCCATCGAGAACGTGCGGGCGTACCAGCGGAAGATCTTCATCGGCGGCCGCTCGGAACTCTCGCAGGGCACCGGCATCCGCTACACCCCGATCCGGCGTGTGGGCGTCTGTGTGCCCGGCGCCGCGGCGCCCTTGCCCAGCACGGTCATCATGACGGTCGTGCCCGCCCAGGTCGCGGGTGTGAAGGAGATCGCGGTGGTCTCGCCGCCGCGGTGGAAGGGGACGATCCACCCGGTCATCCTGGCTGTGTGTCACGAGCTGGGAATCGACGAGGTCTACCGCATCGGCGGCGTGCAGGCGGTCGGCGCACTGGCCTACGGGACGCAGACCATCCGAAAAGTCGACAAGATCGTCGGGCCGGGCAACAAGTGGGTCCAGGCTGCCAAGAAGCAGGTGGCGGGCGACCACGTCGCGATCGACTCGATTGCCGGGCCCAGCGAGGTGCTCATCCTCGCCGACGACCAGGCGAATCCCGCCTGGGTCGCGGTCGATATGCTCAGCCAGGCCGAACATGGCACAGACAGCAGCGCGATCGTGCTCACCGACTCGCAGTCCCTGGCTCAGGCAATCGTGGAGCAACTGGCCAAACAGCTTGAGACGCTGCCGCGGGCCGCGGAAGCGCGGGAGTCGTTGAAGCGGTTCAGCCGGATCATCGTGGTTGCGGACATGGATGAAGCGGTCCGCCTGGCGGACGAATTCGCCTCCGAGCACCTGGAGGTCCAGTGCGGGACCCGGAGCCGCGAGATTGCCGCGCGGATCACGAACGCCGGCGCGATCTTCATCGGCCCGCACACGCCCGTCGCGGTCGGCGATTACTGGGCGGGACCGAGTCACACGCTTCCGACGGGCAGCCGGGCCAAGTTCTCCAGTGCCGTGACGAGCAACGACTTCGTCAAGTCGATCAGCCTGATCGAGTACACCGCCGAGCAACTCGCGGCCAGCGCCGACGACATCATCCGTATGGCCGAGGTCGAGGGCCTCGACGCCCACGCCCGCAGTGTCGCCATCCGCCGGCAGGGGTGACGTTCAGATCCCCCAGTTGAGCCGCTCTTCGTGTTGTTCGTAGAAGCGGCCCAGCAGGTGGATCTCGACCAGGAGGATGTAGAACATCAGCGGGCGTGCGAGCCAGATCTTCCAGGGTCCGACAGCCGCGTACATGAGCAGCCCGGCGAGTCCCATCAGCGGGAGCAGGCAGAGCAAGAGCACGCAGTAGGGACCGAACACGCTTGCGATGGAGGGTACGACCAGCAGGGGATTGGCCGCCCGCGCAGAGTCGAAGTCATTCACCGCGAGCAGGACCATGGGGAAAACGAATCCCGCAAGCGCCGTCCAGGCCAGGAGAATCCAATCGGTCCGCTCCCTGACGACGTGATATGCCAGAGGCGGACCCCAGATCAGCGCGACAATCGGCAGAACCGTTTTGCCGGTGGAAAGCAGAGCGTCGGTCGAGAGCGGCGACGAATCGCCATTGATGTCGGGTGCACGCCTTCCGCCCCCTGCACTGTGGCTCAGGCACATCGCTGCATAGTGCACGAAATACAGGGTCAGGACCACGAGATAGCACAACTGGGCGATCCCCGGGGACTCCCAGAACCGAAATGTCGCGGCCTCCTTCCACAGGGGCGGCAGGAGCGAGAAGATCAGCAGGTGGATGATCCCGGAGACATTCAGCGGATACAGCCAGACATCGAAGACAGACCGCGGTTCGCTGTCTGTCGTGTCGCCGACCTCCGTTGGGGCCCCAGACTCCGTCCATGCGGGCGCAGGGGGCAGGTCGAACATCGATTCATCCAGAGGCTTGCTGGCGGTGTCCATCCCGGCCTGTGGGACCTGCTCTTGAACGGGCGCCGGCGTCGACCGCGGGACCCGGATGGCGCCCTTGCACTTCGGGCACCGGCCGCTCTTGCCGGCCTGGGTGGCCGGGACTCTGAGTCTCGTGCCGCAATGTTCGCACTCGAACTGGATCACAAAGCCACCGCCATATCACCTGAATCGAACGCAGACCTCGATGGTTCTCCACCATCAGCCTATTGCTATAGACGCACATCGGGCGGGGTTTCTTCAGCCGTTTCCTGCGTTCACCCACGAGTTCCATCGGGTCCGGCTCGTCGGTTCTTCAGGGGCTCTGCCCCTGAGACCCCGGCATTTTCCGCTTTGGGCCAATAGCATGATTGAGCTCGGAGTTGTCTTGCCTTCATTCTCATGCTGCTGGCTCAATGCGAGAAGTGCCGGGAGGAATGGGGACTGGGGGCTGGCCCCCAGGGGATTGCGGCGGGACCGACGCCGGTCGGCACAGGCATTAACCGAACAGCTCATCCTCAATAACCTTGAGATTCCTATTCGCATAGAACATGTCCGGCTCGTGTTTGGTGGCTCGCACCCTGATCTGATAACCCGGCGCCACCGGATTCCCTGCGTCAAAGAGTATGAGACCGAGCCCAAACACGCGACACAGTGCATCAAGTTGGGCCAAGTCGGACTCAGAGACGACATTGGGTATGACCAGGTAGACCTTATGTGAGAAGAGCCTGTAAGAACAGGCCTGGCCGAAAGCTGTGATCAAGGCGTTTGCGTCTGCCTTGATTTCAGCGGACACAACCTCGGCGGGGAACTTCAGAATGTCACTTTGCCTTGGACGAAGAACACCTACGACATCGGGAGTGCCCCACTTGTCCTTGAAACAATTGCCCCCAAGCGGGATAGCCTTGGTACATTCCTCCAATTCGTCCACGAGGTATTCCGCAAAGGATTTGTAGAACACTTGTTCCGCAAGCCTACATCTCGTCTTCTCAGCAGCCCTGGCATCGGGCTCAATCTCGGTGTCTCCGAACCTGGTGTGCCGAAACAAACCTCTCGCGGGTTTACAGACCTCTTCTGGCCGCGAGAGATGCAGATTTGGAATGACCGCACGAAACGACTTGGCATCCGGCAGATCGTGTTTGAGCCGACGCATCAACTCCGCAAATCGAAGTCCCTGAGGCTCCTTCGCGAGCAACTCAACAGCCTTGTTGTATATTTGCTCTTTCTGCGTCATGGCCGACTCCCTCCGGGTCGCCTGCCGACCCTATGCGAGCTTTTGCCTGATGAGGCTAGCCGCTTCCTTCAGTGCCTCGTCGATTCTGGCGGGGTTCTTGCCGCCGGCCTGGGCCATCTGGGGCTTTCCGCCGCCGCCGCCGTCGACGAGGGGAGCGATCTGCTTGACGATGTCGCCGGCCTTGATCTTCTTGATCAGGTCGTCGGTGACGCCCGCCAGGAGCATGACCTTGCCTTCCTCTTCGTAGGCCAGGACGACGACCGCGGACTTCGCCTTCTTCTTGAGCATGTCGATGGCCTCGCGGGCCCGGTCCACGGAGGTGGTCGAGAGCCGGCCGACGACGATTGCCGATTCGCCGATCTTCTCGCCTGCGTCCAAAAGGGCCTTGGCCTCCGACATGGTATCGGGACCGCCGGTCTTCGATGCGGTCTTGAGCTGCTTGGCGAGCTTCTTATTGTCTTCGATGAGCTGCGAGACCCGCTCGGACAGCTTGTTCGCAGGCACCTGGAGAAGGGCGGTGAGCTGTTCGACGACGTCGCCTGCCTTCTCGAGGTGCGCGGTCAGTGCCGGGCCGGTCAGCGCGGTGATGCGTCGAACGCCTGCAGAGACGCTTTCCTCTTTGAGGATCTTGAAGCCGCCGATGACGCCGAGCCGATCCACGTGCGTGCCGCCGCAGAACTCCCGGCTGAACGCGTCGCCGATGTGTTTCTCGTCCGAGGCGCCGATGCAGATGACGCGGACCTCGCTGCCGTACTTCTCGCCGAACAGGGCCATCGCGCCGAGCTTGTCCGCTTCCTCGCGAGGCAGGACCGCCCACGTGACGGGCAGGTCCGCCGCGATCTTCTCGCGGACGAGTTGCGTGATCTTGTCAAGTTCCTCGGCCGTCGGGGCCTTCGGATATGTGAAATCGAACCGCAGGTAGTCGGGTCCGACGTGGCTGCCCTGCTGGGCGACCGACTTGCCGAGCACCTGCTGGAGCGCCCACTGGAGCAGGTGCGTAGCGGTGTGATTTTTCCGCGTGGCGTTTCGGTCGGGACTGACTGCCGCGATGACGGTCTGTCCAACCTGGAGCGAGCCTTCCGCGAGCTTGCCGCGATGGATCACGGCGTGGCCGACCTTCGTTGTCTCCTCGACGACGAACGTAGCACGGGCATCCTGCCCGTGAGTAGTATGGGCGTCCCGCCCATGCCCGTCAGGAATATTCACGGGCAGGATGCCCGTGGCACTCCCGGCCGGGACGGCCGTGCTATGGGAGGCGATGACGCCGAGGTCGCCGACCTGGCCGCCGGCCTCCGCGTAGAAGCAGGTCTTGTCGAGGACCAGGCCGATCTCGGTGTTGGCCGGGACGGCGCCCTGTCTGTTGAAGCCGTCGCGGTCGATCCAGCCGAGGATTGTCGCGTCGCAGCGGTCGGTCTTGTACTTGTGCAGGTCCTCGGTGGCCGGCAGATCGCTGTCGGCCAAGCCCGCCAGGAGCGAATCGGTCTTCTGTGCGGCCCGAGCCCGTTCCTTCTGCTCCTGCATCAGCTCGTCGAACCGCTTGATATCGACGGTCAGGCCCTTTTCGGAGGCCATGAGCTGCGTCAGGTCCGGCGGGAAGCCGAAGGTGTCGTAGAGCTGGAAGGCGTCGTCGCCGCTGAGGGTCTTCTGCTTCGTCCCGGCGGCGCGGGCGGCGGCAGTATTGAAGATCTCCAATCCGCGGTCGAGCGTCCGCCCGAAGCCGGTCTCCTCCGACTGGATCACGGTCGCGACGTACTCAGCCCGCTCGCGGATTTCCGGGAACGCACTGCCCAGGCAGTCCGCAACCACTGGGACGAGCTTGTAGAGGAACGGCTCGTGCAGATCGAGTTCTCGCCCGAACCGAGCGGCCCGTCGGAGGATGCGCCGGATCACGTAGCCGCGACCGTCGTTCGAGGGCGTCGCCCCGTCGGTGATGGCGAACACCAGCGTCCGACTGTGGTCCGCGATGACGCGGAAGGCGTTGTCGGTCTTGTTGCCGAGCTGCGAGGTGTACTTGTGCCCGCTCATTTGGGCGGTCCGCTCGATGATCGGCATGAACAGGTCGGTGTCGTAGTTGCTCCACTTGTCCTGGAGGACGCGGACCACGCGTTCCAGGCCGGCGCCGGTGTCGATGTACCTGGCCGACAGCGGGACGAGATTGCCCGAGGGCTGGCGGTTGTACTGGATGAAGACGAGGTTCCACAGCTCGATGAACCGGGCGCAGTCGCCATTGACGCGGCAGGTATGGCCCGGGACGCCTTGCTTGTCACAGCGGTCGGGACCGAGATCGATGTGGATCTCGCTGCACGGGCCGCAGGGACCGGTCTCGCCCATCTCCCAGAAGTTCTCCTTCTTGCCGAACGCCATGACCCGCTCTGCGGGGATCGGCGTCAGCTTCGTCCACAGCCCGGCGGCCTCGTCGTCGCGAGGCAGGCCGTCCTTCTCGTCGCCCGCGAACACGGTGGCGTAGAGCTGGTCAGGATTGATGCCCCAGACCTTCGTGAGCAGTTCCCACGCCCACGAGATTGATTCGGCCTTGAAGTAGTCGTTGAACGACCAGTTGCCGAGCATCTCGAAGAAGGTGTGGTGATAGGTGTCCTTGCCGACCTCCTCGAGGTCGTTGTGCTTGCCGCTGACGCGGAGGCATTTCTGGCTGTTGACCGCTCGCGGGCATTCGGGGTCCCGCAGTCCGAGAAAAATGTCCTTGAACTGGTTCATCCCTGCGTTGGCGAACAGGAGCGTCTCGTCGCCGTGCGGGACGATGGGGGAGCTGGGAACGAAGGTGTGCGCCTTGCCCAGGAAGAAATCGATGAAACTCTGTCGGATCTCGCGAGCGGTTAACACAGTTCAGTACCTCTTCTCAACGGCACGCATGCGTATGCTGTCAAATTCGAATTTCGGATTTCTGTTCACTTGCCTAAGACCGGTTGCACCCAGGCGGATTCGTGCTCGTCCGGGACGTGCGACTTGTCGTTCCTTCGCGACGAGATGACCCTGGCTCGGACGTACAGTTCATCGCCCTGGAGCGTATAGCCCGCGGTCGTGCCCTGGCTTTCCGCGAGCACAACGCCGATCTGGGGGCTGTAGATCCGTGTCGTTCGGATCGCCTTGCCCTGGGCATCGACCACCCCCCGGCTGCTCGGATCGAAGCCGCGACGAGTTCCGATAAAACGGATCGTATACGTCACGCCAGGCTCGGGATCGACCTGGACTGTCAAGGTATCGTCCCGAAATGCGATGTCCTTTAGCTTCACGCCGGTGGAGCAGTAGAAATCGCCGGCGTCCATGGCGCGGATAATCGATTCCGGTGTCAGTCGCTCGGCGCGGACGACGATCCACGCCTGGCCGGGATTGGCCGCACGGGGTTCGAAACTGTGATAGTTGTGGGCGTCGTCCGTGGCGACCGCATACAGGATCTCGCCGCCCGCCTGCGCCAGGCGGTTGGCCAGGACGATGTCCCACATTCGCTCGGTGCTGGCCCGCAGGTCGTTGCCGTCGTTGTTGACGTAACCATGGGCGTTGTAGACCTCGAAGAAGCGGGCGCCCTTGACCGGCAGCATGTCCTCCGCGGTCAAGACCCATTGGAAATTCGGGTGGTTGATGTGAACGAGCATGGTCTGGCCCGTCTTCTCCTGTTGCGCCAGGACCGCGTTGACGTTGTTCTGCAGGAGATCCGCCATGGTCGGTCCACCCTGCGGCCCGATCACCTCCAGCAGGTTGATTCCGTTGAGATGGGCCTTGTCGGAGATCTCCTCGGATTGGATCAACAGGAAGCGTCCCGGCTCTTCGACGAGGCAGCGGTACTCGGAGAGCGGCTTAAGCCGGACCTCGGTCTTGCCTTCCTGGCTCTTGCGCATTTCGACCCAACGATTGCCGAACCGGGCGAGGTACTGCTCCAGGGCAGTCTGGTGCTTGTCTGCGATTGCCATCCACCTCTGCCCCTGCGACAGGCGGTTGTGGTCGGACACGGCCAGGAAGTGGTAGCCGTGGTCCTTGTACCACTGCGTCACCATCTCGGGGAAGTGGTCGCCATCGCTCCAGAAGGTATGGGTGTGCAGGTTGCCTTTCCACCAGTGTGACGGCGCGAGGTCAGCCCATGCCGGACCGATTGCGACCCAACACAGCGACAACAGCATCCACATCAACGATGTCCCGGATTTCTTCATCTGTCTCCTCCCGCTTCATTTGGCGTCTTTGGGCGCCGGGGTTTCCACCAGGCCCTTGGCGGCCAGGATCTTGTTCTTGATCTCCGCGGTCAACTCGGGATTTTCCACGAGGTACTTCTTGGCGTTCTCGCGACCCTGCCCAAGGCGAACGCTGCCGTAGTTGATCCAGGCGCCGCTCTTCTCCACGATCTCCGCGGCGATCCCGAGGTCCAGCAGGTCGCCCTCGTAGCTGATTCCGCTGTCGAACATGATATCGAACTCGGTCTCGCGGAAGGGCGGGGCGATCTTGTTCTTCACGACCCGCCCGCGGACCCGCGACCCGATCGCGCCGGTGTTGTCCGTCAGCGTGCTGAGCCTTCGCAGGTCCACGCGGACGGAACTGTAGAACTTCAGGGCCTTGCCGCCCGTGGTGGTCTCGGGATTGCCGAACATGACGCCGATCTTCATGCGGATCTGGTTGATGAAGACCAGGGCGGTCTTGCTCTTGTAAATGATGCCGGTGAGCTTGCGCATCGCCTGGCTCATCAGGCGGGCCTGCAAGCCCATATGGCTGTCGCCCATATCGCCTTCGAGCTCCGCCTTGGGGGTCAGCGCCGCCACGGAGTCGATGACGATCACGTCCACGGAGTTCGACGAGACGAGCATCTCGGCGATTTCGAGGGCCTGCTCGCCCGTGTCGGGCTGGCTGACCAGCAGGCTGCTGACGTCCACGCCAAGACGCTTGGCCCAGGTGGTGTCCAACGCGTGTTCCGCGTCGATGAACGCGGCCACGCCGCCGGCCTTCTGGGCACTGGCGATTACGTGCAGCGCCAGCGTCGTCTTGCCCGACGATTCCGGCCCGAACAGCTCCGTGATGCGTCCACGCGGGATGCCCGCGCCGCCCAGCGCGATGTCCAGGGACAGGGCGCCGGTGCTGATGCCCTCGATCTTGGCGTAGGAATGCTCGTCCATCTGCATGATGGCGCCCTGGCCATACTGCTTCTCGATCTGGGCGATCACTCGGTGCAACGCGGCTTGCTTGCCGTCATCACCGGCCTGAGGTTCGGTTACGGCGGTCGTGGGTTTCTTCGTCTTTGCCATGGAGTGCCTCCAACTGTCTGTAATCTCGCTGTTCCGTTAGTCTTCCGGTAGTATGTAACGTCCCAAACGGGTGTAAATCGGTCCTCGCGGCTCCAACTGACTCTCGTACACGCAGATCGCAGCGGCCGGGACGACGCCCAGGTCGTAGTCTGTGTACTGTCTTGCCGCGTTGGCGAGCTTCTCGCCGGCCTTGACGTTGCGGATTCGGCACAACGTCAGATGGCCGGAGAACTGGCGGCCTTCCCTGGGCCAGCCAGCCCGCTCGAATTCGTCTTCCAGGTCCTGTTGAAGTCGCAGCAGATCGGGACACTCCAATCCTGCGCCCACCCACAGGACGCGGGCGCTGCGACCGCCGAACGAGCCCACCTCCTTAACGGGGAAATCGAACGCATGGTGTCGTGTCGCAACCGTCTCGACGATCTTGCAGACCTCGACGATCTGGTTGTCCGGGACCTCGCCCAGGAACTTGAGCGTCAGGTGCATGCTCTCGGGCTCGACCCACTTGGCGTCGCCTCGGTGGATATCTACCCGCCCGGCCAAGTCCTTCTGCAGGCGGGCCAGCTCGTCCCGGATCTCGTTCGGAATGTCGATGGCGATGAAACAACGCATTGCTTGGCGATCCAATCAGAAACTCGTGAACTCGCGGAGTTTCTTCAGCCGGGCGTCGATGTCCCGGCGCGTGGCCTTGGTCAGTCCGGCCAGCGAGAAATCCGCGATCGTGAACGACGCGACGACCGTGCCATAGGCGATGGCGGTCTTGAGCGTCTTGAAATCCGTTTTGCCCATCTGGGCGAGGTAGCCCATGAACCCGCCGGCGAAGCTGTCGCCTGCGCCGGTTGGATCGCGGACCTCCGTGGCAGGATAGGCGGGCAGGACGAACTTGTCCCTGTCCTTCGAGCACATCAGCGAGCCCGACTCGCCTTTCTTGATGATGACGATGCTCGGTCCCATCGCCAGAATGTCCTCGGCGTCTCGGATGAGATTCGAGTGTCCGGCGAGCAGCCTGGCCTCCTCGTCGTTGAGGATCAGACAGTCGATCCGACGCAGGAGTTCTCGCAGGTCGTCGAGATACCCGTTGATGTACAGATTCATGGTGTCGGCCGCGACAAATGCCGGCTTGGCCACTTGTTCGAGCAATCCGATCTGAAGCGCCGGCGCCGTGTTGGCCAGAAACACGAACCCGCTGTCGCGGAACACGTCGGGCACCTTCGGCGGCGCCTCCAACAGGACACCCAGTTCGATGTGGTCCGTCGTCCTGTCGTTCATGTTCTCATGATAGGTCCCGTGCCAGGCGAGGGTCTTGCTGCCTCGTCGGATCTCCAGACCCCGCAGATCGACATCCCGGCCTTTGAAGATCTCCGCCAGATCGAAAGGGCAGTCGTCCCCCATAGCGCCGATGAACCGCACGGGCGAGAAGAAGCTCGCCCCCATGGTGAAGTAGACGGAAGAGCCGCCCAGGCACCTCTCCCTGGCGCCATGCGGCGTCTTGACCGTGTCGATCCCGATGGACCCTGTCACCAACAATGTCGATTTTGTGCCGTCCAAGACTGTTTCTTTCAAGTCTGCTTTCCTGTTGTCTGTCGTTTATAGGCGTCCTTGATTGCCTGGAGGAGAACTCTCGCCTTCACCTCGTAGGGGGCAAAGTCATCGATGTTCTCCTGTGTCAGGTGCAATTGTCCCTCTCCAACGTTGCCCCTGTGCTGTCTGTCCGAGAAATACTTGCTCTGTGCAACCTCGTTCGATGCGAGCACCCAGTATCGAATGAGATCACGCCAGACTGCAACCCAGATGAACACATCGCAGCAAGCAGGCTTTGTCTGCTGGAAGTTCATATCAAACGGTCTCTGTGAGTCAGACGACAGCGCCTTGACATACAGAGGTTCGTCGCTGTCGAAGTCGACTGCACGGGAAGCCTTTACTTCCACGCGAATTCTGCCATCCAGGTGAAAATCGTACTGGCCGGAGTAGCTGGGATCAAGTCTCTTCGTCGGCTTCTCCAATTCGGGAACGAGTTCTTTCAGATGGCCTTGTGCCCAAGCTTCTCCAAATGTCCGGGGGGCGCTGATCTCGAAGACATAGAGATACATGTTCCTCGAGACGTACTCGTCTCGCAGTTCATAGTATTGGTCGAGAGTTAGTCGGTGCGAACCCAGGAGCGTAGCTATGATGTACTCAAACTCGTTGAATGGATAGACCGAGACGAGACTCCCCAACCGTTGTCTGAGTTGCGTTTCATCCGCCAGTTTGGCGATGAGTGTATCCAGTTGTCGTCTCAGTCTTTCCATCGTTGGCCGTCTCAGAACAGGGTCGCTTCGGCTACCTCCAGTTCCTGGCCCGTGTACGCATGCCTCAGGGCATTGTCGATCTCCGCTGTCCCTTCGAAGGGATGGCCTCCCTGCCAACCCAGCAAGCCCTTCTCTCTGTAGCGTTCCAGGCGTCTGATCGTGATCTCGCAGAAGACCGGATCGATGTCCATGGTGAAACATCGGCGTCCGAGCCGTTCGGCGGCCAGAAGCGTTGTGCCGGAGTGCGAAAAGAAGTCGATTACGATGTCCTGTGGTCTCGATCCGGCTCGCAGAATTCTCTCGATGGCTTTGAGAGGCTTCTGGGCATAGCACCCCGAGACATTCTCCTCCATCCGGTAGAAGACCTGCTGCACATCCACCCACACGTTGCCGGCGCGGATGTTCTGGGAACGGCTCCTCTGGAGGTTCTCGGTCATGATCCCGCCCACCTCCTTGTAGTACCCCCGCAGAATCTTGGGGATGTCCGTATACTGGACTTCGAAGAAGGGGTCGCCCTTCGTGTAGTACAGCAGTTCCTGACGAACCGCCATCCAGTTCTTCTGCGTGCCATACCCTCGCTGGTTCCTCATCGTGATGAACGATCTGGCGCGGAACTGCTCGAACCGGCGCATCATCACCATGAAGTCAGGCAGCGGCTGGAAGTCGCATGTCTGGTCGGCGCCCAGCCAGACGTAGAGCGACGCGTTCTCCTCGAACGAGGCAGCGGTACTGCCCACCCATAATTCGCACCACGCGGTGTATTCGTCTATGGAGCGTCGCTCAAAAGCCACAAGATTGTACGGCGGATCGTGGATTGCCAGTGTTGCCTTGGATTGTCCCATCAACGCTGCGACATGGGAAGCCTGCGTGGCATCCAGACAACCGACGCGGTGCCGACCCTCCGGGTCTTCCCAGATCTGACCCGGTTTCAGGCGGCAAAGAGGCAACAGTTGCTCTCGCACTTGAAGATTCGTATCGAGCCGAGGCAGCGGCAGTCTCTTCATGGCGATCTTCCTTCCGTTTTGAATCGCTCGAACGTAAGGTCGATTCGCTTCAGCGTCCGTTCGCGTCCCAGCATTTGGACGGAATCGAAGATCGGCAGACTGATCGTCGTGCCGCACAGGGCCACCCGCAACGGCTGCGCCACCTTGCCCAGACCGACCTGTCTGGCCTCCGCCAGTCGGCGGAGCATCTCCTCGATGGCCTGCTCGCTGAGTTCCGCCATCGCGGCCAGCTCGTCACGCACCTGCTTGAGGATCTCCAGGGCATGGTCCTTCATGAGCACCTTCTGGACCGCCTTTTCGTCGAAGACGATCCTATCGTCGTCGATGAAGATGAACGCGCTCTTGTGCTCGACATCCTCGAACGTCCTTGCCCCGTCGCACAGCTTGAGGATCCGCGCCAGCAGGGCGTCGTCCGCCTTCTGGACGGGCGAGTCGACGTGCTTGATGTAGGCCTTGAAGTACGCTAGGACCTTCTCGGGGGCCGTCAATCGCAGATGCTCGGTGTTGAATGCCAGCAGCTTCTTGCGGTCGAAGAGGCTGTTGCTCTTGGTCAGTCGCGACAGGTCGAACGAGCCGATCAATTCGTCGCGAGTCATGATCTCCCGCTGGTCGCCGGGGTTCCAGCCCAGCATGGCCAGGAAGTTCACCATCGTCTCGGGCAGATACCCGCTGCGGAAGAAATCGACGATGTTGATCTCGGGCAAATGGATGCCCAGATGCTCGGCCATCGCGTCGATGACCGGCATGTCCGGCGTCGTGTCGCCCTTGAGAAAGGACGCGACCTGATCGGCCGGGATGCCGCCGACCTGGGCCAGCTTGTCGATATCGACGTCTTTCATCGCAGCAATCGCGGTCCGAAGCGTCTGCGGACGCTCCCGCTTGGAGAGCTTGCCGCCGGTGTCGGAGACCGTGACGGACATGTGTGCGTACTGGGGCACCGGCCGATCCGGGAACAAGGCTTCCCACAAAGCCTTCTGGCTCGGCGTGTTCATCAGGTGCTCCTGGCCGCGGAGGACGTGCGTGACCTGCATCAGATAGTCATCGATGACTACGGCGTAGTTGTACGTCGGGAAGCCGTCGCTCTTGAGGATGATGAAGTCGCCCAGCTCGGCGGGATCGAATGAGATTCGCCCGCGGATGATGTCATCGACGACGATGGGACTACCCACGGGCATGGCGAAGCGGACGGTCACATCCCGACCCTCGGCCCGGGCTTTGGCGGCGTCCTCGTCTGTGGGCGGGTGCTCGGGGCGCCGGTAGACGAAGCCCTTCTTCTGGGCATCGGCCTGGGCCCGCAGGGCCTCCAATTCCTCGCCCGTCTCGAAGCAGTAATAGGCCTTTCCCTGGTCGAGCAGTTGGCGGACGTAACGGTTGTAGATGTCCAGTCGCTGCGACTGCAGGTACGGCCCGTGCGGTCCGCCCGCCTCGGGGCCCTCATCCCACTCGATGCCGAGCCAGCGGAGGTCCTCCATCACCTGGCGGGTGGCGGTGGGGGTGTTGCGTTTGAGGTCCGTGTCCTCAATCCGCAGAATGAACTTCCCGCCTGTCCGGCGGGCCCACAACCAGTTGAAAAGGGCGGTCCGAGCCCCGCCAACGTGCAAATACCCCGTCGGCGACGGCGCAAACCGTGTTACCACTTGCTCCGGCACAGCTTGGCACTCCTCGTCTGTAAACCTATGGAAATCCAGAAGGTAAGCCATATAATGATGCTTGTCAAGCATGATCGAGGTCATTTGCAGGCTCGCATCGGCGGGCAAAACGACCCGGTTTGGCAGTGGGGCTTCCACGACAGAAGGATCAGCGACTGCAGCCTATGGCATCCCCATCCGACGCCGTCGGCAGCATCGTCGTCCCGCGGGCGGCGGACTGTCTCCTCGATGACAGGTTGGGCGGGGCTCGCCGCCGGACATGGTGATCTCGATGGGCCCGCCTCGGATGGAGAGGGCCTTGCCGTGGACGAGGGCGTCAGCCACCTTGGCGTGCGCAGCATCCAGGACGCGCCCGAAGGTTTGACGCGAGACGTTCATCCGCTGCGCTGCTTCTTCCTGGTACAGACGCTCGAAGTCGGCCAGGCGAATCGCTTCGAGTTCATCGACCGTCAGTTCCACGCACTGCAGGATCGCCAGGGGGATCCCCCGGGGTTTGTAATACGTGATCTGGGGCATCCCCGCTACCCGTCGGCATTGTTTGGGTCTTGGCATGCGAGTGATTATACCAAGTCTGAGCAGGCGTCAATGGTCGCAGGCATTTCGACCAAGTTCGAGCCGGCCTTCGAGGTGCTGCATGACCAGCTCTTCCGGCCTGCCTGTCGGGGCGCCGCAGAGGACCTCGATGCCGTTTTCGGTGAAGAGCTGCTGTGCTCGCTGGCCCATCCCGCCTGCGATGACCACGTTCACCTGCATCCCCGCCAGCCACTTGGGCAACAAACCCGGCTCATGGGGTGGCGGCGTGACCAGTTCCTGTGCTTGAATGTGTTTGTTCCCGGCGTCGATGTCCAGAATGGCGAACTGTTCGCAGTGGCCAAAGTGCGCGGACAGCAGACCGTCAGTGAGGGGGACCGCGATTCTCATGTTGGAGGACTCCTTCTTAAGGGACGGTGGTTTCTGGTTGGATGATGCCTCGCATCGATCCAGCAGTGGGGAGAACGCGTGCATCAGGGCCTGAGCGGTTGGACTCTCCGGATCGAACGTGACGAATGGCTTGCCCCGGTCGCCGGCGGCGCCGAGCGACGGATCGATGGGGATGCAGCCCAGGAAGGGTACATTGAACTCCGCGGCCAACTGCTCGCCGCTGTGGCCGGCGAAGATATCGCTTCTCTTGTTGCAGTGGGGGCACACGAAGCCGCTCATGTTCTCGATGATGCCGAGCACCGGCAGGCCAATCTGCCGGCAGAACGTCAGGCACTTCCGCACATCGATGGCAGCCAGTTCCTGCGGCGTGGTGACCACGATCGCGCCGTCGGCGTCGCCGAGGACCTGGACGACGGACAGCGGCTCGTCGCCCGTCCCGGGCGGGCAATCCACCACGAGGCAATCGAGCGGACCCCACTCGACGTTCTGCACGAATTGCTGGATCAGGTTGTGCTTCATCGGTCCTCGCCAGATGACCGCTTCGTTGTCGTCGGGCAGCAAGAATCCCACACTCATCACCTTGAGGGTCTCACTGCACTCGATCGGCTGAATCCGTTCCCCGTCGGCAGTGAGCTTGCGGTCGCCCACGGCCAGCAGCTTGGGTACGCTGGGACCATGAATATCGGCATCGAGCAGGCCGACCTGCTTGCCCTGCGTGGAGAGCCACACCGCGAGGTTCACCGCGATACTGCTCTTGCCGACGCCGCCCTTGCCGCTCAATACGATGTACTTGTGTGCAATTTCAGACATGTGCTACTGTTCCTTCCTGTTGGTGTTTCTTGCATGATCCACGACGGCGTGCCACAGGGCTTCCACCTGCTGCCGCAGCGGGCCGCTCGAGTACTCAACGGCACTGACGCCCGCGATCTGGGCTTTCGTGACTGCGATGTCATAGGGAATTCTGCCGGGGACGGGGACGCCCCTTCGCTCGGCGGCCTTCTCAATATCCTCGGAAATCCGCACATTGATGTCGAGTTTATTGATGCAGACCGCTGCGGGGACGTGAAAGTGCTCCGTCAGATCGAGGACCCGCTCCAGATCGTGCCGGCCCGACAGCGTCGGCTCGGTTACCGCCAGGACGAAGTCCGCGCCGGTGATGGACGCGATCACCGGACAGCCGATCCCGGGCGACCCGTCCACCAGGAGAAACACCTTGTTCTGCTGCTCCGCGAGCCGCCGGGCTTCCTTGCGGATCAGACTGACGAGCTTGCCGCTGTTCTCCTGCCCCGGCGTGAGCCTTGCGTGGACCATGGGACCGAATTGCGTCTTCGAGACGAACCACTGGCCGTTGACGGCTTCTGCGAACTCGACTGCGCCCGCCGGACAGAATTGCACGCAGACGCCGCAACCCTCGCAGGCGACGGGGTCGATGCGGTAGGTCTTGGCCACGGCGCTATTGGACGGGCCGTCGAATACGGGTGCGCCGAAGCGGCAGACCTCGGCGCATCGGGCACAGCCGACGCACTTGTCCGCGACGATGCGTGCGATCTTGCCGCCCCGGAAGTCCTGTGTGCGTTGAACGTCGGGTTTCAGGATCAGGTGCAGGTCCGCGGCGTCCACGTCGCAGTCGGCCAGCACCGCGTCATGCGCAAGAGCTGCAAACGACGCGACGATGCTCGTCTTGCCTGTGCCACCTTTGCCGCTGATGACTACGATCTCTTTCAACTCCTGTTGTCCTTCATCTGCCACGCGACTCGACGGCGTTTGCCAGTTCAACGAATACTCTTCGGTACTCAGGGAGCGCTCCGACGATCATCGCGCCGCAGGAATAGGCTTCCGCGATCCGCCGGTCGTCGGGCAGTCGCAGCAGGATATCGATGTTCTGTGCCTGACAGTATCGTTCGACGCGGTCGTCTCCGATCCCGTCGCGATTGATGGCTACGCCGAACGGCAGACCCAGCTCGCGGGTCAACTCCACGGCCAGCGTCAGATCATGCAGCCCGAAGGGTGTCGGCTCCGTCACGAGCAGGACGAAGTCTGCGCCGCGAAGCGAGGTCACGACCGGGCATGACGTCCCCGGCGGAGCGTCCAGGATCGTCAAGCCGTTTGCATCGGCGAATTCCCTTGCCCGACGGATCAGCGCAGGCGTGGCGACGGATCCGATCTCCAGTCTGCCCGTGACCACGTTCACCCCATGAGACCTGCCGATCTCGATCTCGCCGATCTTCATCGGCGCGGGTGTGATTGCTCCGGTCGGGCACACCCGCCAGCATCCGCCGCAGGAGTGGCAGAGCTTGTTGAAGACCAGGACCTGGTTCTGGATGCAGACGATCGCGTTGTATTGGCAGATCTTGCCGCAACGGCCGCAGCCATTGCACTTGGGGGGATCGACACGAGGAATCTCCATCGGGATATCCCGCCGCTCGGCGATCTCGGGTTTCAGGAAGATATGCCCGTTCGGCTCCTCGACGTCGCAATCGATGTACCGCACGACGCGACCCATCTCGGAAGCGACGCGAGCCAGGTTCGTCGCGACGGTCGTTTTGCCGGTCCCGCCCTTGCCTGATGCGATCGCGACGATCACGGCTTCGCCTCCCTGACCGGGATCTTCTTGAACTGGAAGACCCCTGCGATGTGTCCGGCAGGCCGGTACAGGCCGCTCCCGGTCACCTTGGTCAGCAAGGAAGCCTCCTGGAGATGGTGATCGCTCACCGAGAGGACGCCATCAGGTTTGAGTACACGATGGATGCTCAGCAGAATCTCTCGCGTCGCGACCGGCTCGATGACAATGTGCAGAACGTCGTAGAGCAGCGCGATGTCCACGCTTTCCTCAGGCACCTGGGACACCTGATCCGCCGGAATCGGATGCAGATTGCTGATTCCCCGACGGATAGCGGCGCGACGCACCGATTCCAGGGCCGCCTGCTGCACATCCAGTGCATACACCAGCCCCTCCGGCTCGACGATTCGAGCCGCCGCCAAGGAGAAGCCGCCCGGACCGCAGCCGAAGTCGAGAACGGTCATCCCTGTCTTCACGCCGACGTTCAGAAGGACCCTGGCGGGTGGCCGAATCAGGTCCCGCACGCGGATCACCGACATCTCCATGCGATAGGTTAGCCAATTGTGCTTGTGTGCTCTTGTCATGGAATCGGACGTTCTCCCGCATTGCCCTGGGTTTTGCCGCCGTACCCACGTCTTCCTCGCAACCGGGCGGTCTCCTCATCCACATCACCTTGCCACCCATTTCGGGTTGTCTGGATGTGGTCGAACTTTGCAGTGTACGGCTTGACATCCAGCAGCGGTGTGCCGTCCAGGATATCCAGGCCGTCGAGATGAAGCACATTCCCCTCGCGACGGATCAATTCGACGATGCTCAAGCCGATGGTGTTGGGCCGACATGGCGCTCGCGTCGCGAAGACCCCTCGCTCCACGTCCTGGAGAAACGGCTTCACCAACAGCCTTGCCGATTTGGCACAGTGGAAGTGGTACAGGAGGTAGATGTGGGAGAAGCCGTCCAAGTCCTTGAGGCCCTCCGTATACTCCGGCCGGATCTCCGCCCATCCGCGACAGCCGCGTGCGTACACCGGCTGGATGGGCGTCTCTTCGGCGGCCCGGTGCTCGCTGTGAATCACGCCGATCGGTGTGTACACAACCTGTTCCATCTGCGGCCTTCCCCGCGTTCTCACGGCTGCATACCCGCGTGCGGCTGGACGTTCGGACCCTGCGCCTCGACGAGTTCGCCTGCTTTGAAGTGCTCAACCGCTTCGGTCACCGTGCCGGCGACGCCTGTGAACAGCCTGACGCCTGCCGCCCGGAGCGTCCGTTCCGCGTTCGGCCCGCAGTTGCCGGTCAACACAACCTCGGCGCCCGCGTCGATCACGGTCTTGGCTGCATTGATGCCCGCTCCGCCCGCGCCGGGGGAGTTCTCGATTACGTCGAAGGCCATGGTCTGCGTATCGACGAGCACAAAACCCGCCGCCCGGCCGAATCTCGGGTCCACCTGCGAGTCCAACGTTCTTCCCTGTGCGCTGATGGCTACTTTCATGTGCCTCCTTTGCCAGTGGATTCGAGTTGCTCGATCCGCACGCGGATCTCGCCAATCGAATGCTCGAGTGATTGTGCCTTTCGGCGGTCCCGTTCCAATCGGACCTGTACCATCTCCACGAGGCATACTGTTCCCGCTTTCTTGGTTAGCGAGAACATCATCTTTGAACCACAAGTCGCTATTATGAGCATATGCCCAGAACAGTGCAAGAGAAAAACTCAGAAAAAGGAGTTCTTGTCTGCGAACGACATTCAGGGGGACCCAATCTCGTCCGATGTTCCGAACCCGGTGGATTGCGGATAGCGGTTGTTCAGCGTACCATGTGGGGGCAAAATGAGCGAAGTTATCGAACGCAAGCGTCGCATTGCGGCTCGTCAAGCGGCGCCGTCAGAGGCTGTCTTGCCGGAGGTGAATGTCGTCATGAGAAACTGCATCTGTGCGGGTCTTGTTGTGATCTTGTCCGTCAGTCCGGTCTCTCTCGGCGGCGAGCCCGAGGTCTTTCTGTTCAGCTACTTCAAGGGCAACGGCGAGACCGGCGTCTTCCTGGCTGCCAGCGAGGATGGCTTGGTCTTCAAGGACCTGAACGAAGGCCGACCGGTCTTCGCGCCGCCGCAATGGCAGGGGCAGAACCTCACCCGCGACCCGTCTATCGTCCATCGCGAGGGCCTCTTTCGCATGGTCTGGACGTCCAGTTGGGTGGGCTCGTGCTTCGGTGCGGCTACCTCGCCCGATTTGAGGACTTGGTCCGAGCCGGTCCGGGTCGAGCCATTCAAGAACTGGCCTGCCGACGATCAGCCTGCCAACACCTGGGCGCCGGAGGCCCACTGGGACCCGGTGCGGAAGGACTACGCGATCCTCTGGTCCTCCGCGACTGCGAATCTCGAAAGCGACGGCGGCCACAACTCCGGCGGCTTGGAGAAGGACCCGAACCGCCAGGTCCGAGCCGATACCCGCCATCACCGCACGTTCATCTCGCGGACCTCGGACTTCAAGAGTTTCGCAGACGCGAAGGTCTTCTTCTCGCCGGGAGTCAGCGAGATCGACGCCTGCATGGCCTTCGACGACCGCGGTACCGCTGACCCTGCCGACGACCGCTGGGTGATGGCCGCCAAGGATGAGCAGATTCCCGAGTGTGGCGGCAAGAACATCCGCCTGACCACCGCCCCAGCGGACCTGACGAATCCCTTCCCGCCCAAGTTCCAGTCGCCGACCGATCCGACCAAGCCTTGGTCTGACCCGGTTGTTGGTCCCGGGGCGAAGCTGCAATCGAATCAATGGGTCGAAGGCCCGACCATTATGAAGGTGGCCGGCGAATGGTGGCTCTACTTCGACCGATATCGCATGCGGACCGGCCGGTACGGCCTGGCGACCTCGAAAGACCTCGTCAGTTGGACCGACAGGACCGCCGAGTTGAATCTGCCGGGCGACGCCCACCACGGCACGATCTTTCGAGCCCCACGGTCCGCTGTCTCGAAGGCCTTCTTCCTGCCCTGAACAAGAACCGGACACGGATTTGCACCGGATTGACACGGATTGTCCGATCCGCGTGAGACATACTTTTCCTCTCGATTCGTTGTTTCAAAACCGCCGGCGAGGTGTCCTGTAAGGAGAAACGGTCGTTTCGCAGGAGACATGAGTTGGCCGATTCATTGTGGCAGGACAAGATCCTCGCAGGACGGTTCAACCGGGGCGATTTCGAAGCCTTACGTCGAATCTACGCCCGCTATCGGGTGGATCTCGTCACCTTGGCCACGGCGCTGCTCTTTGACAAGGCCCAGGCGGAGGACGCGGTTCACGAGGTCTTCGCCAGACTCGTGCAGAATGGAACCACGATCCGGATCACCAGCAATCTGCGTGGTTACCTGCTTCGAGCGGTGGCGAATACGGCCCGCAATATGAATCGCCTCCGACGAGGCAGTGACCTCTCGCAGGCAGACACCGATGGGACGGGTCTGCGGGTAGTCCCTTCCCCCGATGGGCAGGCGATGCAGGCGGAACACCGCGAAAAGCTGCCTTGGGCACTGGAACAGTTGCCGTACGAGCAGCGGGAAGTCGTTCTGCTTCGCCACTATGGCGGCCTGCGATTCCGAGCGATTGCGAAATGCCAAGACGTATCGGTCGGCGCGGCCCAGGCCCGCTACCGGTATGGCATAGACAAATTGCGGTCTTTACTGGATGGTGACCTATGAGACCGGAGAATCTGGACAAATGGATCGAACATCTGCGAGCACAGCCCAGCGACGACCTGGATCGGCGGATCGACGCCTTGCTGGACTCGCAGCCAAAGGCAGAATCGACCGGCGGGTGCAAGCGAACGCCACGAAGCTGGACCGCCAGGCTGGCCATCGCGGCGGTCGTGACTCTGGCTGTTCTGATTGGCATTCCCCTCTTCAACGGAGACCGCGGCAGTGTCTGGGCCCGCGCGATAGAGAACGCGCGGAAGGTCAGCAACTACACCTTCCATCTGACGAGAATCCAGAAGAGTTCCGATTCCGGACAGTCCGGAGAGATTGTGCAGACAGACGACACATGGTACGTCTCCGCCCAGCAGGGACTGTATATCGAAAGCCATGCCGTCGGTGAGCACGATTTCAGCAGCGTGTTCTACGAACTGCCCGACAGCAACGAGTGGATCAAGGTCTATCCGGCGGCGCAGGAGTATGAACGCGGACCCAGCGCCTCGTCCTTGGGCTTCGAGATGCCCCAGGAACTGCCCAAGGAAGCGGTGTTGTCGCTCCTCGGGAGCGACTATGTCGAGTTGGGGACCAAGAGCATCGATGGCCGGGTCTTGATGGGGGTTCGAAACAGCCGGATTCCCGACGGAGCTTCGGAAGACGTCGCCCAATGGAACAACGAACTCTGGTTCGACAACAAGACCATGCTCCTGGCGAGCCGCGAGCAGTCGGTTCTGTATAAGGGTTCCGGCACATGGCACGTGACCAGGCAGGACCGATTCCAGTACAATACGGGGTTCCCCTCTCATGTGTCTGCTCGCGAGATTCCCGAGGGCTATGCACCGACAATCGTCAACGGCCTGCGTCTGTTCTCGCAACTGTCCGATGGGACGTATCCCGCGCGGTCGCTGGATCTGTCGAGCCTGCACCAGAAGTTCGGGGATCGGGCGGGGGTCGAGAGGGCCATCGAGAGACTCTCGACGCCGGTCGCCAAGTATGGGTATGACAGCCTGACGAGGGCGGCGAGTTTCTTCCGCGGCGTCGTACAAGCGAGCCCCGAGTTTGCCTATTACGGCGATCGAGTGACGGCCCGCGACGCCCATCGGGTCCTGATCTACTGGGGCGATCCCCAGCGGTTTTGCCAGGTCCTCTGGGGCGATCTCCGCGTGGAGACCCTGTCGAAGGATCAACTGATCCGGAGTTGTCGTGACGCTGGGGATCGCGAATGCCTTCTGGACCTCGTGGAAAAGGACGACGGCACGAGGATTCCCGCTCTCGCGGCCTGTCTCAGCGACATGGGCGACCTGTCCATCGTTCCGGCGTTGCTCCGGAACGCGGACCTCCGGCAGGGTTCCTCGGCCGCCGATTCTCTCGCGAAGGCCATCGATGTCATTCGTCAGCGGGAGGAGCAGCGGAATCCGGGCACCACCCTTGTGATGGGTCGTCTTCTCTATGCCAGCACCCGACCTGCGAGCGGATCCGTTCAGATCGGCAGGGCGCAGGGGTCTGCGGATCGCAACGGCTATTTTGCCTTGATGGTGCCTTGCCGCGATCCTGACGATGAGCTGGTGGGCTATGCCAAAGGACGCACGGAGCGTCTGTTCCTTTGGACGAAGAAGGATCAGCCGAGCAGACTGACCATCGTTCTGGAATGGACGAGCCGGATTTGCGCTCGCGTGCTGGGCCGAGACGGGACTCCCCGGAGCAACGCCGACGTCGGATTGACGGCTCGCCTGGGGCAGGACGCCGGAAAGGATTGGCCCGATGGGATTCGGGCAAAGACTGACGCACAAGGGCGTCTCTCCTTTGAGAGCGTGCCCGTTGGGCTTCCGCTGGAGCTTGTTGTCGAGAACGCCAATGTGCTGGCGGGTTCACGCCGTGTGCAGGTTCATGACCTTGCATCGGACCGGAGTTGTGACCTCGGAGACATCGTGATCGATTGATTCCAGGGGCAGATTGAAGCATGGATACCGAAAGCCAAAGGAGGTGTTTCATCATGAGAAGATCGTATACGAAATCGGATGTTGTGGGGGCCTCGCTCTGTGCCGTCTTGATCGTGATGACCGCAGGGGCAGTCAAGGAAATGGGGACCGCGGAGGCATTTCGCCAAACGTGCGCCACGAACCTGTCCGGGCTGGGCAAGGCCATGTTGATCTACTCCAACGACTACGAGGACGAGCTGCCGATGGCAGGCGGCAAAGTCAACGAGTGGGTCCCGACGATTCCCAACTGGCTGGGCCGTGTGCGGACCCAGGCCTTCGGCATGAGCATCCAACGCACTGGCGACACTGCGTATCCCGCCGGCAAGACCACGACCACATCCAGTCTGTACCTGCTCGTGAAGTACGCCGAGGTCCACTCCCGCCACTTCGTGTGCCCCAGCGAGCCGAAGACTCGCGCGTTCAGTCTCAGCGAGGTGAAGGAGACGCTCCCTGGTGGGTTCGAACTCATCGACGCCTGGGATTTCGGCGGCCGGTACGACGACTGCAACAACCCGAGCCGGCATTGCAGCTACTCCTATCACGCGTCCTTTGACCACAAGGACAGCCTGACTCTGGCGTATGACGCGGGCATGGCCGTCCTGGCGGACCGCAATCCGTGGATCGACCCGAATCGGGTCAATGACGCAGACCTCGGGTGGGCCCGGTTCCTGGAGGCATCCAAGGGCGCCGATCCCAACGGGGTCCGCATCGGGAATACCGACGCACACCAGCGCGAGGGCCAGAATGTCCTGTTCCTGGATACCCACGTGGCGTTCCTGACCCGTCCGACGTGCGGCGTCAACAAGGACAACATCTACACGATCGACGCCAGCCAATCCGAACCTGGAAAGCCCAGACAGATCGCCCCGCAGGTGTACAGTCCCCTGCGTCCGGCCCACAAGCGGGACTCCGTGCTCGTCCAGGAGTTGCCGTACACTCTGCGCGGGACCGCTGCCAGAAGCACGCCATGAGAGGCTGCTGAGTGATCGCAGAGAGCTCGGAGAGGATCATGGGGGGCGAGAGCCAGACTGTGCCCGGCGTCCGAGCGATTTTCTCAAGAGATGCTCGAAATAGTCGTAACGCAGGCGGGCGGACCTGGACATAACGTATGAAGACGCGGAATGGCCGACACAACTGGGAGTCGACGGCCATTGGCCGCAACGACTTGTGGCATTCAACCACCACATTCGTATAGGAGAAACAACCGTCTGTAGCTACGCCTGCTCCCGCCCGGCTCTTTGGAACACCGGCGGTCGCACTGCGTCTTCATGGTAGGGAGACATCCGCAGAAAGGATGTGTGGATCATGGAGAGAGCAAAGCAACTGGTCGGGCCGGTCCTGGCTGTTGTGCTCATTACCGCCGTCGCGCTGGTTCCGCGATGGCTGTCTCATGGTCGCACCGCGGGTCGGGTTGGGGAGAGGAACGCCCTAAGGGGTGTGCCCACTGAGCGACGATACGAACCCATTACATACCGGTTCCTGTATCCGCACGAGTGTGGGGTGGTCGCAGGCCGCCTGACGTTCGCGCGGATTGTCGATGGGCGAGTTGCCAGGGACGCAGCGTGGAGCTTCGACAGTCTTGCGGAATGGTGCGACTGGGCGCCGGGGTTCTTCGCCCAGGAGCAAGACTGGACGCCGAGGTTTCAGCCGGGCTGGTTCATCAGCCGATGCCTGGACACCGACGAACTCGCCGGCTGCACGAACGGGCAGTTGTTCTGGTGGATTCAGGCCCTGCGGTTCCTCGATCCCGAGAGCTTCGCCAACGAGATCGAGTGGATCGAGGTCTCGGGAAAAACCCTGCGACTGCACACGACGCTGGAGCAGTCACACTACGACTACGACAGCGACACGCTCTATTGGAATCCCGTCGCGACCGAGTATACCCGCGAGGATCCCAACCTCTGCTGGAAGTGGTTCAAGACCACGCCTCTGGTCACGCTGGCCTATGGGCTCAGCCACGCCCGCTATGATCTTTGCTGTGATGGCGACCGTTCGGACCCGCCATCGAGGGAACGGGCGGCTCTGGCGACCGAGAATCGCATCCGCCACATCCTGTATCGGAAGGACCCGGCTTGCTCGCACATCCATCCCCGGCCCGGATTCCGAGAAACCTGGCCCGATCTGGCCGGTCAGTCGCCTGAGGAGGCGTGGCGGACTTACGCTGGCCGCGTCGAGCACTGATCCGGGTCTCTTCCAGACGTTTTTTGAATAGCCGCCGGCCCCGGTGCGACTCATAATAGCACGGGCATCTTGCCCGTGTCTTTCATGGGCGGGACGCCCATGCTACGAGTCTATTTCACGGGCAAGAGGCCTGTGCTGCGATCCATCGCATTTGAGATGACCGCCGAAAGTACCGGGGTGTACAATGGCCGAGAATGAAGCAGTTTTGCTGGAGCGGTTTTCGGCGAGGGCGGATGCGGAGGCCCTTGCCGAGCTGGTGCGCCGGTACGCCCGCCTGGTCTACTCCACCTCCTGGCGGGTCCTGAAGGATGAAGGCGACGCCGCGGACGTGACGTAGGAGGCCTTCCTCGAGCTGGGCGGGGGCCAAGAAGCTCACTTCCTTGGTGCTGTCCGGCCGAACCATCGAGGATGCCAATTTCCTGTCTTGCCTTCTTTCCTGTGCCCCGTCTTTCCTGGTATAATAGCCTGTATTGGGTGAACTCGGTCATTCGTGCCACGCGACCCCAAGGCAATCTGGGTAGTAAGGGGGATTGCCGCAAGCAGGATCGTTCGTGACACGAGAACCAGTCCAGAGTCGAGTGGAGCATGTTTGAAGGAGTGTGATCATGATGTGCAAGAACTGTGTGTGTCTGTTGGCGGTCGGTCTGGTGATCGCGCTGTCGGGATCGGCGCCGGCCCGCGTCATTGTGGCCGAGAAACTCCTCGTGGATTTGCGAGCGGACGATCTGGACTACGGCAAGGGAACAACCGTTTGGAAAAACCACGGAACGCTGGCGGATTTCACCGCGGTGGGGAACCCTGTCGTCCAGGATGTGGGCGGTCGCAAGACCGTGACGTTCGACGGCTCCTGCTATTTCGAAGGGCCGCTGACCCCGGCTGGTATTCACGGGAACGGCACGCGTTCCATTGAGGTCTGGGCCCGCAACGGCTCCGACTTCGTGGCCGAGGAGAGCATGGTGTCCTGGAGCCACCGCGGCGGTCCCGATTATACGAACATGGTCTTCAACTACGGCAACAGCACCTCCTGGGGCGCCGCCGCTCACTGGGGCGCGGGCGACATGCCCTGGTCGGGCGTGCATGCTCCCGCTCCGGCGGCGGACACGTGGTGGTATCTGGTGTATACCTACGACGGCGCCACGGTTCGCATCTACGTCAACGCTGTGGAGAACACCTCCAAGGCCCTTACGCTCAATACCCATGGACCCAACATCATTCGCGTCGCGGCCCAGGCCAACGACACCGGAGCCAGTGCCTTCACCAATGTCAACTTCACCGGGTCCATCGCGGAGGTGAGGATTCACGATGGGGTCTTGAGCCCTGCGGATATCGCGCACAACTTCGTGTCCAAGCCGGGCGAGCCGACGGCCACGACGCCGGACCCTGAGGACGAGCAGACCGATGTCATCCGCGACGTGGTTCTGAACTGGAAGGCCGGACCGTACGCCGCGACGCACGATGTGTACCTTGGGACCGTCTTCGACGATGTCAACGAGGCCAGTGCGTCCGACCCCAGAGGCGTCCTGGTCCGCCAGGGCCTGACCGATACCCAGTTCGACACGGAGGGCCTGCTCGAATTTGGCCAGACCTATTACTGGAGGATCGACGAGGTGAACGGAGCCCCCGACTACACCGTCTTCCATGGCGATGTGTGGAGCTTCACCACCGAGCCGTATGCCTACCCGATCACCGGCCTGATGGTGACGGCCTCCGGCCAGGAGTCCTCTTACCCTGCGATCAAGACCATCGACGGTTCCGGACTCGACGGGGACCAGCACTCAAGCGTTATGAAGGACACGTGGATCGTCAAGTCCGTGCCCGCATGGATTCAGTATTCCTTCGACAAGGAGTACGTGCTGGATGAGCTGTGGGTATGGAACGCCAACTCGGACATCGAGTCCCTGCTGAACTACGGCGCCAAAGACGTCACGGTCGAGTACTCGCTCGACGGCCAGAACTGGACTGCGCTGGAGAACGTGCCCGAATTCACCCAGGGGCCCGGCCTGGACGGCTACGCGACCGACATCGTCATCCGCTTCGGCTCCGTCGCTGCGAAGTACGTGAAGCTGACCATCAACGAGACATGGGGCAGCACGAAGGCGGCCAGCCTGAGCGAGGTGCGCTTCTACCATGTCCCGGTACGGGCGTTCAACCCCGAGCCGGCCGACGCCGCCATGGCCGTCAGCGTCGAGCCCGAGATGGATTGGCGCCCCGGTCGTGGAGCGACGTCGCACACCGTCTACCTCGGCACCGACGCCAGCGCGGTAGCCGGGGGCCTCGTTGCAGGCAAGACGCTGACCGACCACGGCTACTCTCCGACTCTGGACTATGGGACGACGTACTACTGGAAGGTCGATGAGACGGGCGATGCCGGAACCTATGCAGGCGACGTCTGGAGCTTCACGACGCTGGAATACGGCGTGGTCGACGACTTCGAAGGATATACCGACGATCTGGGTGCACGAATCTATGAGTCCTGGACTGATGGCTACGAGGATCTCGCCAATGGCTCGATCGTCGGATATATCGACGCGCCCTTCGCCGAGCAGATCATCGTCCACAGCGGCAAGCAGTCCATGCCCCTGGCCTATGACAACACGGGTAGTGCCACGGTCTCCGAGGCCAAGCTCACCTTCGACTCGGCCCAGGACTGGACACAGCATGGAATCACGAGCTTGGTCTTGTACTTCCGGGGCCAGATCACCAACAGCCCAGCGTCGCTCTCTGTCAAGATCAACAACACGGAGGTTTCGTACGAGCAGGGGGCGGACGCCACCACGACAGGCTTGTGGAAGCAGTGGGCGATCCCTCTGGCCGGCAGCGGCGCCAGTCTCAAGAGCGTCAAGAGCCTGACCATCGGCATCAAGGGCAGCGGCAAGGGCACGGTGTTCTTCGACGACATTCGCCTGTACGCCACTGCGCCCGAGCCGATTGCCCCCGTCGATCCTGGCACCGCCGGCCTGGTGGCCCTGTACGCGATGGACGGCAACGTCCAGGACGGTTCGGGCAGGAACTACCATGGTATGCTCGAAGGGGACGGCAGCTACGAGACCGGCTATTCCGGCCAGGCGCTGGCGTTCAATGCGATCAACACGTATGTGGACTTGCCTATCGGTCCGGCGATTGCCACGATGACCGATATGACCGTCGCCACGCATGTCAACTTCGGCGGCGGCAGCGGTTCCTGGCAACGGATTTTCGACTTCGGCTCGGGCACGTCGGCCTACGTGTTCCTGTGCCCGCGTCAGGGCACGAGCGGCACCATGCGGTTTGCCATCCGCACCGCGACGGTCGGAGAGCAGATCGTGAACAGCCCGGGCGTCATGACGGAGGACTGGCACCATGTGGCGGCTGTCATCGACAGCGCGACCATGACGCTGAGCCTGTACCTCGACGGCGAACTCGTTGTCTCGGGTCCGACGACCGTATTGCCCAAGGACATGGGTGCTACGACCCAGAACTGGCTGGGCCGGTCGCAGTATACGGCGGACTCGTATTTCCTCGGCTCCTTGGACGACTTCCGGATCTACAGCCGCGGGTTGTCCGAGGCGGAGGTGCGCTATCTGGCGGGAGATCGATAATGCCTGACGGAGGTTGGGGACCCCGGAGGCAAGCGTCGCCTCCGGGGTCCCTCGCCGCCTGCCAGATCCGAGTTCTGTCTGCCCAATCCGCGGTATCGCGATGGATCCCAGGCCCAGCGGCGCAGACAATGCCTGTGGCAGCGAGGTTGTCGCGGGTGTGACGTAACTCGTTTTTCGACAGTATGTCAGGTGAGTCGTGTATCTCGTGGCTGTTTGCAGCCCGCGTTCTGTTGTGGTGGTCCTGGTCTTTTGATCTTTGTGGGCCGGGCGGTTGGAAAGGAGGGTCGTGACTGTCGGGACAACTCAGGGTAGTGGAAAAGCGGAACCGAATATCAGATCTGAAGGAGGTTAGTTCATGCGCACACGAATCGTATTAGCCTGCATCGGCGCAGTGCTCTATGTTGGCCGCTTCACCGGCCTCGCGACCGCGTCCCAGCCGGCCGTCTACTATTCGTTCGATACGCTCGGCACGACGGTCGAGGACTTGTCGGGCAACGGCAACAACGGCACCATCAACGGCGCCGTCGCGCTCGACGACGCCGGCTACCTTGGCAAGTGTTTCGCCTTCAACGGCTCGGATTCTTACGTCCTGTTGAATCGCGTGATTCAGGACAGCTTCGGCATCACCGCCTGGATCAAGACGGACGTAGCCGGTCCGGCGGGCACCCATGCCTACGAAGGCAGCGGCCTGTTCTGGTCCGACGTGGCGGGAGGCGCCAACGACTTTGTCGTTGGGGTCCTGGGCACGAAGCTGTCGCTGTTTGCAGGTAACCCGGATACATCCGTCACGTCCAACGAGGACGTTGTCACGAGCGAGTGGATGCACATCGCGGCGGTGCGAAACACGACTGCCAAGACGCTCAACGTCTACGTCAACGGCGCGTTCGACAACAAAGTGTCCCACTCGAACACCAGCGCCCTGAACGCGAATCCCCAGCTCGCTATTGGCGCCAACACGCTCGATTCCCGCTATTACAGTGGGTTGATCGACGAAGTCCGCCTTTACAGCCGGGTCCTGACGGACAGTCAGGTCGCCACTCTGTACGTGGGCGAGACCCCTGACTTCGGGAAGGCAGAGAGTCCCAATCCCGCGGATGGGCTGGTCGGCCTCTCGACGGCCCTGCTCCAGTGGACCAAGGGCGACGGAGCGGTCCAGCACGATGTCTATCTGGGCGACGACCCCGATCTGACCGAGGCTGATCGTGTTGCGTCCGGCTCCAAGAACGTCTTCTACTACCATGTCGCGGGCCTGGTCGCCGGCGCGACCTACTACTGGCGCGTCGATGAGATCGAAGCGAATGGGACG
>Ga0209200_1000541_pt1 | contig 42549 bp, 40 predicted proteins | sample AD_UKC033_MetaG_FD_184406 | JGI IMG/M metagenome (GOLD analysis project Ga0209200, IMG submission 184406) | Active sludge microbial communities of municipal wastewater-treating anaerobic digesters from USA - AD_UKC033_MetaG (SPAdes) (version 2) | ecosystem: Engineered > Bioreactor > Anaerobic >... | reverse complement strand
TCAGTTCCTCGAAGGCCCCGGCCAGCCGGCTACGAGAGCTTGCCACCCCCTCGATCTTCTCAGTAAGTGATCCTGCCAATCCCTTCAGCTTCTCCCTCTCCTCTTTTGCCTGGGCCAGAGCGAACTGGTACTTTCCGAGGAGCAGATCCCTCTGGCCCTCTATAGGCCTCTCGCAGGTGGGACAGAGCCCCTCACTTCCTAAAGATCTGACCTTTTTAAGTGCCCTCTCATTTTCCAGATACGTATTCTCTTGAACCTTCAGGCTCCCTCTGAGATCGGCTAAGGCGTTATTCAGCTCGGATCCGAGAGAATCAAGGTCCCTGTCCTGCCGGCGCAGTTGTTCCTCTCTCTCTTCCAGGTCTCCCAGGCCCAGAAGATTCTCCCGGATTTTTGCTGCCGCCTCCCGCAGGGCTGCTATCCTGCCCGCCAGGGCCTTTTTCTGGCTCTCCAGAAGGTCAAGCTCTCGTTGCCGTTCTTTCTCTCCGGAAAGCTTCGTCTGCTCAACTTTCAGCCTCTTCTCTTCTTCTATTGCCGGCCAAAGCTCTTCGTACCTGGCAGACGCTCTTTGCAGATCCTCTATAGATCTGTCCGCTCGGACCAGGTTCGACCTTGCTCCTTGTAGCCTGATAGCATCCTCTTTCTGGCTCAGGCTGATTTTGGCATACCTCTCTCGCAGCTCTTCCAACCTGGCCAGGAGCACTTGAACCTCTTTGTAATCCTCTTCCTGGGGCAGAAGCTCATCGAGCCTGGCCCTATCCCCTTCAAGCTGCACGAGCCTCTTCTCATCCTTCTCCAGAGCAGCTCTATCTCCCTCCAGTCGAGACTTTGCCACTGCTATTTTCCTGGAGATCTCCTCGTACAGGTTCCTCCTGGGCTCAAGCAGCTCGAGCCTTGACAGGACTCCGGTCAGCCTATCCAGAGCGGGACCGATCTTTTCGAGAAGCCTCTTTGATGCCTCGATCTCCTTCAGACGCCCTTCATCTCTGGCTACGAGAACCTCCAGGCTCCTGGCTTCCTCCTGCAGCCGGGAGGCCCTCTCCGCCAGAATGCCATAAGAGTTCATCTTCTGGTTAAGAACATCCAGTTCCATGAGCCGCAACTCCTTCTCCCCCAGCAATTGGGCTTCGCATCTTTCCCCCTCCACCAGCCCCTCTCTGACAAAGGATATCTCCCGTGACGCCTCCATCAGCCGGGCCTGGACCTCCCCGATCTCCCCCAAGGCTCCGGCCAGCCGGCTTCTCTGGTCTTCAAGGCTTGATCGATCGGATTTGATCTGCTCCAGGGCGCTCTCCTTGATGTCCTCAAGGCCGAGGAGCTTGAGCAGATACTCCCTCTTTCCCATTCCGCCCTCTTTGAGGAGGTTGTCCAGGTCCTTTTGCCGGGCGTAGAAGGTCTTCATGAAATCCTGATAGCTGATCTTCAGAATATCCTCCAATCTCTGGTCGACCTCCTTTGTGCCGGCGGCAATCCTCTGCCCGTCCAGGAATAGAAATGCCTCCGGTGACATATTCTTCCCTTTCATGGAGCGGTAGATATCCAGCTCCCTCTTCCCCAAAGAAAGGGAGAGCTTGACCTCCACAGTCTCCGCATCACCTGCCCGGGAGTTGCGTATGAAGTCCCTCTTTATGCTCGAAGCCCGGCTTCCGTATAAAGACCAGGCTATGGCCTCCACAATGGTGCTCTTACCGGCGCCGTTGCCCCCCACGATGCCGGTGAGCCCATCCTGAAACTCCACCTCCGCCCGGCGGAATTTCTTGAAGTTATGCATGAAAAGCTTGTTAAGGTGCATCTGTTGTCTCTTTTTGCCTGGCTAGTACCGCCTTTTTCATGATCTCTGTCCCATAGCTTACCACCTCGTCCTTGATAGTCTCCGGTATCAGATTCGCCGAACGCCTCTCCCCCAAAAATCCGGCGAAATCCACATGAAGCATCCTTCGGTCCACCGGCCGCTCAATTCTGTCCTCTTCATCGCAAAAATCCAGCCGGATCTTGAAGTAGATCGCTGCCCCTCCCAGGCGGTTGAGCTTTCCCTGATCTATGCTCCTGTAGGCCACCCGGTTGACGTTCTTTAAATTTATCCGAACCATCCGATCTGAAATTTCATCCTCATGGCACATATCCATGATGATCTCTGCTATCTCATCGGATCGCATGCCGCTGCAGTCTATCGGCGGGTGGTCTATCATGTAATTGGGCTTTACCGGTACATTGGATGCTTTTCCAGTCTCCAGGTCGACGAGAAGCATGCCTTTCACATCTCGGGCCTCTCCGAAGTTGAAGTACTCCACCGAACCGCTATAATAGGCATTGGCAGAAACCTGGGCCTGGCCGTGATAGTGGCCCAGAGCGATATAGTCGAAGTCGCTTTTCAGGAGGCTGTCATTCAGCTCGTGCTCGCCCACGCTCCTCATCTTCTGGTTTTTCAGAGACTCGACCATGCCGTGCATCACCAGGACATCCCTTCCCGAGCGCTTGATTTCCCCGAATTCCGTCAGGTAGTCCTGCGGCTCGGAGCAGAAGGGAATGCAATGAAAACAGTGGTCGCCCACCTCGAAGCGCTCATAGCTGTAGCGCTGGGCGATATGCACATCCCTCAAACCCTCGAAGAGCCGGAAGGGGCTGGTCTGGTTGAAGCTCTTGGGAGCATCGTGGTTGCCGCTGATTATGATCACTGGAATTGCTGCCTCCACCAGCCGCTGCAGCCCCCTCTGGAAGATGAACAGGGGCTTGATCTTGGGCCGGACGTGATGGAAGACATCTCCTGCATGGACCACGGCATCGGGATGAGCCCTGATTATCTGCTCGATCGCCTTTTCAAAACCGGAGTAGACCATCTCCTCTATCCTGTTCTGGCCGTGCTCATCCAGGCGGCTGTAGCTGGAGAATCCCAGATGAGAATCGGCGAGGTGGATTATCTTCATGGCAGGAAGGGCTTAAAGCCTCCTCTCTTTATGAGGCCTTCGTCTTTCTCCTCCTGGTTCAAACGGCGCAGGTAATCCTCAAAGCGGTGGATCTTGGCAGGCACGGGGAAGGGGATCTTCAATGTGGAGACCACCGCCTCTCCCTTCTCCAGGGTCTGGATCTCTATGTCCATGGAGGATAGATCCTGCTTGGCCGACTCCTCTAATTGCTGGCGATCATTTCTGTCTCCCAGGCCCATAACCACCAGGGTATTGAACTGAGAGAGGAGCTGTCTGTCTATCAGCTTTGGCTGCTGGGTGATGGCGCACAGACCCACCCCGAACTTTCTGCCCTCCCGGGCAATGCTCTCGAAGCGGGAGATATTGTTTCCTCCGCCCAAGACCCTTTGCGCCTCCTCGATGGTGATAAGGCAGTTCTTTCTCTCCCCCGACGGGTCTTTCTTGTACTCCTCCAGTATATGTCGGGAGAGAACGGAGAGCAAGAAGAGCTCTGAGCGGTCGCTGATCCTCGGTATGTCCACCAAGACGACATCGCCCTTCTGCAGCCGGGCTATGATGTTGTCAAGGCTCGACCTCTTCTTTATGTATTTATTTCTCTCCAGCTCGTTCTTGATCCTCCGGATCAGGACCATGATGGTGGTATCCTTAAAGCCATCCTGCACCATCCTGGCCAGGCCCTCAGGACGCTGAATCTCCTCCAGCCAACTGCCCGAGTCCAGAATCCTGGATATGGCATCCAGGGCATCCCTCTGGGGCGGCGACCAATCGTATAGAAGCGCTATATCTTCAGGCCGAATGTTGCTCTCAGCTATCGCCAGCTCCTCCACATCCGGATCAGAGGCATTCTTTGGATCTGTGGAGTAGCAGGCCAGCCCCTCTCGGTACCTCTTGAGGTGAACCAGCCCTCTTGTCAGGTCTTTTCCCTTCAGATACTCTCCATGAGGATCAACGATCAATAGGCCGAACTTCGACTCTCCCCGAGCAGCCAGCCGCATGCATGAGGCGGCAAAGACCTTCATAAAATTGGATTTTCCCATGCCGGTGGTGGCGAAAACGCCCATATGATGGTCCATGGCATTGCTGTGCAAAGAGACTGGTATATCTTCGACTAGAATCGAGCCGTTTCTCAGGTATCCCACCTCTATGTCTCCCATGGCCGACTTGAGAAAACCGAACTCCTCCTTCTCGGCGCGCTCCACCGGCGAAAACTTGGTGGGCAGGGTCCTGGCCTTCCTGAAAGCCCCGTCCGAGGATACGCAGCCTAGTGGCTCTGCGATCACCCGGTTGAATATCTGGTCGTCATCATAGAACTGGGTGCCCCTCATGGTGGTATCCCAGTGGCCATCATAGTTAGAGCTGTGCTCGATGTTCAGAATCCGCGCCAGAAAAGTGAGGTCGCGATCCCGAATGGAGAATATCTGGCCTACCTCCACCCGATCCTGGTATGAGTCGTAGGGTACGATGAAATGGTACTCTCTGACGCTCTTGGAGAGAATGCGGTAGGTAGTCCTCTCATTCTCTATCACCAATCGATCTGAATCTCGCTCTGCTCTCTCCCCTCTGATATGATCGATATCTAGCTTCGGCGTCACCATATTTATCCTTCTTTTGGCTTTTTTATTATCTCATCTATTGCAGCCCAAACAGCCTAGATTCTCTGGTGCATCTCCAGGATATCATGATAGTCCTGCATGAGCATTGTTATCTGGGACGGGCTCAAACCCTCTCTGCATAGCATATCTCTCAGCTTCATCCTCAAAGATATCCCCTCGTTCTCTGCGATTTTTATGTCCCGGTGAGCCCGAAAGAGGGCATGAGGGTAGCCTGGGCACTCCGCCGAGGTTGAATAGGATGATATACCGGCCAGTGTTTGCTCAATTTTGCCGGCCAGGTATGCGGGGACATCCACCCGGAAGGCATGATCGCTCCAACCGGTGAATCGGACGATGTAACTCTCCCCTCCCCATTTGCCCGGACCTCGATTCACTTTCTTGTCCTTTAGGTTCAAATACCAGGGAGAGTTGGGCAGGATCATGCTTCCTGCCTGATTTGTATGGTGCATGAAAGGAAGCGATATGCCCTCGCCCCAATAGAGCGAACTGGACTTGGCCACCGCCAGGAGGGCGACCTCTTTCTCCTCTGCTCGCTCGAAGATACGAGAGAGAGCTGCTCGCAGGGGCTCGAATACATCGAAGCTGCCGTCATAGAGGATTATGTCGCCGGGATTTGCCTCGTTGATGGCGTCGTCTATGGATACGTACTCCTGAAGCTCGCGGAAGTAAGTGGAGAGCCTATCCAAATCCTCTTCCGCGAGGCGGATCTGATTTTGGCCCAGGCGCCTCAAATGGGGCTCGAACTGGTCGGCTGAAATTGCCGGATCGGCAAAGAATATATCATTAAAGGTGATGACCGTCCTCTTCCAGTCTCTTCCCTGATAGACCACATAGCCAGAACGGATTAGATTGATGCTTGCCACAGACCAGCCGCAGACGGAGACATTGGAGCCGTCTATGGCCAGTATCCTCCCCTGGAAGTCAGCTGGCTCGATGGGGATAAAATCGCTGCTATGCACTCCTGTCTCCCGGCAATATCCATCGATCCCGTCTAAGGCGATGTGATCCTTTATCAGCTCAGCCACAATGGAGAGGCGCGAGTCGCTCAACATTCAGGCCAAGTTGAAACCGGCAAGGCATATATGGATTGCCGTCTCAGCTATAGGCAATTGATCCGTCACAAGGCAGTAAAAGGGCAATAAGGAGGGAGGCAAAAGTCTGTGATGTAGGAGGGAAAAAGAATTCTGACTTTTGCCAATACGCTATACTGCGATTAACGAATATATACTTTTCGGTATTCGTTCATTAACGAGGCCGAAATATATAGATGAAAATATCTTTGGCACAAAAATTATTAATGCACTGAATTCATTACATTCTCAGAGTTTTATTAATTATTTTGAATGGCCGCAAAAGCATCCACTTTCTCCAGCTGATGCCCTCTCTTAATCCCTGTCAGTTCTGATTTTATCATCTGATAGATGCCAGAGATCGTTCCCAGCATTGCGGGAGCGAGAAAGAATCCAAAGACCCCGCCCACAAGCCCTCCGCCCAGAAATGCGAGCAGCACCAGCATGGGATGGATCGACGATCTGGCATAGACGATATAGGGCCGGACGACCAGCTCCACTGCTGCCACCAGAACCGAGGCCGCGAAGAAGAAGACTGCTGCCTCCATCGGCCCCATCTCAATATATCTGGATATGGCGGTCAAGAGGAAGACAAGCCAGGTTAGAAATGGCACCACCCCTGCCAGGAGTATTATGCTGGCCATGGCCAGGGGCCTGGGAATATCGAAGAGATAGAATATGGGAACGGATGCGATCGCATAGACCATGGCGGTGGAGATGCTGCCCGTATAGATGCCGCTTAAGATGCCATCAATTCTGCCCAGGCATCGAAGCTCAAAATCCCCCTTCTTCTGCCTCAAGAAGTCTACCGTTGCCCCGAGGAGCCTATCGCCATCCACCAGCAGGTAGTAGCATACGCAAAAGGCTATTAAGAGATTCAGAAGTCCGAGGGTCAGCGTCGTTCCCAGATCGAATACCGGCAGGCTGGTGAGCATCGATAGTCCTATTCCCATCAGATTGTCCATGCCTCTGGAAAGCTCATCGAAGATGAATTGAGGAATGTAAATGCTGGATATGAACTCCTGGCCAGTGGCTACGATCTGCGCCCGATGGCTCTGCAGCCATCTGAGCTGAGATGCTGCCTCAAAGACCCCGGCAGCAAATATAATGGATAATGGGGCGATGATGCAGATAATAGCCGCCAGAGAGCCAATCTGTCTTCTCTTTCCAAACAGATCCCTCACCGGACGGCCTAGATAAGTGAAGACTATTCCCAAGACAATGCCGTCCTGCAGCGGCCAGAGGAAGTAAGAGGAGAGAAGTATGAGAAGCAATGTTACGGCGAAGAGCCAATTTCTATGGCTCCATAGACATGACAGATCATTCTCCATCTCTGATTCTCAATTAGAGCTGCAACGATATGAACTTTGGGATGAACAGGACTTGCCCAGCCATTTGCCTCAAGTACGGTAGCGTCTCAGCCATTCCAGAGCCGATCTGGCCTTCAAGCCCAGACCGCAAAATCTGGCTCCAGGAGGCAGGCCTTCTCCCTCTGAGAGCTCGACAAGCTCCTTTTCGTCTATTGCGCCCTCCTCCTTCAGCATATAGACTCTGGTCCTGAATGCCGCCAGAAGAAATCCGTAAAGGAGCGGCCCTATTATGAATCCGAGAAATCCCACCACAAAGATCGGCGCAGCGAAAGCGAGGAGGGTGATGGAGGGATGGATCTTTGCGCCCTGGCTGGCGAGCTTTGGACGGATGACGTTCTCAGGGATGGTATTGATGAAGATCAGACTATAGATGAACAGACCTATGCCCGACAAGTAGTTCCCGATCAGGAGGAAATAGATGCATATGGGCACGAAGATGATCGGCGGTCCGATCATGGGCAATAGGGCAAATATGGCCGTTGTCAAGCCCCATAAGAAGGGATATGAAACCCCAAAGAGGGCAAATCCAATTGCAGCAAGCAGTCCGGTTATCAGGGAGGTCAATAGGTAAACATTGAAAAGATTATTATAAATTTTATTCAGCTCCCCCATAAAATAATTCATCAATTCCCTCTCAGGAAGGATAAGCAAGAATCCCTTTACCGCGCTGGAACCTCCGATGAGAAGGTAATAGGTGATCATTATGGCCACAAAGAACTGGGACATAAGCACAGGCAGCTCGCTGATGAAGCCTGTGGCTAAATTGGTGGCTTCAAATGCAATCTGTGGCAGCAGATCGGAGAGGATCCTGTCTCTGGGGGCCTCGATGAAAGGCCTCACCATCTCCCTCAATCGCTCTACAGTCTCATCTGCGGTTGACTCTGAGACGAGATTATTCAAGACGACATGCAGGGTGTCAAAGGATTCTTCGGTCTTCTGGGTGATATAAATGTCAATGGACTGAACGATATCCTCCTGAGAGGAAAACAGGCCCGATGTCTCTGTGGCAATGGCGTTAAGGGCACTGGAAAGAAAGATCATGAAAAACAGGACGACCAGGAGCAAAGACATGAACGCCGATAAATTCTTCCTTCCAGTCAGGCAATAAATCCGAGAGTAGACCGGAAGCAGGACGAAAGCGAAAAAAAAGCTCAGAAGCAGAGGAGCAATGAATGCTTTTGTGACATACACTGTGCTGATAAAGACAATGAGAAGTACAGCGGATGCTAATAAGTTGAATCTCTTTGACCCCGGCATGTAAGCTATCCTTTAGCTATTCTAAAATATATAATTTTTTGAGGGGCACCATTATGCTCCACCAGCCTTTGAATCTTTATTTATATGGCTCTCTCTTGGTGCTGCCTTCGCCTGCCTCCGTCCCACCATCTGGGCGACAAGGTGCGCTCCAAAGAGGCAGATCAAACCGCTCAGATAGATCCACAACATCAGGATGACTACAGTGCCCAGTGAGCCGTAGACCAGCATATGATTGGAAAGGCCGCTCTCCAGATACCAGGCAAAGCCCATCTTGGAAAGCTCCCAGCATAAAGTGGCCACAAATGCCCCAAAAGCGGCGTCAGACCATCTAATATCCACCTTTGGAGCCCACCAGTAAAGGATGGTGAAGGCGATGAAGATCACAACATCGGGAAACAGTCTGTACAAGAGCTTCGACTCCAATGGCATATGATAAACACCCCCTTCGCCCAGCAACAGGCCCAGGCTAAAGTCCAGGAGTCCGATCAGGGAGACTACCACCATGGAGAGGATGATCAGTCCGATAAGGAGGCTCCCGACCATGGCAATGCCTACTAAACGCCATTCCAGAGGATTTCGCCCTTCGGAGTTGCTCCATGCGCGATCTATGTTCTTGGACAGAATCACAAACACACCAGTCGCCGACCACAAAAGACCTGCCCCCGCAGCTATCCCCACCGGCAGCCTCAAGTGAAGGATCTGATTGACATTTTCCTGCAATAGATCCTTGAGGGGCAGATGCATATTCAGCTTATCCCCCAGATCCTGGATCACCTGAATGTTCTCTCTTGCCAGGCTCTCTGCCGGGGGGAGAATCCCGCCAATAAAATTCATCAGCTGATGGTAGTTTTCTTTGGTCTGGAGAAACGAAGTCCCTAAAATCACCAGCAATATCAGCATTGGAAAGAGGGAGAAGAGGGAATAGTAGGCAATCGCTGCTGCTGCATCCCAGCTTTCCGTCTCAGACATGCGGCTGAATGTGGCGGCTAGAAGTCGAAGAGCTCCGCGACTGTGCCGGTCGGCATGATCAAATCGCCTCAAAAAATTTTCCGCCATTCTCTTTCTAAAAGCTGAGGCGCTATCTTTCATGCTCATTGCAATTGATTCCTCCGCTCCAGGCTTATATCTTTTAGCAGTTGCTCCCGAAAAGCCATAAATAGATTATTTCCTATCTTAGGCCTGTGGCAAAGAAGATAGGGCTTCGGCGCACCCTGGGATTGCTTGAAGTCACCATATCCGGGGTCGGCATAATTTTAGGAGCTGGGATCTATGCCCTTATCGGCGAGGCAGCGGGTCTGGCGGGCAATGCGGTCTGGATATCCTTTGCTCTATCGGCATTGATCGCCCTATTGACCGGCCTCTCTTATGCCGAGCTGGCCAGCATGTTTCCTAAAGCTGCCGCTGAATACGAATACACCTCTCAGGCCTTTGGAGGGTTCTTGGCCTTCCTCGTCGGCTGGATGATCATATTCAGCGGAGTGGTGGGGGCGGCTACGGTCTCTCTTGGCTTTGCCGGCTACTTCCAGGCGCTCACCGGCACGCCCATATTGCCCTCTGCCATCGCTTTGCTGGCGGTTCTCTCTTTAGTCCTCCTCTTCGGCATCACTCATTCCACCCGGCTGGCCATCGTCCTGACCACTGTGGAAGCCCTGGGACTGGTGCTTGTGATCTATATGGGCATTCCCTATCTTGGCAGTGTGGACCTATTGGAGATGTCTCCTTTAGGCAGCGCGGGCATTCTGCAGGCATCTGCCCTGATATTCTTTGCTTTCATTGGCTTTGAGGAGATAGTAAAGCTCTCTGAAGAAGCGAAGGATCCGGAGATAAACATCCCACGGGGGCTGGTTCTGGCAATATCCGCAAGCATCATACTCTATATACTGGTGGCCATCTCTGCGGTTAGCGTCCTGGGCTGGGAGGAGCTGAGCTGCTCCTCTGCCCCCTTCTCTGACATCGCCCGTTATGCCCTGGGGCCGAATGCCTCTGCCATCATATCCATCATGGCGCTCTTTGCTACCACCAACACCGTTCTGCTCATGCTCCTCGCCTCATCCCGGATCATCTACGGCATGGCCAGTTCCGGATCGCTTCCCCCAATCCTGGCATCTGTCCACCCTCGAACCCATGCTCCCTGGATTGCTACAATCCTCTCCATGATCATAGCCATGTCCTTTGTCTTCCTGGAGGATATCGCCTTCGTGGCCAATGTCAACAACTTCACCGTATTTGTGACCTTCATTGTGATCAATGCCGTCCTGATATCCCTGCGATACAAAAAGCCCCAGATCGCTCGCCCCTTCCGGGTGCCAATTTCGTGGGGGAAGCTTGCGGTCCTTCCCGTTCTGGGGATATTATTCAATCTTCTGATGCTGATTCAGCTGGAGACCAGGGTTATGGCCATCGGCCTGGGCCTGGGCGGCCTGGGAGCATTAGCTGCCCTGATTAGCATGCGCTATATCAGGTCGGATATAAAAAAATTGATTAAAAATTCTATTTCAAGCAGAGACCAGGGATAGTTTCACTGTTTGCGCAAACTCTGATTGGCCGCTGCCTTTAGCCAATAAAGATATCTCCCCTTTTGCATTCACGACGAAATTCAATTCGACTGAAGCATCTTTAAGAGTGAATTTTGGCTCACCTTCTGAAGCATTTTTTATGCCTTCTTGAATAGCTTTTATCGCTTTAACAAGGTCTTTCTCAAAAGCCTCTGTCCTGGTTGCAGTTCGAGTAGTCGATCTCGCTGGCACAAGTGTGAGCTGGATGGTTTGAAGATCTTTGCTTGCCAATTCTGCACTGGCACCTAAACTGCCTATTACTGGAATAGTTATCTTTAGCTCTCCGCCTGCGACCTTTTCAACAACAGCTTTCAGCGTGAGCTCAAGCTTCTCTATATTGAGTGCCTTCTTTTCAGATTCACTCTTCTGAGCCGCTTTAATCGCTCTCTTAACTCCTGCAATTACCTTTTCGATATCTGCGCCTGAAATCTCGGACATTTTCTCTCACCTTCAAATTTATGACCTTTTCTAAGAATCGAGCATCATTGCCTCGGGATCTGCATAAAGGACATATGCCAGCCAGCTCGAATTGTAGGGCTTAGCCCTGCGGATCTCCTCCCGTGCATGACGAAATGCTTGTGCGATAGGGAATTTGTCTCTTAATAGGGCAGTATAAAAGCTCTTGGCAAATAGAACTGCCAGTTGATCATCTACCTCCCACATGGCTCCGATGAATGCCCCAACATGAGCTATATTGACAAAGCAAACCGGCCAGCCGCCCAGCCATGTTAAGCTAGACCCTGTTCGTCCAGTATGACATGCATTGATGAAGATGAGTGGCCTTTGACGTCCTTCCCCGAATTTTGTATTTATATCATCAGGTCTTAGCGGTTGTCCAGATAGAATAATTGGAGATCTTGAAGGCATTTTTTCGTCAAATTCCCCGTGGCAGGCAAAATGCATAATAGAGAAGTTCTGATGCTCTAGCCATTCCAAAACTTCAAGATACCCCTGTAAAGGCCTTTTGCCTTTTACACCTTTGTGCAGATCGTTTAACCTTTCCACGAAATCCATTTCCTCACTCAAATGCTCCAAATCTGTTTTTGAGGAGGATACGGGTAAAGCTATGCCCAATGGTAAGATTTCGATATTGGCAGATTCAGAGAGCCATCTGGACATGGCAAATTTTTGACACCAGAAAGGTTCCACTTCGGTATTATTGTAGGGTCTAATTATCTCCCACGGTATCCATGGTTCATCTGAAGTTATCATTAATGATTTGGTGTGGGAACGAAATTGCCAGTATTCATCTTTTAATTCTTTAGGAATTATCAACTGCCAAAGGTGTTTTCCTATTGAGCTCAGGCGAGCCTCTGCTACGGATTGCTCATCTGCTGAGAGGTCATACTTGGCCATTTCGCTCAGTTCATTATAAATTTCTTTTACTTTTTCCTGTGGCGATTCTGAAAGCTTTGTCACTCCAAAATTCTTAAAATTATATCTATTATTTCCTCTCAAAGAATGCAGGTAAAAATGCAGCATATGCTCGTTGCTTAAAGGATCCATTTGCACAATTAATTCAAGGTCTGGCCCAGAATAATTCAATTCCTTGGATATTGATTTCTGAATGCTCTTTTCTTTCTGCAAATATGCCGTCAATTCATTGGGCCTCCGAAACATTCACGTTCTTTCTTACCATGCCTATCCGTCTTCCAGATTGATAGAAATCCACGCGAATTTGATTCTCCCCGGGGGAAAGTGGAATGATAGAAAAATCTGCAATTTTCGAGTCTTCATTTTTTGCTACATTCAGAATCCTAGTTTCCTCGCCGTTCACTGCGAAATTTGGGGCCAGAAGCGCCATCTCTATTCTTGGAAATTGACTCTGCAGATAAGAATATTCGATAAAAACAGCATCAATGCCTTGATCTGATGCCTCTGCTTGCAGCTGGACGAGGATATTTGATTCCTGGTTCACTCTGAGCTTCTCTGAATGAGTCAGCCTGGGATACAGGATAAATCTATCAAGAGGATCTTTTCCAAGAACCTTACGGCGAATTTCTGTTGCCTGGCGGAAAAGCGGCTCAGCATCGCTGTATCTGCCCATCGATCGATACAGCACTGCGAGGTTGTTCAGACTCTGGGCGTAGTCGGGATGATCTTCGCCTAGCGATTTGCGCCAAATTTCTGTTGCCTGGCGGAAAAGCGGCTCAGCATCGCTGTATCTGCCCATCGAATAATACAGGCCAGCAAGGTTGTTCAGGCTCTGGGCGTAGTCGGGATGATCTCTGCCTAGCGATTTGCGCCGAATTTCTGTTGCCTGGCGGAAAAGCGGCTCAGCTTCGCTGTATCTGCCCATCGAATCGTACACCAATGCAAGGTTGTTCAGACTGGTAGCGTAATTGGGATGATCTCCGCCTAGCGATTTGCGCCAAATTTCTGTTGCCTGGCGGAAAAGCGGCTCAGCATCGCTATATCTGCCCATCGATCGATACAGCTCTGCGAGGTTGTTCAGGCTAGCGGCGTAGTCGGGATGATCTTCGCCTAGCGATTTGCGCCAAATTTCTGTTGCCTGGCGGAAAAGCGGCTCAGCATCGCTATATCTGCCCACCGATCGATACAGTTCTGCGAGGTTGTTCAAGCCGGTGGCGCAGTTGGGATGATCTTCGCCTAGCGATTTGCGCCAAATTTCTGTTGCCTGGCGGAAAAGCGGCTCAGCATCGCTATATCTGCCCATCGATCGATACAGCACTGCGAGGTTGTTCAGGCTAGCGGCGTAGTCGGGATGATCTTCGCCTAGCGATTTGCGCCAAATCTCTGTTGCCTGGCGGAAAGGCCGCTCAGCATCGTTGTATCTGCCCATCGATCGATACAGCACTGCGAGGTTGTTCAGGCTAGCGGCGTATTCGGGATGATCTTCGCCTAGCGATTTGCGCCAAATTTCTGTTGCCTGGCGGAAAAGCGGCTCAGCATCGCTGTATCTGCCCATCGATCGATACAGCTCTGCGAGATTGTTCAGGCTCTGGGCATAGTCGGGATGGGCTTCACCTAGCGATTTGCGCTGAATTTCTGTTGCCTGGCGGAAAAGCGGCTCAGCATCGCTGTATCTGCCTATAGAATAGTACATCAATGCGAGGTTGTTCAGGCTCTGGGAGTAGTCAGGATGATCTTCGCCTAGCGATTTGCGCCGAATTTCAGTTGCCTTGCGGTAGAGCGGCTCAGCATCGCTGTATCTGCCCATCGATCGATACAGCTCTGCGAGATTGTTCAGGCTCTGGGCATAGGCGGGATGGTCTTCACCTAGCGATTTGCCCCAATTTTCTATTGCCTTTCGGTAGAGCGGCTCAGCATCGCTGTATCTGCCCATCGAATAATACAGGCCAGCAAGATTGTTCAAGCTCTGGGAGTAGTCAGGATGATCTTCGCCTAGCGATTTGCGCCGAATTTCTGTTGCCTGGCGGAAAAGCGGCTCAGCTTCGCTATATCTGCCCATCGAATCGTACACCAATGCAAGGTTGTTCAGGCTGGTGGCGTAATTGGGATGATCTTCGCCTAGCGATCTGCGCCAGATTTCTATTGCCTTGCGAAAAAGCGGCTCAGCTTCGTTGTATCTGCCCATCGATCGATACAGGATAGCGAGGTTGTTCAGGCTAGCAGCGTAGTTGGGATGATCTTCTCCCAGTGATTTGCGCCGAATTTCTGTCGCCTGGCGGAAAAGCCGCTCAGCTTCGCTATATCTGCCTATAGATCGATACAGCTCTGCGAGGTTGTTCAAGCCGGTGGCGCAGTTGGGATGATCTTCGCCTAGCGATTTGCCCCAAATTTCTGTTACCTGGCAGAAAAGCGGCTCCGCATCGTCGTATCTGCCCATGGAATAGTATACCAATGCAAGGTTGTTCAGGCTAGTGGCGTAGTCGGGATGGGCTTCACCTAGCGATTTGCGGCAAATTTCTGCTGCCTGGCGGAAAAGCGGCTCAGCATCGTTGTATCTGCCCATCGATCGATACAGCTCTGCAAGGTTGTTCAGGCTAGCGGCGTAGTCGGGATGATCATAGCCCACTTTTTGCCAAATTAAGTCCCTTAGTTCCTCGGCAAAAGCTATTGCCTGAATATAATTACCATCATTACGAAAGTCAATGACCTTTTCGTTGAGAATCAAAATCTTATTATCGATTTCTTCCTCAGTCATCATCAATCCTTTCTTTTTCGCGAGATTAAGATTTGTTTGTTATTTTAATCCATATAAATTAGTTTTCATAGGAGATCAATGAGATATATTGCAATTTACAGCTATCTAGCCTTTTCAAGATGATATTGTATTTGATGATGTTGATAGTATGCAGTAATCCATGGGAAAATTAGCATTTCAAAAATCGAGAAAAAGTTGTTTAGTGATGCGCTCCATGCGCATCTGCATGTGCGCCATGGGGCGCTGCGTTTGTCCCTCCTTTTACAATCAGGAAGTCCTTATCCAGATAGGCCTGATGGGCCAGGTCCAGGCATTCTTTGCAGATATAGAAGATCTCATCCTTGGGGCCGTGAATGGTGGCCAAGTTGAGCTTGACAGGAACCGTCTCCTTCTCAACAAGACAGAGGGCGCACTTCATCTAATTTCACCTTTTACTCGCACTGATTCGCACGGTTATAAGCATTTCCTTCATTCTCCTTCCCATCTTTTATAAAGGTCATTCTCCAGGCCCAGGAGATCAAGCACCCTTCCCACCAGCACATCCACCAGCTCTGCAAGGCTTTTGGGCTGGGAGTAGAAGGCGGGGCAGGCGGGCAAGATCACTGCACCTGCCTCGCTGGCAGCTACCATATTGCGCAGCTGAATCAGGCTCAGAGGCGTCTCCCTGGGGACCAAAATCAGCCTCCTCTTCTCTTTCAGGCATACGTCGGCGCAGCGGGTGATCAGGGTATCCGAGGATCCGCAGGCAATCCCTGAGAGGGTTCCCATACTGCAGGGGATGACCACCAGGGCGTCGAAGAGATGCGATCCGCTGGCTACCGGCGCGGAGAAATCTTTGGGGGCATAAACATGGGTCGCCAGCTCCTCCACCCCTCGGGCCGGCGAGCTGGTCTCTATCTCGATGATCTTTCGGGCTGAATCGGTGATTATCAGGTGGGTGGTGCAGCCCTTCGCCTTAAGAGCTTCCAGGAGCCGGATTCCATACTGCACTCCTGAAGCCCCGCTGATTCCTACAACGATCTCCATATCATTTCCTCAACTAAGCTCGCTTCATACCGATAGAGGAACTCCCTCATCTCTTCAATCCTTTCCGGCATCCTCATCCATCTCCTTCAAGCGCTGCCGCAAGAGAAAATCGCGGAATTGATCCTCGTCGGGCAGATCGGGCAGCATGCTTTGCCTGTATGCCTCATCCAGTTGATTCATCCCCTCTTTTAACTCTTCAGGAGTAGGATCGTGCATTACGGGCTCATAGCTAATCCTGGCCTCTCTCAGCAGCTCGATTCCGAAGTTGATGCTCCTCAGAGCAGTGCGATATCCTTTGCCCGGCCTCTTGACCAATCCAGCGCCGGACAATTTAAGCTGCCCGGTCTCGGATTCAATCTGGCTTTCTGCCATCCCTTTTATGGAATGATAGCTTTCCCGGCAGAGGTTTGCCTGCACAATAGCTGATAGCTCCTCCTGAAGGGCAGAAGGCATAATCACCAGGGGGCTGGTCGCATACCAGATGGCATTGATGTTTCCTTTGATGAGCAGGTCGATGAGGTGGCCGATCTCCCAGCCCAGGGTATCATAAATCCCTCCCCTTCTCGCGACCATCTCCTGGCGGATTGTGGCCGGGAACTTCTCCCCTCGCAGGATTCTCCTTGTGGGGACGGTATAGATCATAACCAGGTCGATATCGCTCGTTTCATTCTCCATCTTCCACATATGAGAGCCGACGCAGCTGATGTATTGGATCCTCATCCCCCTGCCTTTGACCGTCTGTGCTGCCTTCAGCTCCGATATGGGCAGGTCCTCAAAATCGATCTGTTCGATCATCAATGGCCGCCTTCCCTCCATATCGCTATTTTTTCAGCCTCTCCAGCGCCGCCCCCACCATCAATGGTAGGGTAATTGTCGCGTCCCCGTAAACCGTCACATAGCTTGCGCTCTCCGATATCTTGCCCCAGGAGATGGCCTCGGATAGCGTTGCCCCGGACAAGCCTCCGTTCTCTGGGGTATCCGTGGTGAGCTGAATCGCGAGATCAAAGCTATTTGGTGTGACCAGCATGGACTGCAGGGTGAAGTTCTTGGGAACCCCTCCTCCAACGATCACAACTCCCGCCCTCTCACTGTTGTAGCAGATGTCGACGATCTCCCTGATATCGGCAAATGCGTCCACAGAGAGCTTTTTCGTCTGGCTGAACATCCAGGCCTGCAGGCCGATCATGGAGTCGGGAAGAGCGGGACAGAATACGGGCACCTCCATGTCGTATGCTGAGCGCAATATTGATCGCTCGTCACTTATCCTGCTGCCCAGGATGTTCAACAATTGCCTGCCGGATATAGATTCAGCGCTTTCCGGAAAGATGCTTTGCATCAGCTCCTCGAAGGCCACGAAGTCCTCATCCCTGATGAATACATCATAGATCCGGCTCACCCCTATAGTTCGGAGGGAGGAGTCATTCGATTCGGCACATCCCAGGGTGTGGCAGCTATAGGACTCTATTATATCATGCACCAGGTTCGCTCCGGTTGTCACCAGCACATCCACATGGCCGCCCCGAATCAGATCTGAGACCACATGCCTCATCCCTGCCGGGACCATAGCACCCGATAGGGTTAGAAATTTTGTAAAATCTCCAGAAAGCATTCTTTCGTATATGTCCGCTGCCTGGGCCAGCCTTCTGGCTCCAAAGCCACATTGGCTCCATCCCCTGACCAAAGCATCTATGCTCATCCCCGGCTCGATCTTTAGCTGATGTACTGCATCCATTTTATTCACCTTAATGATGATAATGCCCGCCAAATAGTCCTGGAAAATTGTGATTGAACTTATGCAACGCGAAATTTTTTCTCATAAACCTTTTATACCAGGCCTTATGTTTAGCTTTTACGGAGGATAAACAATGGCCGGCGAACCGATGGCAGTGGTTTATTATATACCACTTATTATATTTTTGATAATGGGAGCTATAGTGCCCATTGCGGCTCTGGCAGCTATAAAAATCATAGCGCCGAATAAACCTAGCCGCCAAAAGCTATCGATATACGAAGGAGGGCTGAAACCAATCCGCGACGCCAAGATCCAGTATAGCGTTCAATATTACCTTTTCGCAATCGTTTTTGTGATATTCGATGTTGAGGTTTTGTTCTTATACCCCTGGATCTATGTCTACGCGAACGAAGCCATGCAAAAGTTCATGGTCTTCGGATCAATGAATATTGCCGTCTTCGAGATGCTCCTATTCATCATTGTATTGCTGGTTGGACTGATTTATGCAATCAAGAAGGAGGCTTTGCGTTGGGTATAAGCGATGTCATACCCGTGCCTGTATGTATCGATGAGGAGATTGAGAAGTGGACTATATTCGGCCAGCCCGTCACTGAGGTCTGGTTCACCACCACTGAGAAGATCCATGAGATCATCCAGATGGGGCCCATCAAGAATATCTTCAACTGGGGCAGAAAGAATTCCGTATACTTTTTAATGCAGCCCATGGGCTGCTGTGGTGTGGAGATGTTCGTCTTCGGAGCTGCACCCTATGACAGCGACCGGTTTGGATGCATTCCGAGAAACACCCCCCGACAGACGGATGTGATGATCATCTCCGGTTACTTGACCCGGAAGTACCTGCCGGTCTTCAAGAACCTGTGGGAGAACATGCCTGAGCCCAAGTGGTGCATAGCCATTGGTGAATGCGCTATATCCGGCGGGCCGTTCTATGATTCCTACAACATCATCCAGAACACAGGCGACTATTTCCCCATTGATGTCTACATCCCCGGATGTCCGCCACGCCCTGAGCAGTTCCTTGAGGGGCTCATGAATCTCCAGGAAAAGATCAAGCAGCGTAAGGACTTGCGAGACTATTAAGGAGGGATCTTTTCTTGACAAATGCAAGCGAGGTCTTAAGCTCGATCCAGTCCGCCTTCCCTGCAGCGGTATCAGACGGCAAAGTGGAGTCGGATGACAGGTTATGGGTCACAGTTGACTCCAAGAAGATCCGGGATGTATGCAAATACATGACCGATAAGCTCGGTTTCGACCACTACGCAGGTTCAGCAGGGGTCGACTGGATCGCCAGAAATGAGATGGAGGTCGTCGAGATCATGGCCAGCTATGGAATTCATAATGTAGTGGCCATGCTGAAGGTTAAAACGCCACGCGACAATCCATCTGTCCCTTCCCTTGTCGATATGTACTGGAATGCCAACTGGTATGAGAGAGAGACTTGGGAGATGTTTGGCATCAACTTCGAAGGGCACCCAGAGCTGTATCCACTTCTCCTGTCCGATCCATTGGTTGGGGTCTGGCCCTGGAGAAAGGATTTCAAGGGCTATCCCGACCTGACCACTGGAGAGAGGGCGGTGCAGATCACCACCCCCGAGGGCTATACCGAATACCGCTTCCCGCCCACTCCTGCCGAGATCGAGGCGGGGACAGTGGTGACCGAGAGGCCCAAATATCCCACATTCCGGGAGAGAGAGGAGGCCCATATCAAATCCGATTCGGAGATGATCATGCATCTTGGGCCGCAGCATGCCATGGTTCCCGGTCCTTTCCTGCTCGATATACTGGTTGAAGGAGAGAGGGTCAAGAAGGCCTTCCTCGATCTGGGCTATATCCACAAGGGCATCGAGAAGATCATGGAGAACAGAAGTTGGCTCCAGGGGATAACCTATACCGACAGGATGTGCTACGTCGCGGCCCTGAGCAACAACGAGTGCTACTGCGGAGCAGTGGAGAGGCTTTTGGGCCTGGAAGTACCCCTGAGGGCTCAATACATCCGGGTCATCTTGGAGGAGCTTTCCAGAATCCAGAGCCACCTGATAGGCACTGGCGAGTTCCTGACCCTGATCGCTGGGGTGGGCTTTGCCCCCTGGCAGTACATGATCATGGATAGAGAGAAGATCATCTCTCTGATTGAGAGCGTCACCGGAGCCAGGCTGACTCATTCATTCGTCCGCTTTGGAGGGGTAAGAAACGACCTTCCAGAGGGCTTCGACGAGCAATGCCGAAAGGTCTTTCCCTACATGAAGTCCAGGATCGAGGAGTTCATTGAGCTCTTCGCCCAGGATCCCATCTACCATGCCAGGATGGAGAATATCGGCTCCATATCGCCCGAGACCGCTAAGCGCATTGGCTGCGCTGGAAGGGTGCTGAGGGCAGCGGGCGTTCCTTATGACATGAGAATTGAGGATCCCATCCTGGTCTATCCGGAGCTTGACTTCAAGGTGGTCACCGGAACCCGTGGCGATTCGGCGGACAGAATCGATTGCACTCTAAGGGAGATGCTGGAGAGCATTCATATCATAGAGCAATGTCTGGATAAAATTCCCTCCGGACCGATAAAGACCGAGGCCAAGATTCCCAAGAAGATTCCCGCAGGCGAGGCCTACTATCGGGTCGAGGACCCGCGCGGAGAGATGGGAATGTACGTCATCAGCGACGGAGGCGACAAGCCATACCGGGTGAAGGTAAGAGGGCCTTTCTATGCTACATTCCAGACTTTGACTCCGCTTCTTGAGGGAGTATACATTGCGGATGCGGTGGCAATTGCCGGAAGCATGGACGGCTGCCCATCTGAATCTGACAGGTAGGAGGGAGAGGATTTGGACGGAATAATAGATACCATCACCCAATTTGCTGCCCAGGAGCCGGCAATATTCGCCCTGATCATAGGCATAATCGGCGCAGCGGTGCTTTCTGCCGTGGTCAATGTAGGCGCAATGCTGGTGATCTGGGCAGACAGAAAGGTAATGAGCGATTTCTGCAACCGGTTCGGCCCCAACCGGGTGGGTGGCAGATGGGGTATACTTCAGCTGGGCGCTGATGCCATCAAGCTATTCACCAAAGAGGATGTCATACCTGCAGGAGTCGATAAGGGGGTCTATGTCTGGGCTCCTATTATCGCCTCTGCCGGCACCATGCTGGTGGCTGCAGCCATACCATTTGGAGCACTGCATATCGGTGGCAAAAACTATCCCCTGGTAGTCGCCAATATGGATATCAGCGCTTTTTATGTGGAAGCAGCTCTCAGCATCATGTCCATTGCCGTCTTCATGGCCGGGTACAGCTCGAACAATAAGTACTCAATCCTCGGAGCCTTCCGAGGCATTGCCAGGATGATCGCCTATGAGGTTCCAATGGGCGTTTGCGTCATATCCGTAGCGGTCATGGCCCATAGCCTCAACCTGGTGGAGATCGTAGAAAGCCAGACCGTTTGGTATGCATTTGCCCAGCCGCTGGGATTTGTCATCTTCATGATCGCCCTGGTGACTGACCTGGGAAGAGTCCCATTCGACCAGAGCGAGGCAGAAGAGGAGATCATCTGCGGCTACAGCACCGAATACAGCGGTATCAGGTGGGGTCTCCTATACTTCCAGGAGTACAATAACTTCCTCTTGGGATCCATTCTGGTCTCGCTCCTGTTCCTGGGCGGATGGCATGGACCGATTATACCCATACCCCTTCTGGACATGGTATCGCCTATGATCTGGCTGCTCATGAAGGTTATAATCGTTATTTGGTTCATAATATTGATCAGGGCTGCTCTCTTCCGTCTGAGAATAGATCAGGTGACTGACCTGGGATGGAAGTGGATGCTGCCTTTATCCATATTGAATCTGGGGTGGGCAGTAATAGTGGGCTCATACTTTGCATGAGGTGGCTGTAAGATGTTGAAGAGAAAGATGATAAAGAACTTCACCTGGCCTTTGAAGACCGCCTCGCGGGAGATAGAAGTCACCAGGCTCTATCCCGAGTTCATGATGGAGCTGCCTGATGCAGAGAGAGGGATTCATGAGCTGGATGCCACCATATGCATCGGCTGCGGCTCATGTGCTAGAGTCTGTCCCAACAGCTGCATTGAGATGGTGCACTTCAAGTTCGGAAATCCCCTCAAGAACAAGAAGATGCAGTTTCCGCAAATCGATTACGGAAGATGTATGTTCTGCGGCCTGTGCGTGGATGAATGCCCGGTCGAATGCCTCAAGATGGGAAAGAAGGTCATCATGGCTGGCTGGGAAAGAAAGGACATCGTGAAAGGTCCTGATTTCCTGGCCACCAAGAGGTTCTCAGCCAAAGAGGTAGCAGACCTGGAGGCCGAGGCAAAGAGGATTGCTGCTGAGAAGGCCGCTGCCAAGAAGGCTGCGGCAAAAGATGCTGCAGCCGCAGGCGACAAGAAGCCAGCCAAAGAGGGAGCAAATGCAGAAAAGAAGAAGGCGGTGGCCAAACCCGCAGAAGGAGGTGCTTCCTGATGTCGGAAAAAGAACCTGAAAAAAATGTGATTAGAAGCATATTCGAGCTGCTGGTGCTTTTGCTTGCCCTCGGAGTCATCTTCGGCGGACTGGCGGTGATAATATTCCTGTCCCCCTGGTCCAAGACGATATTGGACAGGCTGCTGGACTACGATATTCGCTTTGCCATAGAGCTTTTGGCATTTCTGGCCATAGCGACAATTATTGTCCTTTTATCGGCGCTGACGGTCCTGGTCAAGAATATTGTGCATAGCGCTCTTTACCTGCTGGGAACCTTTGCTGGAGTGGCTGCGCTCTACATATTCATGAATGCCCCCTTCGTGGGTGTGGCTCAGATCCTGGTTTACATTGGTGCAGTGGGAGTTTTGATACTCTTCGCTGTGATGCTCACCAGGAGGACGATTATGGAGGAGTCTCATGGCGAAATTTAAGCTCATTATACTGACTCTGGCCTTCCTTGCTGCCCTGGTGGCTTCACTTTCGGTAACCGATTGGGGACCGGTCACAGAGCACCCGCTCGGCTACGCCCCTTCGGAGGGGATGAGGCTTCCTGAGAGCGGTGTAGGAGACATAGGGTTTGAGATCTTCACCACCTATGTCTTCTCCTTTGAGGTTCTGGCCCTGGTCCTGACCGCAGCCCTGGTCGGAGCGATCTGGGTGGCAAGAAAGGAGAACGCCTAGGGAGGGCGACAAAGAATGACAAGGAGGGAAGTTTACCGATGATACCGTTGGAGCTTTACATATTGCTGGCATCCATCATGTTCACCATCGGCTTGTACGGCCTCATCACACAGAAGAACGGAGTCAAGCTGATGATGTGCATCGAGCTGCTGCTCAATAGCGCCAACATCAATCTTGTTGCCTTCTCAGCCTACCAGCCTAATATGAACGGGCAGGTATTCGCCCTGTTCTCCATAGCGCTGGCGGCAGCTGAAGCGGGTGTTGGATTTGCTATATTGATCGCACTATACAGGCTATACGGAACCATTGACCTGGATAACATAAACACCATGAGGTGGTAGTCTTTGTATTCCGATTTAGCTTATCTGATTGTTGGGCTGCCTGTACTGGCATTTGTGCTGTGCCTCTTCTTTGGCTGGCACCTGCCCAGAGGCGGTGGATTTATCACCGTCCTGGCGACGTTAGGCGCCTTCATTATATCCTTTGGAATATTCCAGGAGATCTATCCCGGTGATATCGTCCATCAGTCGATGCACTGGTTTGGCGATTTCAATGTGGGAATACTGATAGATCCACTGTCACTGATTATGCTGCTCATGGTGTCCCTCGTGGTCACTTTGATCCATATCTACGGCAATGGATACATGAATGGCGACCCGGGCGCAGCGAGATACTTCGCCGAGGCGGCACTGTTCTCCGCTGCTATGCTGGGACTGGTCTACGCAGATAACCTGCTTCAGCTCTTCATATTCTGGGAGCTGGTGGGACTGTGTTCCTATCTCCTGATTGGATTCTGGTACCGGAAGCCATCTGCAGCAGCCGCTGCCAAGAAAGCATTCCTCACTACCCGTGTGGGCGATGTCATGTTCCTGGCGGCCATAATTGTGCTTTACAACAACCTGGTCAACCTGAACATCACCCTCAATCCAGGAGAGTACCTTTTGCAGTTCCCGGTGATCTATGCTCATATCGCCGAGATACCGCCAGATCAGCTGACTCTCATTGCTCTGGGCCTTTTGGGTGGTGCAGTGGGCAAGTCAGGTCAGTTCCCCCTGCATGTCTGGCTTCCTGATGCCATGGAGGGTCCAACCACCGTCTCCGCCATGATCCATGCGGCCACGATGGTTACCGCCGGTGTATTCCTGGTAGCCAGGATGTTTCCCCTGTTCTATGCCGCACCTCACGGCCTGACCGCGGTAGCGGCAGTGGGAGCATTCACAGCCCTGTTCGCAGCCACCATGGGCCTGACGGCGTTTGATATCAAAAGAGTGCTGGCTTTCTCCACTGTCTCTCAGCTCGGTTTCATGATGGCCGGTCTTGGTGTGGGAGCAGCAGTGGGAGCATTTGCGGTGGGCGTTTCCATGTTCCACCTCATTGGCCACTCATTCTTCAAGGCCCTGCTCTTCCTCTGTGCCGGCTCAGTCATCCACGCCGTCAATACCAATGATATGCGTGAGATGGGCGGGGTTGGGAAGTACATGAAGTGGACCATGTACACCATGCTCATAGGCTCATTATCCCTGGCAGGATTCCCCTTATTCACGGGATTCTTCTCCAAGGATGAGATCATCATGATCGCTTATGAGTACGGCATAGCGATCAACTTCCTGCCCTACATCTTCCTCATACTGGCGGCGGTCCTGACAGCCATCTACACCTTCAGAATGTGGTTCTCCGTCTTCACGGGCAAAGAGAGATCTAACTACGGAAAGCACGAGTCTCCCTGGGTTATGCTGGGGCCGCTGGTGATTCTGGCCATATTCGCCTTCGCATTCGGCTTTGCCGCTCAGCATGACTTCTACAACTATCTGGACTCCAACTTCGAGCATTATGACATGGATTTCGTTGAGCTGGGCATCATCGGAGGCCATGCGCTTATTGAAGAGCATGGTGCTGCTGCCGAAGAGGGCGAGCATGCCTCTGCTGAGGAAGGCCATGGCGCGGCTGCTGAAGGAGAGGGAAGCCATGCGATACCATTGCACATTCAGCTACTGCCCTATATTGTGGCTTTGGGCGGCATTCTGATAGCAGCCCTGTTCTACTGGGATCGGGTCAAGAAGTTCGACCCCAGCCAGGTGACCGGGGATAAGGATCCAATCAGAAAGATGCTGCTGAAAGGCTACTACCAGCATGAGATCATGACCGGCTGGATATGTGAGGGAATAGTCTACGGCACGGCTCTGATCAGCAATACGATAGACATCAAGATCGTTGATGGCTGGCTCAACTGGCTCAGCGCCTGGGTCATGGGCTTTGCAGGTCACGTGAGAAAGGTTCAGACGGGCGTGGTGCAAAACTACGTCACTGCTTTAATGCTAGGGATAGTGGTGCTGGTGATTGCAATTGCTGCTATCAGTCTGGCAATGGAGGTGGGCCTGATATGATCTCAAACGCGCTCTCGTTGATGATACTCCTTCCCTTGCTGGGAGCGATAGTATCCTTCTTTGTGGGCACAAAGGCCAAGTTCGTGGCTCTGATCGCCTCGCTTGCACCTCTGGTGTTATCCCTGCAGATGTACATGGAGTTCGATAAGAGCTCAACTATGATGCAGTTCGTGGAGAGCTACAACTGGGTTCCATCCATCGGAGTCAAGTATACCTTGGGCGTCGATGGCATAGGATTCCCCCTGGTCCTCCTCTCCACCATAGTCACTGTACTGGTGATAATATACTCCTGGGGAGAGACAAAGAAGCCCAATCAATACTTCGCCCTGCTTCTCTTAAATGAGGTGGGAGTGCTCGGAGTGTTCACTGCACTGGACTTCTTCCTGTTCTACATCTTCTGGGAGATCGTTCTCATCCCCATGTTCTTCCTCATTGGATCATGGGGCGGACCGAGAAAGGACTATGCAGCAATCAAGTTCTTCATCTACACCCACGTGGCCAGCCTGGTGATGCTCCTGGCGATATTCGCTCTGTATTTCACCTACCAGCTGCCGGACGGATCGAGAACCTTTGATATGCTGACATTGCTGAAGGCCACCCAAAACCCGGAGATATTCCCGCCGGCCCTGCTGAACATCATCTTCGCAGGACTGCTGCTCGGGTTCCTGGTCAAGATGCCCGCATTCCCCTTCCATACCTGGCTGCCGGATGCCCACGTCGAGGCTCCGACCGCCGGCTCAGTGGTGCTTGCTGCGCTGCTGCTGAAGATGGGCGGGTACGGTCTGTTCAGGATCATAGTGCCAATGCTGCCCAGCGTTGACAAGATCTTCGTGACCATAATCGCCATCATAGCGGTGCTCTCCATCGTCTACGGAGCATTCCTGGCGCTGGCACAAAAGGACATCAAGAAGCTTGTGGCCTACTCGTCAGTTAGCCACATGGGGTTCGTAACTTTGGGAGCAGTGGCCCTGGTGCCATTATCCATTCAGGGTGCCATGTTCCAGCAGTTCTCCCACGGAATCATTACCTGCGTCCTCTTCATGTCCGCCGGCACCATTCAGCACGTTGTCGGCACCAGGATCATTGCAGACCTGGGAGGACTGGCTGATCGGATGCCCAAGTTCGCCGTTATCATGATGGCCGGGTTTATGGCCTCCTTAGGCCTGCCGGGCATGAGCGGATTTGTGGCTGAGTTCATGACACTGACCGGTGCTTATGCCACCCTTCCCGTATACGTCATGATAGTGGTCTTCCTGAGCATAGTGATCACTGCGGCCTATCATCTCTGGGCCATGCAGAAGGCCATGTTCGGACCGATTTTGAGGAAGTATATGGATGTACATGATCCGCATGCCTATGAGCTGTTCAGTATGAGCATGATCATTCTGCTCACTCTGCTCTTCGGCCTGCAGCCCGGTCTTATGACTGACATGATGGGCACAGCAGCAAACCAGCTATTGCAGCCGGTTGTAACCTTATCTGAGATGGGGGTGATCTGAAGTGGACTTTTCTCACTACGCACCCCTCTGGGGAGAGGCGTTATTGACGGCACTGGCAGTGCTTATACTGCTGCTGGGGGCCATGATGAAGAACAGTGGAAAACTTCCAGGCTATCTGAGCCTGGCCGGGCTGGTCGCAGCCCTGGGGCTGGTGGCAAGCAATCTCTTTATTGCCCCCACCCTGTTCTTCTTTGATACCATATCGGTAGATGCCCTGTCCCAGTTCTTCAAGGCGGTCTTCCTGATTGTGTCCTTGCTGGTAGTGATAGCATCGCTATCCAAGTACACGGGAAAGGGCTCAGACGAGTTCTTCGCTCTGCTCCTCTTGGCCACTGTGGGCATGATGATAGTCTCCAGCTCGGTAGATCTGGTGACTCTGTTCGTGGGCTTCGAGCTGGCCAGTCTGTCCACCTATGCCATGGCGGCGTTTGACAAGACGAAGAAGAACCTGGAGGCGGCCATGAAGTACTTCATCTATGGCTCTGTCTCCTCGGCGTTCATGCTCTTCGGCTTCTCATTGCTCTACGGCATGACCGGATCGACTAGGCTGGCAGACGTCGCAGCAGCATCTGTAGAATCATTCGGTGCAGCGACATTGGTCGCCCTGCTATTCGTCATCGCCGGGTTTGCCTTCAAGATGGCTCTGGTGCCATTCCATATGTGGGCTCCCGATACCTACGAGGGAGCACCGGCCCTGGTCTCGGCGCTGCTTGCCGCAGGTTCCAAGAAGATGGGATTTGCCGCGGCCTTCAGGGTTCTCCTGATCGCCCTGGTGGCCATGAGGGTGGAGTGGTATCTTGCTTTCGCCATACTGGCAGCAGTAACCATGACCCTCGGAAACCTGGCCGCTTGCTGGCAGAATAATGTCAGGCGCATACTGGCATACTCCTCAATCGCCCAGGCGGGCTATATTGCCATCGCATTTGTGGTGGTAGGTGCAGCCTACGGTGATGCCCCGGTCAATGTGCTGAACCTGGGAATGTTCCCCGCGGATCAGCTGGGCATTGCTGGAGCCTTGCTCCTGATACTCGGTCATGCCCTGATGAAGACCGGAGCCTTCATCGGCTCAGCTCAGGTGGCCTCGATGGTCTCCAAAAGCGATGCAGAAGATCCGGATGATATATCCAACTATGCAGGTCTCGCAAGCAGGGCGCCGGTCACGGCGTTTTGCATGCTGATCTTCATGTTCGCCCTGGCGGGAATTCCGCCCACGGCAGGATATATCGGCAAGTTCGTGCTCTTCAGCTCGGCCATCTACTCCGGCCTGGTATGGCTGGCGGTTTTAGCCATCCTGAACAGCGCTCTCTCCCTGGTGTACTACCTGAGGATCATCAGCTACATGTATCTGAAGGAGCCCGCCGGGCCGAAGATCGCTGAGTCGAAGGGATATATGGCGGCACTGGTTCTGACCATGCTAGGAGTCGTCTATATCGGTGTATTCCCCGATCAGTTCATCAACTGGGCACTGCAGGCAGCAACAGTACTGCTGCCTCAGTAATTTCTTTTTTATCTCATAGCAAGAAACGATTCAAGTTCGCCTTTTCGGGAATACCGCTCCTCCGCAGGATAGATCGGCAAGGTCGCGGCTTTAGGCTTGGCCATATGCTCCGGGCTGGCAGCAATTTTTCTCCTGCCTGCTTATTCCTCTTTTTTTTGTTTCGCTATTGATCTATGTTGATCGCCTGAATTTCGTGCAGGCGTCAATGGCCTTATCTACTTCGGCCTACAGTGCTTCGTTTGCAGATCCGAGCAGGCCTGAAATTAAAAAGTCTTTTATGGTGGCTACTTTATTCAGCTTTATTACCGAGTTTAGCTTAGACCGGACTCATCAAAAGAGGGTGTTCCTCTGTTTCCAGGACATCGCAAGGAGACGGCATTATTGGAGTCTTCGAAGATATGCAGGCAATCGTGGTCTCATTCTCGATATTATCTTCGTAGATAACCAAAGCAGGCCGCAGCTTTCCTGGAGTCAGGTCGGAATTTGGAAAAGGAACGAGTATCTATATCGGACTTTCAAATCATCAACTGTATAGATATCAGGTTCGCTCGCTAAGAACTCATGCAGAGATCTCTCTGAGAGGATCATGAGCGACTTGGTGATGTCCTCGGGCTCCTCCCGGTCGTAGTCAAGTTTATGCTTCTGGTCTTTTCGCTCCAAAACCTCGCACATGATTATATCCCTCATCTCTTATTATTTAAATCATGATCGCTAGGCTTTGGGATTGAAATAATTTTTATAAAAGTTCATCTTAGCTCTTCAGATGAACATGAGTATGCCCCGCATCATGGTCATGCAGGTGCTCATGTACGAGCTTGCCGTGGATATGCATGTGCTCATGCACCAGATTGGATTCCATAAGGAGCTCATAATTGGAGAGAACTCTATTTGGAGTGTCATCCAGCTTGATCCTGTGGTCCTCACCCATTACAATTGACCTCTTGCTGATCATATCCATGATCTCTAGGTCGTGTGTAGCAGTGATGATGGTCTTCCCGGCATGAGATAGCTCTCTGAGAAGTTCTATCAGCCAGAGCTGGGTTCTGGGGTCAAGGCCCGCGGATGGCTCGTCCAATAGCAGCACATCGGGATTGTTCACCAGGACGGTGGCAATGCAGACCTTCTTCTTCTCCCCACCGCTCAGGGTGTGAGGCGCTCTGTCTCGCAGCTTTGCTATCTGCATCATCTCTATTATATCCTCAACCCTGGCTTTCACCTCCTCCAAAGGTATATTCAGCTGCAATGGGCCAAAGGCAATCTCCTCGAAGACCGTGGAGGAGAAAAGCTGGATGTCGGAGTTCTGAAAGACAAAGCCCACCTTTGTCCGGAAGTAGGTCCTGAATTTATTCTCCTTTATGGAGTCGAAGACCTCCTCGGTTACCGGATGGCCGAAGGCAAAAAAGTCGCCGGCCGTCGGATAGACCAGGCCGTTCAAGACGGCGAGCAGCGTTGACTTGCCGCTGCCGTTTGAGCCGATGATTGTGACCTGCTCTCCCCTATTGATCTTGATTGTGATATCCTTTAGGGCCTCGATCTTTCCCAGGTAGGAGTAAGATACATTCCTGAGGTCAAATATGGTGTCCATCTTCTCTTCCATGCTCCTATATCCGAGGGATATTCTGAGAGATCAGAAGGAGCACAATGCCCAGAGATATAGCTGTTGCCCCGGCGAGATAGTCACGATTCCTGAATTTGAATTCCTGCATAATATGCACCTCGCCGTTAAAGCCTCGGGAGGTCATGGCCATATGGACTTTCTCGCTCATGTCCAGGGATCTGATCAGGGTATAGCCCATCCTCCCTCCCACCCACTTCTGCTCGTCGAACAGCCCTCCTGCCCGGATGGTTCTCGCCTTCTTGGCGATGTACATCTCTCGCACCAGCTCCATCAGGAGGAAGATATAGCGATAGGCCATCTCCAGGGTGAGGACATACAGCTTTGGAACGCCCACAGATCTCAGGGATTTGAAGAGGACCTGCTTGGAGGTGGTGATGAAAAGCAATACTACTGCCGATACGCATGCTGCCACCCTCATGGTGAAGATCACAGCGGCTACAGTTCCCTGGCGGGTTATGTAGATCGATTCTGGAAGGGAGAACGGCCCCAGGTGAGCTCCCGGTCCGAGGATTGCCAGGTGAATGAGAGGGTCTCCCGGAATGAATATGTTGAAGATCATGGGCAGGGCAATGATCCCAGCGAAAACGGGAATGAAAAGCCATACCCTCTTGATGAAAAAGAGGACATCTATTTTGCTCAGATATGCGAAGAGCAGGGTGAGGAGATAGATGAATATCAGGACATTCAGATCTCCAATCAGGCTGGTTGCGAATACGATGGCCAGAATGGAGATCAGCTTCGCCCTTGGGTCCAGGCTTTGCAGAACGCCGGGCAGGCGGGAGCTGGCCTCAGAGACGAATGCCTCCTCCATGAAGCCTAATATCCCGTCTATCGTCTTTCCCACAAAACCCTTTTTGCCCTGGGCTGTCTCTGGAAACTGAAGTGGGCCAGCATCTACCTCTCTCATCCAATCCGGAATCATATGCTCCTTTTGTTACAGCCTACTGGTTGGAATGCTTTGTCCTCACAGGCACTAGCCGATGAGCGGTTATGTCCAAAGCTAGCGGATATCCTGGCCGACGTCTCCCTGGAGGGATAGTACTAATCCTTTGCGATCCTCTTTCCCAGAATGTATAGCAGGCCGCCTCCAATGATAACTCCTATCACCGCGGAGAGAATGTACGCCGCAGACGCTGCGGTCATTGAGTCTCCCATCCCGGGCAGGGCATAGTCTGGCATTGGCGCGCTCCAAAGGGATGAAAGCTCCTCTAAGCCTTCTGGAACATAGCCTATCTTCTCCTCTAGCTCCTCATTTCCCCATTCTCCAAAGGTCTCTCCCACTGCCAGCAGGCCAAGTGGCGCAAGGATGATGAGCGCAGCCAGGCCTACTATCAGGTTCCTTGTAGTCTTGTCCATGCTCTTTCCTCACAACGTTCCTGCCCTTCCCATTTTTATCCTCTCTCTAGCGGATAACTCACCATAAAGCAGGGTGGCATCGGTCTTTTGAATATAGGCGAAGATCAAAGCAGTTACCAACGCCTCGAGAATGGAAAATCCGAGCGCGTGCTCCAGTATCATTGCAGGCATGGTGATATTCAGGGAATAAGGCATAAAGACGGGAATTCCTTCTGCCGTTTGATGGAGGAGGGGTTGGATTCCGAACATGAAGCCGGTCAGAGCTGCCGCCAGGGTGAGCGATACATATCCTGCTATTGCTGCGGCAATGACCCTGCGTGAAGATGCGATATTAGTGCTTCCGCTCACTATCCTGTAGATATAATAAGCGGAAAAGGGCATCACTACGGCCATGTTGAAACAGTTGGCAGCAATGGCTGTGATCCCCCCATCTCCAAATATCAGGGCCTGCAATACCAGGGCCACCGTCACTGATATTACCGCTGCCCAGGGTCCCAGAACTATTCCTATTATCGCTGCTCCCACTGCGTGGCCAGTGCTGCCACCAGGTATTGGAACATTGAACATCATGATCACGAAGGAGAATGCCGCGGAGAGAGCAAGCAGGGGAACCTGCCTTGATCTGAGTTCGTTGCCCAACCGCCTTCCGGCGTAGATCCATATAGGGATCATTATTATCCATAATGCACCGTAAGTATAAGGCCCTAAATAGCCATCAGGAATGTGCATAGAAACACCCTTGGGCCAATTGTCCTTGGGTTATAAGAAGATATCGGATTCGTATATTATGTGTGAAAATTTTGCATCTATTATCATAAGATCATCTTTTTTCCTAGGGCAAAAAACAAGCGAGCATTTGATAAAGCGGTAGCGCTATTCAGAGTATGAAAGATGACTGAGACTACCACTGAAAAGAGCATACTGCTTCTGATCGCCCTGATGGCGGCCATTCTCTCTGCCCCTACCTCCTCTGCTGAGATCAAAGGGCAGACAGACGGGATACACGAGGGCACTGCCGACTTTGATCTCTCTGAATCCATAAACAGCACTGCGAACAGCATCGCCCCTGCAGAGCATAATGGATTCACAATTTATAATGCCACAGCATCTATGAACGGCGGCGCAGATGGGGAGTTCAACGGCACAGTATATCGTCTGGGCGAGTTGGTGACCGAGGTTACAGTACCGGTCAATGCCAGCCGGCTTAATCTCACCCTGCCAGAGAAGGTGGATAATATCACCCTTTATGATGAAGCCGGAAGAATGGTTAAGATAAATAGCAGCCAGAGTTTCTGGCAGGGAAACTACATCTACAGCCTGGACTTTGAAAGGCATGTCGAGGGAAGGCTGGTCTACAACTTGACTTCACAGGGCCAGCAGTTTGTGATATCAATCCGAGATAAAGGACCGGTAAGAGTAATCCTGCCAGAAGGATATGCCACTGGAGACCGCCTGCTGGGAATAGCCTGGCCCCCACCTGACATGATCGCGAGCGCAGAAAAAAAGAGTGCTCTCACCTGGTATAATACCACTAAGGTATCCTATATTGAGGTGAACTACTATCGAGATAATGCCCGTGAAGCCTTGGCGATAATCATATCCATCCTCGCCCTGGCAGCGATTGCCCTGCTCGTTGAGTATTACTTCAGCATCAGAAAGCTGAGATCATTGAGGATGGAGAAGGAAGAAGAGTCCATGAAGAAGAATTAACCCGTCCCAATAGAAATTCGGATACAATCAAGGGGATGTGCAATGAGTAAAACAATAACCATTTGCGATGGGATCTATGCTGTGGGGGGACCGAATCTCTCCCGTTCCGAGGATGCATATGTCTATCTTGTCGATGCAAAGAGCTGTCTGGTTTTAATAGACGCTGGTGTAGGATATGGAAATGATAAGATAGAAAAGAACATCAGATCTCTGGGCTCCGAGCCAGCACAGGTCTGGCATATTATTGCCACCCACTGCCACATCGATCATATCGGAGGACTTCACCTCTGGCGGGATAAGTACGGCAGCAAGATCATTGCCCATGAACTGGACCGGGCTGGCATAGAGGGCAAGAATAATGAGCTGACGGCCGCCAGCATGTACGGGGTTGACTACCGGCCGGTCATGCTTGATACCATCCTCTCTGGCGAGCATAATCAGATCCGTCTGGGAGAGATGGAATTTAAGGTCCTTCACACCCCCGGCCACACTCCTGGAAGCATCTCGGTTTATATCGATACCCCTGAAGGCAGGGTTCTCTTCGGCCAGGATATACACGGCCCGTTCTCTCCCTCCTGGGATTCTGATATGGTGGAGTGGAGGAGATCGATGAGAAAACTCCTTGACCTTGAGGCCGATTTTCTCTGCGAGGGGCATGCTGGGATCTACAGAGGCGAGGAGATCAGAGAATATATTGAGGGCTATTTGAGAAGATATAGCTCGAGCTGAGTTTCTCTTTTTTTGGCTCTTCGCTGAATTATGTGGGTGAGTTCAGGCAGAGAATATGGCCTCTGTTCCTCTGTGCCTCTGTGGTTGGGTCAGTGCATCGCGGTTCACCACAGAAGGCACGGAGACATAAAGTTTTTCCGATTTACGTTCACCCATGACAAATAGCGAGGAGCCCTTTTTTATTATTACTACCCTGGCTTAATCTATAGCCCGCCATCAGGCTCAAGCCTCGAGCACCATAACTTCCTTTCCTGATATATCTTTTTGCGAGATCGATATCTTCCTCTCCAGAAAATGCTCTGCAGTCCATATATTAGTACTGGTGTGCAGGGATATCTCCCGGGTGCTATAGCTACCTCCTGCCAGGGCTAGATAGGGAATCAGCTGATCGGCCAGATGAACATCCACAGATGCGCCAGATGCAAGCTCCAAAGCCAGCTCCTCTGCGGCGCTCTTTCCTACCCTTTCTGCAGGAAGACCTCTCTTGCCCAGGCTGCTGGCACCAATATGGACTCTGGGAGAATCCGACCAAAGGGTAATGCCGCTACCCGTTGACGGCAGCCTGAGGACCTCCCGGGCTATGTTGGCCTCAAAGCCTGCCTCCAGAAGAGCTCCGGCCGCTGCATCCGCCTGTCTTTTGGCCACATTCTCGGGCAGGTTTGAGCAATGGGATATTCCGGAGATTTCCATTTCAGATCGATCGCCGGAAGCGTTCCTGACGCCTGTGCTCTCCAGATGAGCGGCCTGGAGTTCCGAGGGCTCGATACTGCAGACCACATTTCCCTGGCCATGGGGGTAGTATCCTCTCTTCTCCAGCTTCAGGCTCGCTTTGGCCCCGAAACGCTGCAGAGCGGGCAGGAAGACGTTCTGGAAGTAATCGACAGTTGGCGACCACTGCACATCAGTTCCACCCTGAACCGATAAGGTTGTGGGTGTATTGGCCCGAAGCAGTGCAGGGAGGAGACATTGAAGGAGAAGAGTCGTGCTTCCGGCAGTCCCTATGGAGATCTCATAGCTGCCACCTTGAATCTCGCCGGGAGAGAAGCTGATCTCTGATGATCCTGGGCTGATGCCTGAGGTCTTGGCCTGGCATATGCTGGCCAGAGCAGCAATAGCATGGGCATGCTGAGCTGCCAGTCCGGGCTTTGGACGGCCTTGCCTTATCTTGCTTATGTGGACCGATTTCCCAGTGACCGCACAAAGTGCCACAGCCGTCCTGACGATCTGGCCGCCCCCTTCTCCAAAGGAGCCGTCTATCTCAATCATAATAGATCCTTTTTTTTAACAGGGCAATTTCCATCTTATGCGTAGATTGCGAACAAGTTAAACCTTTGCCGGGAATATCCAATGCGAGTTGCCAGGGGGCGATGAAATCGCAATTTCTCGCGGGCTTGAGACTGAACTGAGATGAAATCGATTCTGCCACTGTTTTATCAGGGAATCTGCTTTACAAAAGGCCTATTTGACAGGAGAAGCCAAAGGCAAAGACACAATACCCCCACCAGGATATTCATCAATCCCAAGATCCGAATGGTATTGCTCCACTCCTGAGAGATGACGGTCATGCCCATGCTGCCCATTAGAATCCCAAAACAGCTCATGAGAGCAGAGGCAGAGCCGGTATCTTCCTCTTGTTGCTCCAGCATCAGATTTGCGCCCGGGGTCCGGATGCAGCTTCCCATAATCGTCGCCGGAAAAAGGCATAATGCGAATATCCAGGGCTGAAGGCTGCCAAGATGGTACACCAGCAGCCCTCCGAGAAATGTAGAGATGAAGCCGGCGATGATAATCGAATAGCGGCGAAACCTCTTAGATAGACGCAGATAAAGCATGGGCCCCCCAATCATCCCCAGGGCATTGAAGGCGAAATAGAGGGAAAAGAGCTTCTCGCTCAAGCCGAAGCCGTTTATGTAAATGTATGAGGATGAGGCGATGAAGGCCATAGAGGAGAAGCTGAGCATGGAGAATACGATTAACAGGGACAAAAATCCAGGGTTTTTCAACACCACTGCCAGCCTCCCGATGGACTGGCTCAATGTACCGGTATATCTCGTATTTAGCGTCTCCACCAGGGCCAGGCTACCAGAGAAAGCGATAAGCCCTATGACTCCCAGGACCACAAACACCCCTCTCCAGGATGTGAACCCTAAAAGGAGCGCTCCTAAGACTGGTGCCGCCATGGGTGATATGAGGACCATGGAGGAGACCCAGGCCAGGATCATCTCCCGGTTGCGGCTGTCGTACACATCCTTGATCATGGCCATGGCCACTGCCGAGGCTGAGCTTCCTCCAATAGCCTGGAGGATGCGAAAGGCGATGAGCTGATTGATATCCTGGGAGATGGCGCAGAGGAATCCTGCCAGAGAATAGATGGCAAGGCCAGCTATCAGAATGGGGCGCCGGCCGTATTTATCGCTCAGAGGCCCCCAGAAGAGCATCCCCGCGGCAAAAACGATGAAGAAGAATATCAGCGTGAGATTGACCTGCTCAGCTGATACCTGGAAATATTTGGACATGCCGGGCAGGGCCGGAAGATAGAGATCCGTAGATAGGGGAACGAATGCGCTCAGAAATGCGATGAGGGCGATAAGGCCCCTGTTGCCCAGATATTTCTGTCTCTTGCCCCCGGAGACAAAGGCTGATTGGGAATCCGTCATCTCTTGGGCAATCTCCTGCCCAAAATCCCAATCCATGGCATCTCTGTGCTCGATATCTGAATGACGGACATCCAAGCGGCCGGAATTCTTACATTCAACTGCAAGAGGCTTCAGTCTCCCTTGACAGTTCCATCCAGCTCTTTTTTCCTGCGCAATAGATCACACAGCTTATTGGCACTGGCTACCACCGTCTTTCTGCCGATGCGGTCTTCAGCTGCTGGCCGAACGGCAATGCCTCCGAAATGAGCATCATCACCAACCACTATCATTCCCTGGATGTGCATCCAGGCGTGAATGCTCTCCAGGGTCTTCTCCTGGCCGCCGTTTCTGGAGCCACCAACGGCTATCGCGCAGCCAATCTTATTCCTGAGCCTGAAGCCCTGCCTGCGGAGGGGAATGGTCCGGTCGAAGATCGCCTTGAGCTGGGCAGTGACGTTTCCGAAGTAGACGGGCGAGGCCACAATTATGCCTTCTGCCTCTTGCATTGCCCTCAGGACCTTGTGCATATCATCTTTATTGGGACAGGGTTTGCCTTTGCTGCAGTCTCCGCAGTCGCTGCAAAAATCAAAATTCAGCTCTGAGCAGAGCAGCCTTTCCGTCTGAAAGCCATATTCAGCAGCTACCGCCAGTGCCTCGTTTAGCAAGAACTCGGTGTTGCCGGCCTTCCTGGGACTGCCTGAGATGCCTACTATTTTCATTATTTCTTTCACAGTTCAGTAGATTGCAGGAGACGAATATATGCTTTTGCGGTTCGACCTGCCGATGGCAAAGTTAATATCTAATACCCTAATTTTATTATGGGATTAAAATGAATGCTGAGATCACATCGCTTCTGGAACAGGATGTCTATACTCAGAAAGGCATCTATGTGGGCAGGGTGGACGATGCCGTCTTAGATCCTGACAACGGGGTGGTAAGCGGACTGGCTTTGGGAGACGTCAACCGGGATCTTTTCGATAGCAAGGGCAAAGGGATCGTCATCCCTTACCGCTGGGTCACTGCTGTCGGCGACATCATAATAATCAGGCACCTGAGTAGAAATGCAAAGGCTGAGCCAAAAGTCAGCTAACTGGGAGATCTATTCCGGTCTTCGGGCCCGTCCCCCTCTGGTAGCAAGGGCAGATGGCCGGGGCTTCAAGAATATCCTGGCTGGATTCAAGAAGCCTTACGATGCAGGCTTCGCGAGCGCAATGGCATCCTCAGCCAGCGGCTTGTTCGAGGATTCGGGGCTCAGTCCTCTCCTGGCATTCATGTTCTCCGATGAGATCAATCTCATCTTCCTGGCTGCTCCCTTTGGGGGACGGATAGAGAAGATAGATTCCCTGGTCGCGGGCTCATTATCTGCTGCTCTCTCTCTCCAGCTAGCAAAGCCCGTCTCAATGGACTGCCGGACCATTCCCCTGTGCAAGGCCGAGATCAGAGAATACCTAATTGAGCGGCAGAACGAGACCTGGAGAAACCATGTCTTCTCTTATGGATTTTATATGCTGCAGGATGAAGGAATCGATCCGGCCGGAGCCATGGAGAGGCTGCGGGGAATGAAAGAGCATGAGATTCATGAGCTGGTCTTCCAGAGAGGAATAAACCTGGCCAAGACTCCTTCCTGGGAGAGAAGGGGAATAATGATCTATCGCGATGAAAGAAGAATCTTGCAGGATTGGGAGCTGCCTCTCTTCTCTTCTCGAAAAGGGGAGGAGCTGCTGGCCCGGATTATCATCAGTCGCTCTGGGAGAGAAGGGTGAAGTAATTCTTTATAATCTCTCTATTCTCAGGAGGAAGGCTCTCAATATAGAGTTCTGACGGCACTGCTGCTGCCTCTCCTGCTTGAGACTGCTGAAAGACCCTCTCCACGGGTTTGGTATTTGTGGGGATGGAGCCCGCGCCCGTTCCAGGAGATAGGACTAAAGGAAGCTTATTCTCGTTCAGGACGGCGAGAGATGGATTGCCAAATAGGTTTTCGCTCAGATTCATGTTTTGGCTTATATCCGGCTGGGGTTTATCCTCCTGGAAGATGCCGGCGGCTCTGTCCTTCAGCTCGATGATCGACTGGAGATCTGCGGTCTCGACAAGATTTCCCTGCGCTAAGAGCGCCACCACTGCTGAAAGGAGGATGGCAGTCATCACTCTTCCGCTCAGCTGTCTTCTATCCAGAATCTGGGAGGGTTTGATTCCTGCCAAACTCAGTTTGAGCTCCTCGGCCAGGCTCTGCATGGGAAGAGAATCAAGATCTTTGTTGTCAAAGGCGGTTTTAGCTTTCTCAGATAATTCCGAGCCTAAAAGCGGAAAGACATCAGCCTTCTTGCGTCTCTTGAAAAAGGTGGCTAGAGCAACTCCTGAAATTATGGAGACAATGGCAGGCAATGCCGATAGGATAAAGCTATCCTGATAGTAGAATTTCATAAGAGTGGTCAATCCCAGATACTGCATGAGGGCATAGATCGCGATGGCGATTATAATGGCGTTGAGAGCCCATACTGTTCGCTCAAAACGACGATATTCCCTCATCAGTCGAGCCAATGGTCTTAGGAACTCATAGTGCCCATTCACATAGTTTAATCTGATGATGCGGATAAGTAGTTTTTGGAAGTTCAGTCTGCCCTCCCCCCTGGTCATCGGATGAGCAAGGGAGTGATAAGAGTTTAGGGCTGGGAAAATTCATCTGCGGACAAGAGCGGCCGATTTGTTTGGATTAGATGTTTGAGGATGCGTGTTTTTCTCCCGATGCCATGGTCCTGTCATGGTTCTGTCATGCTCACCCAACTTCACGATGCGGCTTGAATTGCCGATGGAAGAGAAACATCAAATATATGCAATGGCCTAAATGGAGAATCGGAAGGTTTTTTCAATGATTCAAGAAGAACTCTCAAAAACGCTCAATCCGAAGCAGGTCCAGTACATGAGGATGGATCTTCCTGATCCGAGGAACGGCGAGTATCTTCTGGCTGTGTTTCACCTGATCCCCAGCGGCGAGCTCAACATTATGCAAGCCGCAGCCGAGGTCGCAGCTGAGAGCTCAACAGGCACCAATTTTGCCGTGAAGACCGAGACTCCCTTCTCAAGGGTGATGAACGCCCTCGTCTACAAGGTTGACATCGAGAAGAACCTGGTCTGGATCGCCTATCCCTGGCGCCTGTTCGATAGAAACGGCAACGTCCAGAACATCATGACCTACATCGCCGGGAACGCCCTCGGCATGAAGGAGATCAAGGCTCTCAAGCTCCTGGACATCTGGTTCCCCCCCTCCATGCTGGAGCAGTACGACGGCCCAAGCTATACACTCGACGACATGAGAACCTACCTCAATGTGCACGACAGGCCGATACTCGGGACCATAATCAAACCCAAGATGGGGCTCACCTCTTCGGAGTACGCCGAGGTCTGCTATGACTTCTGGGTGGGCGGAGGCGACTTCGTCAAGAACGACGAGCCCCAAGCCGACCAGGACTTCTGCCCCTACGACAAAATGGTCAAGTATGTCAAGATGGCAATGGACAAGGCGGTCAAGGAGACGGGGAAGAAGAAGGTCCACTCGTTCAACGTATCCTCGGCCGATTTCGACACCATGATCGAAAGGTGCGAGATGATCAGGGAGGCGGGCTTCGAGCCGGGTTCATACGCCTTCCTCATAGACGGCATCACCGCCGGGTGGATGGCGGTGCAGACGCTGAGACGGAGGTATCCGGATGTCTTTTTGCACTTCCACAGGGCAGGCCACGGTGGCTTTACCAGGCCGGAGAACCCCATTGGCTTCTCAGTGCTAGTGCTCTCCAAGTTTGCCAGGTTGGCAGGCGCATCAGGTATCCACACCGGGACGGCAGGCGTCGGCAAGATGGCAGGCAGTCCCGAGGAGGACGTAACTGCGGCGAGGAACATCCTGAAAGTCGAGGGAAAGGGTCACTTCTTCACCCAGAACTGGGGAAGGATCCCGCCGCAGGACGACGATGCCATCAAGATGGTCGAGATGGACGATGCTCACCACGTTGTCCTGGAGGACGACTCCTGGCGCGGCCTCAAGAAATGCTGCCCGATCATCTCTGGAGGACTAAACCCGACGCTCCTCGAGCCTTTCATCGATGTCATGGGAGGAATCGATTTCATTACGACCATGGGCGCGGGTTGCCACGCTCACCCGAGAGGAACACGCGCTGGTGCGATGGCCCTTGTGCAGGCATGCGAAGCCTACAAGAATAAGATCGACATCGCGGACTATGCGAAGGATCACAGAGAACTCGCCGAGGCGATCGAGTTCTTCAGCAAGAAGAAAAAGAAGTGATCTTTTATATCCAGTTGATATTTTTTATTTTTCCTTTTTCATTAAGCCACAATATCGCAAAGCCCAGAAGCCAAGCCGTTAGGAGTAAGTTTGTAGATCTTACCACCTAAATCAACTGTTACATGATTTTCATGCGGGGTTGCGTCGAAATTATGAGTAACAAGATAAAAAGCCAGATCCTTAACACCCATGCTCGGATCGTCGAAGCCGGATATCAACGAATTCAGACTAGATAATGAATCATTCGATGCACTCACCAATGACATGCTCGCCGCAAATGTGAACAAGATGAAACTTATTGCACATATATTCCTCCTGGGCATAGCTGCATCTAAAAACTCGATAAGTCATATAGACGATTGCATCCATTTTTCAGTCAAAATTAACGGATTTGACCAATGCTCGGTAGTATGTCGATTCTTCTGTAAATTGGCTGGCCCTGTTATCCCACAAGTCAATCCGCATGGATCATGACCAAGCAATGGCGAAAGATTCTTATGAAAATGGCCAGGATAGATAGACATCCGATTTGCATCCCCGCACTTATGGAGAATTTATCATGAGAATTGCTGCTTTAGCCCGTATGGTAGCTTTGATGTCTCTATCGGTCTTAGCTGCCATTACCTTATGTATAGCTTCCGATCAGACCGCTTCGGCGGACGAGGTTATCGCCTTTTTGGATGAAGCTGTAGCTTATGTGGACAACAATGGTATGGAGAACGCTCTCCAAGAGTTCAACGATCCAACTGGATCTTTTGTTCGGGGAGATCTCTACATCTTCGCATATGATTTCAATGGAACCTGCCTCGCCCATCCTATCAATCCTGAATTGGTCGGCCAAACCAGCCTGTTGGATATCAATGATGTGGATGTGGTAGGCCGCGAGATTGCATTGGCTAAGAGAGGCGGCGGAACTATGTATATCGTCTTCCCGAATCCATCTCATGAAGGCAAGGAGGAGCTAAAACAACTCCATCTTGAGAGTGTTAATGATAGCATGTACCTTGGATCTGGGCGGTACCTTTCTGACATTCAGGCATCATTCGATCAGGGGGAAAGAGATGAGCTTGTAGATTTTGTGAATGAAGCCTTGAAGTACGCCCAGGAGAATGGCAAAGAGAAAGCTCTTCAGGCATTCAACGATCCAGAAGGCAATTTCGCCCGAGACGGACTTTACATCTTTGCCTACGACTATGAGGGACAGAACTTGGCGCTTTCCCATCAGCCTGAGCTGGTCGGCACAAACCGCATCGATGCTCAGGATCCCAATGGAGTATATTTCATTCAGCAGATCACAGATATGGCCAAAAATGGAGATGGCTTTGCCTATTACGTCTACCCAGACCCATCTAACAACATGACCCAAGAATTGAAGCTCAGCTACGTTATGGATGTCGATGGTACCTGGTTCCTGGGATCGGGCATCTATTCAAGCGATTAGGATTCAAGCTGCGGGGGGAGAGCTCAGCCCCCTCAGTATCCTTCAACAGTGGCATCTATAGTCCCAACCTACCTCGATTCAATGCGAGCCCCTCCTGCAAAGCAAAACCGATTAGGTCACATCCTCCTGCCAATGGTGACGTTCTCAAATGCCTTTTTCATAATTCCCATTCCATGGGACGACAGGAGACTGTGGCACGGTCACGAATCGCCATTGAGAATAATATTAATAAATTATATAATTATAATAATAGCCTGGATTAAACTTAAATAGTCGAATAGCATACCTGGCTGCAGGAGGTTTTTCCAAAAATTTGGGAGTATTAAGCCCCAATTATTCTGACATACAGATCATTATTGAAAAATTGTAATATATTAGTCAGAGATTTTTTTGAATCTGGATCAAAATTTGCGGAAGTGAGAGAATGAAGTTATGCTCAAAGGCCGTTTTTGCGGCTGCCATTTTGTTGATTGCGTTTAGCGAGATTTCAGTTATCTATGCAGAATCTGCCGATATGAGGAATGATGCGACCGAATACACCAT
>Ga0209200_1000540_pt1 | contig 42551 bp, 28 predicted proteins | sample AD_UKC033_MetaG_FD_184406 | JGI IMG/M metagenome (GOLD analysis project Ga0209200, IMG submission 184406) | Active sludge microbial communities of municipal wastewater-treating anaerobic digesters from USA - AD_UKC033_MetaG (SPAdes) (version 2) | ecosystem: Engineered > Bioreactor > Anaerobic >... | reverse complement strand
CCAACGAATAAAATCGATGTTCGGCAAACGATTCGGACATGACAAAAAGACCGACGTCCTTCTGGAAGCCCTCTCAAGGGCCGCATGATGCCTCAAGAAAAGTACGAAAGTTCACTCATGAGACTCGTTGGACAAACCCCTTCGACCCCGCGAACATGGCGTCTTCGAGCGCACACGCTGGTCGAGGTGATCACGGTGGTCTTGATCCTCTCGATCCTGGCCTGTGTGGCGGTGCCCCGGCTCAACCTGGCCGCGGTGACGGGAACGAAGACCGATGGGGTCCTCCATCGGATCACGACGGATCTGAGACGGGCCCGCGCCAACGCCATTCAGCAGGCAGCGTGGAACTCGAAGGGATTCGCCCTGGTCATGACGGGGGGGGAGCCCTACACAGGTTTCAAGATCGTCGATCTGTCCGATTCCACCGTCGTTGCCTCCGCGGACATCCCCGACGAGGTCTGTTGCAGCGGGGGCGAACGGTTCGAATTCAGCCCTCTCGGCGATCTGCGAGGCGACAGCGACATGGGACTGCGAATTGCAGGCGATGGCAAGACCTACCTGCTCACAATCGTGCCTGCCACGGGAGCGGTGAAATGGACGCGTTGCACGGATTGAGCAGGCGTTCCCTCGCCCGGTGCGCCGGCGTCACCCTGACCGAAGTGGTGGTCGCTTCGACCCTGCTGCTGATCTCCATCATCCCTCTGGTCAAGGCGCTGACGACGACGCACGGCATGGATCGCACCATCGAGCGCAGGAGCTGGAGCCTGCTTCTGGCGCAACGGGAGCTGGAGCGAATCCGAGCCAGGTCGGTCTACCACTATGAAGAGTCCTTTCAAGCGAGTTCCCGGGTGCTTCAGGACGGCTTTCTGGGCACGGTGACAGACGACGGGCACCCCAGCCTGCGGACCGTGACCGTAGCGGTCGGCTTCGATCTCAACGCCGACGGCGTCCTGGCGACCCAGGAGATCGAAGCGAGTCTGACGACCCGTCTGGCGCGTCGATGGCCGGGGCCCCAGTGATGTCCGATCAGAGATTCACGCCGCCGATTATGGGGCATCCTCGCGGAGAACTGGCAGATCCCGAATTGAGCCTGCCCGGAGGTCTTATAACAGCACGTCACGAGGGTCGGCGAGTGCATTAGCGTCGGTGCTCTGTCTCTCGGCATCCCGGCGGAATATCCTGACGCACACGCCGTAATGCACGTTCCGTGTTATGCCGAATAACCCCTGTGTGTGTTGGCATGGAGTGCGCGGAAGAACTGCATGATTGTGCTGAAAGACAAAACGACTGGCTCTCGGGGAACCACGCTTGTGGAACTGACGGTGGCTGTGGCAATCATGGCGACAGTGTTTGCCGCCATCCTGCCGCTCTTCGCCGGGGTCCGCAACGGCGCCGAGACCCACTGGGCCAACCTGGAAGTGGTCCAGAATGCCCGTGTGCTGAATGAGCACCTCGGTCGCCATCTGGCCGGGGCCTCGCGGATCGTCGCGATCGGCTCGAGCACGAGCGACGACGGTTACGTCGAGTTCGAAGCGGCCGGCGGCGCCGTCTATCGCTGCGACGTGGGAGCCGGCGGCTACGTCGAGTTCGGGCCTGTCGGAGATTTGAGCGATCTGGTCGGGCCCGTCGAGTATCTGCGGTTCGTCGGCTACGACGGGAACGATCCCGGCGCTTCCACGCAGACGCCAGACGACATCCGCCTGGTGACGTGGGAGGCCTCGCTGCGAAACTCCGGCCGACAGGCGTCGGGCAAGGTGATCCGCGGCGCGTGTTATCTCCGCGTCGGCGCCGGGAATGTGACCTCGGAGGAGACCTCCACGACCTACAGCTTCGCGACAGGCCGGGCGGGCGTGGACAGTTTTGCGTTCGCCGACCAGGGCAAGCCGCAAGTGCCGAGTGAACTGGGAGTGCCTGCGGCCGTTCTCGACGGCGATGACTATGCCGCAATCTCAGCCGATGACGGTCAGTCCTGCGCCGTGGAGGTCTCGGACGAATCCGAGTATGCGCAGTTCCGGGCGGCCTTTCAGATCAACGAGACTCCGGCAGATTTGGCGAGCCTGGTTGTGACCTGGATCGGCCGCGGCGTCAATGCCCACTCTTCCCGCATGGATGGAGCCGCCCTCTATCTCTGGAACTTCAGATCGTCTCGCTACGATCTGGTGCAGGCCTCCCGGAATACCGACGCGGAGATCACGCTGAGCGGGTCGGGCCGCGCCGGCCCATCCGCCTATGTGGGCGGCGACGCGACCGTCGTCGTGCTGGTCGTCTCCAACGACAAGAAGACCGGCAAGAAAGCCAATACCCTGTTCACGGACGCTGTGAAGGTCGAGGTCGCCGCCTCGCCGCGAAGAGGGGCCATTGTGCCATGAGGGGAATGCCGTGCGAATGAAGTGCAGCCAATCCGGTTCGGTGTTGCTCGTCGTCGTGGTCCTGGTGGCCCTTCTGGCGGCCACCGTGATGGGCCATCTCCAGGTTAATGCCGAGGAGATCCATCTCATGCAGAATCATCTCCACGGCGTACAGGCGATGGCCCTTGCCGAAGCGGGTTTGAACGACGCCCTGTCCCAGTTGCGAAGCGCTTCGAACTGGCACGATGGATTCGCGGACAGGCCGCTGGGGGACGGATCGTACACGGTGTCGGTCGACGGCTCGACCATCACCTCGACGGCGACGACCTCGCGTGGTTTCGCGGTCCGGCTCGAAGCGGACGTGACGATCGCGGAAGCCGGGCCGCCGTACCTGGTCAGAATCGACAGATTGCGGATCAATCCATGAAGCCTCGCAGGATGACAGCTCTGGGAATCGACATCGGCAGTCGGCGCATCAGCGCCGCACTGGTGGAGAGAGCCCCTCACGGCTTCCGCCTCCTCGCGGCGGCCAACGCGGACTTGCCCGCGGACTCGTCCTCTCGCCCCCGAGCGGGCGCCAGGGCAGTGTCGCGCATGCTGCGATCGCTCGGCCGACGTGACACGATCCGCAGCGTCCGGAGTGCAATGGCCGTATCGTCCGGTTCGACAATCCTGCGCCTGCTCGACCTGCCGCGACCCATGCCGGCGAACGTCGCGGAGTTCGTGGATGCGGAGTTGAATCAGTACGTGGTGCTGTCCGGCAGACCGCGAAGCGTGGACTACTGCGGGATCGGGACGGGGTCCGCCTTGCAGAAGCGACTGCTGGCCGTGGCAGCGGACACGGAGGAAGTGCGTCAGGCTCTGAAGATGTGCGGCCCGGCGAGGATCGCCGTGGATTGCGTCGAGCCCGCCGTGCTGGCCTATGCCCGCGCGATTCTGGCGAGCCAGAAGGACGCGGGTTGCGGCAGCACGCTGATCGCGGTGCTCGATGCCTGCAACCTGGTCATCTGCCTGTTCTGCAAAGGCACGCTGGACTTCGTCAGGATCCGGGAAGTCCCGACGGATATGGACTCTTGCCAGCGGTTGTGCGCCTGGCTGACGCAAGAAGTGAACGTTGTCGCGCAGTACCAGCGTGCCGCGGGATCTGACGCCGGGTCCGAACTGCAGATTCGTCTGGCGATTCACGGCGCGTCCTACGACAAGGCCGCTGTCGCCGCGTTGTTCGCTCCCGACGCGAGGTCCTCCTTCGTTGTGGATAGCTTCGAGCCCCTTCGCCTGTTCTCGGAGGGGACGGAAGACGTCTCCTGTGCGCCGTCGGCCATCGCGGTCGGCGCCGCCCTGCGCCTGCTGGGCGTCGAGGGCGATGAACTGCGAGTCGATTTGACGCCGCACGAGGTGATCCTCGCGAAGTCGTCGTCCCGACGTCTGTGGATCGCGGCCAATGTGCTGGCCGGCGGGTTCCTGGCGGCCAGCTTGATCTCTCACGCCCTGGCGAGGACGACGGATGCCATGCATCGACGGATCGGAGAAGCCCGAGTGTCGGAGCAACTCTGCACGATGCCCGCCGTGGTGGCCCAGAACCAGTACCTCGACGAGGAGATCGCGCAAGTTCAAAGGCAACTGGCAGGCCTGGCCGTCGTCCGCACGAAGCGCCAGGTGAATTGGCCGACCCTCCTGAATGGAATCAGTCAGTCGGCCCCGCCGGGGACTCGCCTCATCCGCCTGGCCTCCGGCGACGGCCGGTCCATCTCGTTGAAGGGAGTGGCCATGTCCTATAGACAACTGGAGACGCTGATGCGGCGCCTCGATGACCGCGGCCTCTTCCAATCGGTTCGCCTCGCTCGGATGGAACGGCGACTGGACGGAGTGCCCGTCGTCGAGTACGAGATCGAATGCACTCTGAAACCCGCAAAAACTGAGGAATCCGCTCGTGCCGATAGATCGCAATCATGAATCCACGGGATCGGCGAAACGCGCGCTGACAGTCGCCCCGTTTGTCATCGGGGCCGTGGCCCTGTACAACTGGGCGATCTCCCCTCACGTCGGCTATCTGCGCGCCATGCATCGTTTGGAGCCGGTCATGGACCGGATGGCGGAAGAGATCAACGCGGTCGGCGAGACCCTCGAACAGAAGCGTTCCCTGCTGCGGAGCCTGCGGGCGGAACTGGCGACGGTCCGCGAGGGCGTTCATGCCCGCCAGCAGGCCAAAGTGTTCGTTCACGATCTGCAGGCCCTCGTCGGGAAGGCGGGTTGTGTCACGACTGCAGCGGACTTCGCCCGCGACCAGGACGCCAACGGGAGGGATGATCCCAACATTCCGGTTGCGGTGGAGGTCCTCCATGCGGACCTCACGATCCAGGGACGGTATGACCAGATCGTCGCGTTTCTTCAAATGGTGCGCGAGAGGCCTCAGAAGGCTTGGATCGATTCCTGCCAGATCGAACTCGTCGATTCCGGCAGCGACCAGTTGGAATGCCGGCTCGGCTTGACCATCTATATTGCGGTGCAACCCGGAGAACTCCACCCATGAGTGGTTCCATTCGTCAATTCGTTCTGTTGTGTGCGATGGCGGTTTTGATGTCTGTGGGGATTGCGCCGGTCGGCCCCGGTTCTGGGCCGGTCTACGGCCAGGAGGACCCTTGCGACGTGGGCGGCCCGCGGAATCCGTTTGCACCGCTGCCTGCACAGCAGCCGCCCGAGACGCCCGTCGAGACGGAGACGCCGAGCGTCGCCAAGCCCCCGGAACTGCAATTGGAGACGGTGGTGCTGAAGTTCCTGGAGGTCAAGAGCCTCAAAGAGGTCCTCGATAAGATGGTCTCGGAATACGGCGCGGTTGCCGTTAACGAGAAGAACAACTCCGTGGTCGTCTGCGACACGCCCGAGAGCCTGACCCGGATTCTGGCGGAAATCAAGAAAGCCGATCGGACGCCCAGGCAGATCATGGTGGAGGTCGTCATCCTGGACGTCCAGTTGCGCGACGATACGGAAGTGGGCGTGAACTGGGATTTGCTGTCCAGCGACCTGTACGACATCACCTACCGTCAGAACCTGACGAGCACGCGACTTCAGTCGACGATCTCCAACGACGACACCATCGGCAACGCGACGGTGTTCAATACGGTGGGCGCCGGCGGCGATCTGAGTGTCATCAGCGGCACGGTCCGAAACGTCCTGCACCTGATCCAGGAGAAACGGGACGTGGAGATCCTGGCCAGTCCGAGCACGCTGGTGGTCAGCGGACAGACCGCGACGATCAAATCCGTGGAGGAGATCCCTTATGAGGAGATCGTCGATACGGCCCAAGGCGGCGCCGCTGCGCTGACTTCGACGGAGTTCAAAGAAGTGGGCGTCAATCTCCAGGTCTCGGCCACCGTGACGGACGGCAACGACATCTTCCTTCTGGTGGATACGGAGCAGAGCGTCCGGACGGGCGAGAGCGCGAAAGGGGTGCCGATCGTCGATACGCGCCATGCGACCACGTCGCTGCTGCTGCGGGATGGCCAAACGGTCGTCATCGGCGGCCTGCGCAGAGTGGAAACGGTCAAAGAGGTCAGCCAGATTCCGATTCTGGGCGATCTGCCGCTGGTGGGGTTGTTGTTTCGGAGCACCAGTAAGGTGACGACCCGATCGGAACTGGTGGTGCTTCTGTCCCCCCGCATCTTCAAGGAAGAGCCCATCCCCCAGGCGGTGCTGGCCGAGCACAAGAAGATTCGGGAAACGTCTCTGCTGTCGGAACGGCATCGCGAGGCCGGGGCGAAAACGGGCTCCCAGACGGCGGTCTCCGAGGGCAACTTGCGGACGGAGACCCAGGAGTCGGGCGGGCAATGAGTGAGAGAATTCGCACGAACAAGAGGCGACACGTTCGCCCAGTGAACTGAATATGGATTCGGGTTCCAAGGAGAAGCCATCATGCTGGGACTGTTCAAGGTGAAGAAGAAGACCGGTCAGGTGAAGATCCTCGTGGTGGATGACGAGCCGGACCTCGTCAGCACGGTGGAGTACCGTCTGAAGTTTGCCAGTTGCAGCGTGGTGACCGCCTCGAACGGTCAGGAGGGTCTGGAGCGTGCCGCCGCGGAGAAGCCAGACCTGATTCTGCTCGATACGAACATGCCGGGCATGAACGGCCATGAGATGCTCGAACACCTGCGGGCGGACCCGGCGCTGCGGCATATCCCGGTCATCATGCTCACCGCCCGGTGCGAGCCTCAGGACATTGCCGCCGCCGCGGCCCGCGGGGTTTCCGACTACGTGACCAAACCGTTCGATTTCGCGCAACTGATGGACCGGATTCACGCGGCGCTCAAGAACAACCCGAAGGCGTGACGCCCCTCGGGCCGCTGATCGTGCGACAGTGTGAGGAGAGACCTTCTTGGCTACGTCGAATTCGCTACGCCTGTTGATTGTCGAAGATGATGTCGTAGACCGCAAGCTGCTGGAGAGGCTGCTGGCGCAGTCGTCGCTCGGGACGTGCGCAGTCGAACATGCCAGCCGCCTGAGCGCCGCTCTGGACCTGCTCAAGAGTTCGTCGTTCGACGTGGTGCTTCTCGACCTCGGTCTGCCGGACAGCCAGGGCATGGACTCCGTGAACCGCATTCAGGCGCAGACTCCCCAGGTGCCGATCATCGTGCTCAGCGGGCTGGATGACGAGCGGACCGCGATCCAGGCTGTGCAGATCGGCGTCCAGGACTACCTGATCAAAGGCCAGGTGGACGCGAGCCTGCTCGTGCGGTCGATTCGCTACGCCCTCGAGCGGAAGAAGGCGGAACGCCAGTTGCAGGCCACGGAACTGCGGTATCGCACCATCTTCGAGAATTCGGCGGTCGCCATCATGATGGCCGACGAGAACAAGCAGTTGGTTTCCTGGAACAAGTTCACCGAACACCTGCTGAACCTCGGAGAAGATCAGCTTCGAGGGCGCAATGTCGAGACCCTGTATCCTCCGGAGGAATGGGAGAGGATCTGCTCCCTGAGCATTCGACGCAAAGGGATGCAGCACCACCTGGAAACGAAGATGATCTCCGGAACGGGGGACATCCTCGATGTCGACATTTCCCTCAGCGTCGTGCGGGATTCCGACGGTCGGATTACCGGCTCGATCGGCGTGATTCGCGACATCACGGAACGCAAGCTGATGGAGGAGGCGTTACGTCGCTCGGAGCGGCGTTTCCGCCAGGTGGCGGAGAATGCCAGGGAGTTCATATGGGAGGTGGACGTTGACGGGGTGTACACATACGCCAGCCCGGTCGTCGAGCGGATTCTGGGGTACAAGGTCGAGGAGGTCGTGGGCAAGAAACGGATTCACGATTTCTTCGACCCCTCCGATGGCGGGCACATGCTCCAGGAGGCTCTGAAGATCGTCAACCGGGGGGCAGCGTTCAGCGAAATCGAATTCCCCGGCGTGGCCCGAGACGGCAGCGTCGTGTGGCTGATGCGAAGCGGCGCGCCGATTCTCGATGAGAGGGGGACTCTGCTCGGATACCGCGGGGTGGACGTGGACATCACCCCGCGCAAGCAGGCGGAAGACGCGCTGCGCGAGGCGCACCGCCGGTTGACAGAAATCGTGGAGTTCCTCCCCGACGCGACCATGGTGGTTGATCACGAAGGCAAGGTGATTTCGTGGAACAAGGCGATGGAGGAGATGACGGGGGTTCCCAAGGCCCAGATCATCGGCAAAGGCGACCACGAGTACTCCATACCCTTCTATGGTTCTCGGCGCCCGGTTCTGATCGATCTGGTTCGGTGTCCGGACGAAGTGATCGAAGGGAAGGACTACTCGTCGACTTCCCGAAAAGGCGAAGCTTTGTGCGGTGAGATGTACGCTCCGGGCGTCTGGGGAGGGCGGGGGGCTCATCTCTGGGGGAACGCCTGTCTGCTGCGGGACAGTCGGGGACAGATTGTAGGCGCCATCGAGACGGTTCGTGATGTGACAGAGCGGCATCGGGCGGAGGAGTCGCTGCGCAAGAGCGAGGAGCGCATGCGGCTGATCGTCGAGGCGTCCCCCGTACCTCTCCAGTTGACGCGTCCGGCCACGGGCCAAATCCTGTTGTCCAATCGCGCGAGCCTCGAGCTCTTCGGATACGATCCCGAGACGATGCTGCAGAAGACCACGCCGGAACTCTATGCCGATGCCGAACGCGACAGACCGGGTCTTCTCGCCGAACTCCGGGAGAAGGGTCGTGTGACGCAGCGGGAACTCCTCATGCGGAAATCAGACGGCACAGCGTTTCCTGCCAGCGTGTCTCTGGAACCGATCGAATATGAGCATGAGCCGGCCAGTCTCGTGGTCCTCTACGATTTGACCGAACGCAAGCGGGCGGAAGAGGCATTGCGCCATCACGTCAGCGAAATCGAGCGATTCAACCGCCTGGCCATCGCCCGAGAGGTCCGGGTGGCGGAGTTGAAGCAGCGGATCAACGAGATGTCGCTGGCCGCCGGCCAACCGGCGCCCTATGCCGTGCTCCAGACGGAGGCTGTTCCGGAAGCCGAGACCGATCTGGAAACGACGGCGGGGACTGCTGCGAACGAGGCCGGCGCGCAGCGACAGCGGGATCTTGCCGATCTGCTGGATCGCGACCAGATGCAGCAGTTGATGGACAGCTTCTGCGACGCGGTCGGCGTTTCCTCCGCGATCATCGACCTCGAGGGCAACGTGTTCGTCGGAGCCCGCTGGCAGAGGATCTGCACGGACTTCCACCGCGTCAACGCCCAAACACGCGCCCGATGCATCGAAAGCGACACCGTTTTGGCCGGGCAGTTGAGGGAAGGCGAACACTTCTCGCTCTACCAGTGTCGCAACGGCCTGACGGACGCGGCGGCGCCCATCGTGATCGAGGGCCGGCATGTGGCCAACGTCTTCATCGGCCAGTTCCTGCTCGATCCGCCCGACGAAGAGGCGTTCCGCCGGCAGGCGAGGGAATTCGGATTCGACGAGGCCGCCTATCTGGAGGCTCTCTCCCGTGTTCCGATTGTGCCCGAGCAGAAGCTGCCGCCGGTTCTCAAGTACCTGACCACATGCGCCCAGTTGCTGGCGGAAATGGGTCTGGAGCGGATTCAAGGCAAGGCCCATGAGGCGGAACTGCTGCGGTGGGCGGAGGAGTTGAACCGTGCCAACCAGGCCCTGCGTCAGCAGCGGGAAGCGGCGCTGAGTTTGGCCGAGGACGCCAACGAGGCCCGCGCCACCGCCGAACGCATCCAGCAGTCGCTGCGCGAGAGCGAGGAGCGGCTCCTCGGCATGACCAGCGCCGCGATGGACGCTATTATCATGATGGACGAGAATGGGTGCATCTCGTTCTGGAACCAGGCGGCCGAGAGGATGTTCGGATATGCCTCGCAGGAGGCCTGCGGCAAGAATCTGCACTCCCTGTTGGCCCCGCCGCAGTATCAAGACCTCTGTCACCCAGGCGTCCAGCGATTCCGCATGACCGGAGAGAGTCCCGTCCTGGGCAAGACGATCGAACTGACCGCGCTGCGCAGGACGGGGGAGGAGTTCCCGGCGGAGCTGTCCGTTGGGCGGATCTGCCTGCATGGCCAGTATCAGGCGGTCGGCATCATCCGCGACACCTCGGAACGCAAACGCGTCGAGGAGGCCCTGCTGGTGAAGGACAGTGCCGTGGACAGCGCCGCCAGCGGCATCGTGTTCGTCGATCTCGACGGCAACCTGACGTTCGCCAATCCCTCCGCCTTGCGGATGTGGGGTTATGATGAAGAGAACGAAGTCCTGGGCAGGCCCATGAGCGACTTGGTGCGGTTTGAGGACGAAAGGCCGGACCCGCTGCAAACCGCTCTGGAGGCGGGGGTTTGGAGCGGCGAGCGGATCGCCTGCCGCAAGGACGGATCGGATTTCGTCGTGCAACTGTCCGCCAGCGTCGTCAAGGACAAGAACGATCGGCCTCTCTGTATGATGATGTCCCTCGTCGATGTCACCGAGAGCCGGCGCCTGCACGAGATCCTCGACCGCAAGCAGAAGAACCTGGAGGCCATCTTCGATGCGACGCCCCTGGGCATGATCCTGGTGGACGACCACATGCAGGTGACGCGTGCCAATGATGTGCTTCGCCAGATGTCCGGGCGGGGGTATTCCAGCCTGATCGGCTGCGACGTGTGTCAGACGTTGAACTGCGTTCATGCGGCGAGTTCCGCAGGGGGCGTCGTCGCCCGATCCTGCGATAGTTGCACGCTGCGGACCCTCGTGCAAAAAGCGTTGGTTTCGGATGAACCGGCCCGCGGCGTGGAACTGCAGCCCGCGGTGAGCGACGACGGGAAGGACCGGCCTTGGCTTTCGGTCAGCGTCGAGCCGATCAACATCGACGGCAGCCGGCATGTCCTGGTCGCCCTGAACGACATCACCGGGCGCAAGCGGGCCGAAGAGGAACTCAAACAGACCATGGAAATGAAGTCGCAGTTCATCTCGACGGTCTCCCACGAGCTTCGCACGCCCCTGAGCTCCATGAAGGAGTCCGTGATCATCGTGCTGGACGGCGTCGCGGGCAGGATCAACAAGGATCAGCGTCATTTCCTGGACATCGCCAAGCGAAACATCGATCGCCTGTCGCGGCTGATTGACGAGGTTCTGGACTTCCAGAAACTCAGCGCCGGGAAGATGAAACTCAATATGCAGGAGAACGCTATCGGTTCGGCGGTGAACGAAGCGTACAACACGATGCTGCCGCGCGCCGCCAAGAGCAAGGTACACCTGGCGGTCGATCTCCAGACGGATCTCCCCCTGGTCGTATACGACAACGACCGGATTCTCCAGGTCCTCATCAACCTGGTCAGCAACGCGATCAAGTTCACGCCGGAGGGCGGGCGGGTCCTCGTCTCGGCATCCTCGCAGGCGGAACACCTGGTCCTCAAGGTCAGCGATACCGGATACGGCATTCCCAAAGAGGATCTCACCAAGATCTTCGATCGGTTCTACCGTGTCTTCAGGCCCGGCAAGGAAATCAAGGGAACCGGTCTGGGCCTGGCCATCGTCAGCAAGATCGTCGATGCCCATGGCGGCAGGGTCGAGGTCGAGAGCGAGCTGGACAAGGGCACGACCTTCACGGTCTTCCTGCCGCTGGCTCCTTGTCGCGGGTCGTCGCCCGATTCACAGCAGGCTGACCAGGGTCTCGAGTCCACGCTCCTGGGAAAGTGACGAGGCGCCCGCCGGCTCCGTCAGGCACCACAGAACCCCGCGAGATGTCGCGACAAGCGACTTCCTGTGGGGATAGAAAACCTAGTGTTTGCGTGGGTTTTTGCGGGCGTGCCGCAGGTCCGCCTCAAGTTTGTGCGATCCTTTCCATGTCGGTCTTGATTTGCCATCGCGTCCGGTCTATGATGGATGCCACGTTGCCGCAATGAACGCTGCGAGTACACCGGTTTGCCGTCCTGTCTGAACGGTTGTTGAGCCGACGCTGATGGAGACTGGTCTGGGAAGCAAGATGGATGAGGCACACGAGGATCGCCGCGAGTCGGAAGGGGAGACACTGCTGCGCCGTCGGATCGCGGAGTTGGAGCGAGCCAACGAGCAACTTCGGGAGCGTCTGACGGCTTTCGAGCAGGAACGAGACGGCCTTCACGCGGAACGGGCCGAGGCCCTGTCCGGAAGCGAGCAGATGTTTCGAGCCACCCTGGATGCGATCACGGAGACCCTGGTGGTTCTCGATTCCCAGGGCGTGATCCGGGTGGTCAATCAGACGGCGGCCGATCGGTTGGGGCGCACCAGGGAAGACCTCGTGGGCTGCGACGGACGGAATCCCGCGTCTCAGATCATGCCTCCCGAGGTTCGTGAGGCCCGGCTCGCGTGCCTGGACGAGGTCGTCCGGACGGGCGAGCCGATCCGAGTGACGGACAGCCGCGACGGCAGTGTGTTCGATCAGACGTACTACCCCATCACGGATCGAAATGGACGTGTGACGCACGCGGTGGTCTTTGCACAGGACATCACCAGTCGCGTCAGGATGGAGGAGGAACTCGTCGAGAGCCGGCGAAGGTATCAGGACCTTCTCGATAACGTGAACGACATTATCTACACCGCAGATCGCGACGGCTATCTGCTGACCGTGAACCAGGCGGTCAAGAGGGTCGCGGGATTCGATCCCGAGGAAGTTGTGGGGAGTCACTTCAGCCGGTGGGTCCCCCAGGCAGCTCTGGGCTCACTCGAGGAGGTTCGTGCACGGGCACTCCAGGGACAGCGAACGACAATGGAACTGACGATTGCGGGGAGGGACGGGGGCGAGTGCCCCGTCGAACTCAGTCTCGGCCCGCTCGTGAGAGACCGCCAGATCGTCGGGACCCAGGGCGTCATCCGCGGTATCGCCGACCGTCGCAGGGCCGAGCAGGCGGTCCGCGAGAACGAAGCGATGCTCCGGGCGCTCTTTGACGCGGTGACGGAATCCGTCATGCTGGTGGATCGCGAAGGGACGATCCTGACGCTCAATGAGACCGCCGCATGCCGCTTCGGCAAGAGCGTCCGGGAACTGGTCGGGGTCCGCCTGTCGGATGTCGGCGATGACGTCATTCCTTCGGACGTGGTGGAACGGCGCATGAAGCACATCCAGGAAGTGGTCGATACCCGAGAGCCGGTTCAGCACGATGATGATCGTGTGGGCCGGGAGTATTTCACTGCCATGTACCCGATCGTCGATCCCGATGGCGCCGTCCGTCGGATCGCCATCTATTCGAAGAACGTCAGTGCAGAGAAGGCGGCCCAGCGGGAGGTGAAGGGTTTGCAGCAGCAGATCGAGTTCATCCTCGGGGCAGCCAGGGTGGGCCTCGACATCATCGATGGGGATTTCAACCTGCGCTATGTGGACCCGGCGTGGGAACAGACATACGGCCCCTGTCAGGGCCGCAAGTGCCATGAGTACTTCATGGACGCCGATCGGGCGTGCGAGGGCTGTGCGATTCCCGCCGTCCTGAGGACCGGGCACAAGATGGTGTCCTACCAGGTCCTGGTCAAGGAAGGGAACCGTCCGATCGAGGTGACCACGATCCCCTTCGAGACGGACAGCGGGGAACGCCTGGTTGCAGAGATCAACGTGGATATCAGCGATCGGCAGGAGTTGGAGCGGAACCTGATGGAAAGCGAGGAGCGATACCGGACGGTGGTGGAGAGCGCGGGGGAGACGATCGCGATCGTCGATGAACACGGGCGGTTCCTGTTCATGAATGGCACCGCGGCGCGAGCGCTGGGCGGAAAGCCGTCCGATTTCACAGGCAAGACCATGTGGGACCTTTTCCGCAAGGAGGTCGCCGACCGGCAGGCGGCCGCGGTCCGAAGGGTCATTCAGATGGGCTCGGGAGTCAACTCCGTCGTTCTGACCGATGTCCAAGGCCAGTTGCGGTGGTTCAATACGACGGTTGCGCCGCTGCGGGATCGGGCCGGGCGGGTGACCGCGGGACTCGTGATTGCACGCGACATCCACGAGTTCCGGATGGCCCAGCAGGAGCTCGATGCCTACCGGGAGAAGATGATGAGAGCGGAGCGGCTCGCCTCGCTGGGCACGCTCAGCGCCACGTATGCCCATGAGCTCAGCCAGCCCCTGACGGTGATCCGCCTGTCCATTCAGAATGCGATGAAGGGTCTCGAGGACACGGGCTGCCCGCCGACGGTGCTGGAGGACCTCCATGATGGTCTGACGGAAGTCGGGAGCGTCGCGAGCATCATCGATCGGTTCCGCAATCTGGCCCGCCAGACCTCGGACAGGCCGGTCGCGGAGGTGGTTCTCTCCGTCACGGCGGCACGTGTCATACGACTGCTGGAAGAGAGCGCGAGGAAGTCGCGCGTGACGCTGAGACTGGAGCATCTGGACGTTCTGCCGACGGTCTATGCCTGTGAGAAGGATATCGAACAGGTCTTCTTTGCGTTGACCCAGAATGCCATCCAAGCGGCGGACGGGTCGATTGACCGGCATTTCACGATCACAGGGACCCGTGGTCCGAGTCAGGTGGAACTGCGATTTGCGGATGATTGCGGCGGCATTCACCCCGATCACATCGGTCGTGTTTTCGATCCGTTCTTCACGACGAAGGGGGCAGGAGAGGGAACCGGTCTCGGTCTGTGTATTGTCCACCGCGTTGTCTCCGGAATGGGCGGACATGTCCGCGTCGAGAGTCGATTCGGCGAGGGGGCGACCTTCCTCGTCACGTTGCCGGTCGGGGGAAACTGATTGCCGCCGGGTAGAGGTGGAGAGCATGGAGCCTTCAAGAGTTGTGTTCGTGGACGATGAACCCAAGGTCTGTTCCACTGTGTCCAAGACACTCGAACGCGTGGACACCAGCGTCCGGTGTTTCCCCTGTGCGAAGGATTGCCTCGCCTACCTGGCTGTCCACCGGTGTGATTTGTTGGTTACGGATGTGATGATGCCGGAGATGGACGGAATGGAACTGCTCCAGGAAGTGAGACGGCAGATGCCGTGGCTGCCCGTGCTCGTTGTCACAGGCCGCGGCGACGTCCCCATGGCGGTCCGGGCCATGAAGGCCGGCGCAGCGGACTTCATCGAGAAACCGCTCGATCGCGACGGGTTCCTGCGGGCGGTCCAGTTCTTGCTCGATCGGAATGGCGGACACGGGGCCCTGGAACAGTGCGCCCTGACAAGGGCCGAAATGAAGGTGCTGTATTTGATCCTCGATGGGAAGAACAGCCGCGAGATCGCCACGACGCTCCATCGCTCGCCGCGGACCATCGAGGTTCATCGCCGCCATCTGATGCAGAAGATGGGGGCCACCAGTGTGATCGAGCTTCCCCGTCGGGCGGTGGATATGGGTCTGGCGCTCAGCGAACCGCTTCAGGAGGAAGAATCAACGGCCCTGTGAGAGGGATCGCCCTGTGCGGGGGCCGAGGCGGGGGTGGCCCGCCTGGGCTGGTTCACACCATGAGATTGGATCGAGCCTGGGGGTGGCTGTCGTTCTTTCCCTTGTCGAGTGATTTTCACGGAGGGGGTGTAACCTGCGAGGGAGTTTCGTTCACTATCCCGGCGTAAGCAGAAACAATCAATTGAATTGAAAGGAGCCGGATATGAAGACGAAATGGACAGTTCCGATTGTTGCAGGCGCGATCCTGATCCTTCTGAACGGCCCGGCGATGGCACAGCCGTGGGGCGCCGGGGCCGGCCGGGGACGAGGGGTGGATCCTGGGCAGGGAAGGGGGCAGGGATACGCCAGGCAGGGCGCGGCGCCGCGACGGGTACAGGGCGGCCCCGGAGCATGGTGTCCTCTCGGCGCGGGACGGATCGGGCAGGGATCGCCGTGCCCGCTGGGATTGGGGCAGTTGGACGCGAGGGGGATGTTGGCCCGTCGGCTGGGTCTGACCGACGAACAGGTCGGGAAGATTCGCGATATTCTGGACAAGGCGCGGTCCAAGACGATGGCGTCGATCCGCGAGGTTCTGACAGATGAGCAGGCCAGGCAGCTTGATCAGATGCGGCCCGACGTCATGCAGACCGGCCGAGGAGCCAGAGGACCCACGATGCAGGGCGATCGCGTCGGACCGGCAGGCCGGGGGTTCCAGCGAGGAGCAGGGCGTCTCGCAAATCCCCGACCCAGAGCGAATCCCGCCGGGCCGGGAATCGAACAGATGTTCGACAAGGCCGACACCGATGGCAACGGTGCATTGACCCGGGAGGAAGTCCGGGCTTTTCGCCAGACAATGGGGCGACGCCCGTGATTGTCGGTTCATCCTGAGGTTTCGGTCCCGCGGGTGCTGATAGTAGCCCGCGGGGCCGATGCCTTGCGCGACGGACCGCCGGATCGGAATTCCTCTTGCTGGGGACCCTGTTCTTTCTTACGCTGTGTCCAATGATCGACGCCAGCCTGCCACTGCCGAGACCTGTCTGGATTGAGGCCGCCATCCTCGCGGCGGTACGCGCCATCGTTATGCCGTGCCAGTCGGAGAGGCCTGATGGACCAGCCGTCCCGATTCGAGACGACGTAGAAGACGTCCGACAGGCGCAGCAAGGGGATGCCGATGCCTATCGCCGACTCGTGGAGCGCCATCAGGACCACGTCGCTCGTATCCTCTGGCGGTTCAGCCGGGATCGCGGGACTCACGAGGAACTGGTGCAGGATGTGTTTGTGGAAGCGTATCTGAGCTTGAGCCGGTATCGCGGCAAGGCACCGCTGGAACACTGGCTGGCTCGCATCGCGACGCGGGTCGGCTATCGGCACTGGAAGGAGAAGGCCCGGCGCCGGCGGACGGAGCCGTTCGACGTTCAGGAATGGGACGCTGCGATGGATGGCGACCATGTCGCGGGGACGGTCGAGCCGAACGATGCGGCCGAGGTGCTGCATCACGTGTTCGCTCAACTGGCCCCGCGGGACCGCCTGGTCCTCACGCTGCGGTACCTGGAGCAATGCGACGTGGTCGAGACGGCGCGGCGGACCGGATGGACCAGGACGATGGTGAAAGTCCAGACGCTTCGCGCCAGAAACCGGCTCCGCAGGCTGCTGGAGCAACACGGTGTGGAGTTGACCTGATGAAGTGGGACCAGAAGATCGAAGAGTTGGCGGCTCGCGCCCGCGAGGAACGCGTTCCTTGCGTGGATGTGACGAGTGCCGTGCTGGCGACGTTCACGGCCGGTTCGGTCCAGCCGTTGACGGTAGCCGAGCGGTTCTGGATGTGGCTGGCGGCCGTCTCCTCCGCTGTCGCAGTGCCGGTTGCGGTGACTGCCTTCATCCTTTCCACGCGGTCTGCCGGGCCGTTGAACGAGATTGTCGAGGCGATTTCATGGGCGATTCAATGAGCCGGCTTGAGAATCCGGACAACCCGATGGTCCTGCTGCAACGACTCCACCGCTGGCGAATGGCCTTCTTCGGCGTCGTCATCCTGATTGCCGGTCTGACGATTGGCGCCGCGGGCGTCCTGTTGATGATCCGTCGCACGAGTGCGGAGCCGTCGATGCCGGTGGGGAGCGACTTCGTCGCCATCGAGGATGGAATCGTACCGCGACTGCGCCTTTCAGCGGGGCAGGCCGAGCAGGTCAGGCCGATTCTCCGCAAGTACATGCAGCGACTCAATGAAATCCGCGAGCAGGGCCGCGTGCAGATCAGCAAGGAGCTGGAGGCGATGGACGAGGAGATCTCGGCGTCGCTCAATCCGGATCAGCAGCAGCGTTGGCGGGACCTGTTGCGCGGCCTTCCCGGCCCGTTCCACCGGGGCGCCGGCCGATTTGGCTCCGGTCGCCAGGGGCCGTTCGGTCCTCGCGGCGGGCAGGGACGACTCCGCAGATCCTCCGAGGGTCCTGTGCCTTCGCCCAACGAGCCTGTGCTCCGCGATCGGCAGCAATGACACTTCCCGATTTCCTTCCTGTGGATTCCCGCTTCGGGTTTTGACAGGGCATCCGCAAGCTGGTACCATGCCACCGGTCGGGTCGGATCTCCGCGCCGGTACCCAGGGCAGAACGAGGTTCCGACCGATCTTCGCGTTCCAGGGGATTCTTGCCGAGGAGATGCGTTATGAACAGCAAGATCAGCCGTCGCGATTTCGTGAAGGCGTCGGCCGCCGCGGGACTGTTGTCTGCCGTTCCGTTCGCCCGCGTTCAGGGCGCCAACAGCGACATCCGCGTCGCAGTGGTGGGGGTTCGCAACCAGGGCGCCAATCACATCAACTGGTTCCGCAAAATCCCCGGCGTGCGGGTCGTCGCGATCTGCGACGCGGACCGGAGCTTTCTCGACCGGGAGGCCAAGAAGTTCGCCGAACGCAGCGAGAAGGTGGATACCTATGTGGACGTCCGTAAGCTGCTGGACGACAAGGACATCGACGCGGTAGTCACTGCGACGCCGAACCACTGGCACGCGCTGGTCACCGTCTGGGCGTGTCAGGCCGGCAAGGACGTCTACGTCGAAAAGCCGATCTGCCACAACCTCTGGGAAGGCCGGCGGATGGTCGAAGCCGCCCGCAAGTACAAGCGAATCGTCCAGGGCGGCACCCAACGGCGCTCGGACGAGGGGCTCCGTGAGACCCTGGAGTACATCCGGCAAGGCAACCTCGGCAAAATGCGTCTGGTGCGGAGTTTCATCTACGTGCGGCGCGACAGTATCGGGAAGGTGGATGGGCCGCAGCCTGTGCCGGAATCGGTGGACTACAACCTCTGGTGCGGTCCGGCGCCGATGGCGCCCCTGATGCGAAAGAGTCTGCATTATGATTGGCACTGGGTCTGGCCGACCGGCAACGGCGATTTCGGCAACAACGGCATTCACTACATCGACATTGGCCGCTGGTTCGTCGGCGCCAACGAGCTGGCGCCGCGGGTCCTGAGCCTGGGCGGTCGGTTCGGCTATACCGATGACGGCCAGACGCCCAATACCCAGATCGTGTTCTACGACTATCGGCCCGTCCCGATCCTGTTCGAGCTTCGCGGCCTGCCCCACGCGAAGGGCGATTCCGCGATGGACCACCTTCGCGGCGTTCGCGACGGCGGCGTCATCGTCGAGTGCGAGAACGGCTGCTTCGCCGGCGGCTGGGCCTACGACAAGGACGGCAAGAAGATCAGGCAGTTCCGTCTCACCGAAGGGGCGGGACACCATGAGAACTTCATCGAGGCGGTCCGCAGTCGCAACGTGGCCGACCTCCACGCCGACGTGCTCGAAGGGCATCTGTCCAGCTCGCTCTGTCACATGGGCAACGTCTCGCACCGTCTCGGGAAGGAGGCGTCGCGGGACGAGATCGTGGAGCGGATGGCGGGTAACAGGGACCTGGCGGAGTCGTTCGAGCGGTTCCAGGAGCACCTGTTGCTCAACGGGGTCGATCTGAAGCAGACTCCGCGCGTGCTCGGTCCCTGGCTGACGATGGACCCGCAGACCGAGACGTTCACGGGCGAGTTTGCCGACGAGGCCAACAAGCTGGCCCGCGGGAGTCACCGCGAGCCATTCGTCGTTCCCGAGCAAGTATAGTGGCACGGGCAACCTGCCCGTGTTGTCCGATGGGTAGCCGCGTCTGTGGGAAAATGGTGGCGTGCCGGGCCACGCCTGCGGCGCCGTGGTGCGTCGGGGATGGCGCTGCAAGACACGGGCAAGATGCCCGTGCTACGAAAGGAGTCGCATGGAACAGGCGGACACCGCTGCGGCAAGACGCGTCCCGTGGTGGCGATCGATTGGGCCGGCTCTCATCACGGCCTGCGTCGTCTTCGGGCCCGGCAGTCTTCTGATCAGCTCCAACGTCGGCGCCACGTACGGCTACGAGCTGCTCTGGCTGCTCGTTGTCACGGGCGTCCTGATGGGCACTTTCACGACGATGGCTGCCCGGGTGGGCGCGGTGGGCGGGGCGACGCCCTGCACGCTGATTGCAGGTCGGCTGGGACGTCCCGTGGCGGCGCTGGTCGGGCTGAACCTGTGCCTGATCTGTGCGGCGTTCCAGTTCTCCAACAACCTGGCCGTCGCCGCAGCCTTCGACTCGCTCGGCGTCAAACGCCTGTTCGGCGACCCGGCCCGGATGACGGCGCAGACCGAGAGCCTCATCAGCACCGGCTTGCTGCTGGCGTTCAACCTGCTGGTCATCGGCTCGATCTTCGCGCTGCGCCACGTGTACAAAGCCCTGGAGCGCATCATGAAGATCATGGTGGCCGTGATCCTCGCGTGCTTCCTGGTGAATCTGTTTCTCATCCACCCCGACATCCGCCGAATTCTCGGCGGATTGATCCCCGGCGTCCCGGAGGGCCTGTCGCTGGCTCTGCCCACGCGGACGGCCAGCGGAGTGCAGGACCCTCTGGTCCTGGTGGCCGGATTGCTCGGGACGACCTTCTCCGTCGCGGCCGCCTTCTTCCAGGGCAATCTGGTCCGCGAGAAGGGCTGGACGGTCCGGGACTACGACCGCAGCATCGGCGACTCCATCGTGGGCGTCGCGGTATTGACCTGCGTCAGCGCTGTGATCATGACGACCAGCGCCACGCTGCTGCAAGGCCGGCAGGCCAACGACATCACCGTCCTGGCGACCCAGTTGAAGCCGTTGCTCGGTCCCGTGACAGGCGTCCTCTTCTCCGTGGGCCTGCTCGCGGTGGCGATGAACCCCTTCGTCATCAACGCGATGATCGGCGGGGCGATCCTGGCCGATGGGCTGGGCAAGCCCGCTCGGATGAGCGATCCCTGGTCGCGCCGCTTCACGGTCGTCGTGCTGCTGATCGGGATGGGCGTCGCGATGATCGTGCTCCATACGCCGGTCGAGAAGATCGATGCAATCATCTTCGGCCAGGCGATGACGGTGATCGGCAATCCCCTGATGGCCGCCGCCATCCTCTGGCTGGCCAACCACAGGGGCATCATGGGAGACAAGCGAAATACGCTGGTCGTGAACATCCTGGGCGGCCTGGGCTTTGCGGTCGTGCTGTTGACGGCGCTTCGCGTGCTGTATCTGCTGATTCTCAGATTGGCGTAATGGTCACGGAACATTCTTGGATAGGGTGTATCAGATGAGACGGACGATCTGTATGGGCGGCGGGGCGGTTGTGTTCCTTCTGGGTATTATGGGCGCCGAGGGCTTCGGTGCGCAGTCGAGCGAATCCCGCGCGGCGGATCGACAACTGGCGGAGTACTTTCGCGTTGAAACCGCGAAGCTGCAGAATGCGTGTCTGACCGACGTCAAGAGCCTCGATGACTGGAAGGCCAGACGGATCGTCTACCGGCAGCAGTTGCTCGAAATGCTCGGCCTCGACCCGTTCCCCGAGAAGACGCCGCTGAATGCGACCGTGACGGGAACCGTGGATCACGAGCAGTTTACCGTGGAGAATCTGCACTTTCAGTCCATGGCGGGACTCTATGTCACCGGCAATCTGTATGTCCCGAAGAACCTGGACAAGCCCGCGCCCGCGATTCTCTACGTCTGCGGCCACGGCGCGGTCAAGAAGGACAACGTCAGCTTCGGCAACAAGGTCGGCTACCAGCACCACGGCGCCTGGTTCGCTCGCCATGGTTACGTGTGCCTGGTCATCGACACGGTGCAACTGGGCGAGATCGAGGGCATCCACCACGGGACCTATCGTTACGACATGTGGTGGTGGAACAGCCGGGGGTATACGCCCGCGGGCGTCGAGGCATGGAACTGTGTTCGCTCGCTCGACTACCTCGAAAGCCGCAAGGAGGTGGACCCGAATCGCATCGGTGTCACCGGACGTTCCGGCGGAGGGGCCTACAGTTGGTGGATCGCCGCCATCGACGAGCGAATCAAGGCCGCCGTGCCTGTCGCGGGCATAACGGACGTGCAGAATCACGTCGTCGACGGCACCGTCGAAGGTCACTGCGATTGTATGTTCATCGTCAATACGTACCGCTGGGACTATCCGATGGTCGCGGCCCTCGTCGCGCCCCGGCCATTGCTGATTTCGAACACCGACAAGGACGACATCTTCCCGCTCGACGGGGTGTATCGCCTCCATCAGAAGGTCCGCGACATCTACCGGCTGTACGGCGCCGAGGACAAGCTGGGCTTGCAGATCACCGAGGGCCCGCACAAGGACACGCAGGAACTGCGGATTCACGCCTTCGTCTGGTTCAACCGATTCCTCCAGGGCGAGAACCCGGTCATCAGCGAGCCCGCAACGCGGTTCTTCGAGCCGGAGCAGTTGAGGGTCTTCAAGGACCTGCCTGCCGACCAGATCAATGCGAGAATTCAGGAGACGTTCGTTCCGATGGCGGAGGCACCGCAGACACCGCAGTCGTCCGAGGAATGGGCAACGATGCGCGATGGCTGGATGAAGGCCCTGCAAGAGAAGGTCTTTCGCGGCTGGCCGGGCCCTCGCGACGCGGGACCGCTCGACCTCGACCGGGTGTTCTCTGCAGAAGCGGAAGGCGTTCGCCTGGCTGCGTACGACTTCACGAGCCAGCCCAACGTGCGTCTGAGGCTGTTTTGCGTCGAAGGCGACTCTTTTCGCGAGGGTGTCACGGTGAACGTGCTGGACGAGGGCGGGTGGACCAAGTGGCTGGCGGCCATGCGAGTCGGGTTCGAGAAGAACCTGGGCGAGTACAAGCTGCCCGACGCCGATTCGTCCGCCTTCGGTGCCTTGCGGAAGGCGGCAGTCGAGGGCAAACGGACGCTTGTTTACATCTGCCCGCGAGGGATCGGACCGGATGCCTGGAGCGGTGACGGACGCACGCAGATCCAAATCCGCCGGCGATTCATGCTCCTCGGACAGACCGCCGACGGCATGAGGATCTGGGATGTTCGCCGGACGCTCGCTGCGGTGAAGCTGCTCGACCCCGCTGCGGCAAGGGCCATCACTGTTGCCGCCCGCGGCGATATGGCCGGCATCGTGCTGTATGCATCGCTGTTCGAGCCCGGCATTGGGCGGCTGGAATTGACCGACCTGCCGACGACCCACAGCCAGGGGCCCATCTTCCTCAACGTGCTTCGGTATCTCGACACGCCGCAGGCGGTCGCCTTGGCCGCTGAGCGGACGAACGTCCTGCTCCGCGGAGGGGCCGTGGATGCCTGGCAGTTCTCCCAGTCGGTGGGCGAGGGCCTCAAGTGGGGCGGTGATCGGCTCGTCGTAGAGACCGGCGGGCAATCGTCGATTTCGCAATAGACGACCGGGCCTTTTTCCCGATTCCACGGATCGTCCCCTTGCAGGGCTACAGGATGCACACTATGATGGCCCCCGTGACTAGGATTGGATTTCAATACGGGGATCATCATGGCGCAGGCAGTGCATACTCATAAGTTCATCAACCAGATCCAGGCGGGCGAGACCATCAACGAGGTCTATGTCGTTCGCGAGCCGATCCTTCGCAGCACGCAGCGAGGCGATCTATACATCGCGATGTTCCTCTGCGACCGGACGGGCCAGTTGAACGGGCGGATGTGGCAGGCGTCCGAGGTCGTCTACAAGTCGCTGCCCAAGCCCGGCTTCGTCCACATCCAGGGGCGCAGCGAACTCTATCAGAACAACCTGCAGATCGTGGTCAACACCATCGCGGCCATCGATCCGAGCAAGGTGAACGTCGAGAACTACCTGGCGCGAACGACGAAAAACGTCGACCAGATGTTCAAGGAGGTGCAGGAGACCATCGGTGCGATCCGCCATCCGCAGATCGCAGCCCTGTGCAAGACGTTTCTTGCGGACAAGGACCTGATGAAGGCCTTCTGCTCCGCTCCCGGCGGGATGAAGATGCACCACGACTGCATCGGCGGCCTGCTCGAGCACACGCACAGCATGCTCACTGTCGCCAAGGCGATCCTGCCCCTGTACCCGCGGGTGCAGGCGGACCTGGTCTTGGCCGGCGTCTTCCTCCACGATATGGGCAAGACGGAGGAACTCGCCTACGACATGGCTTTCTCCTACACCGACTCGGGCCAACTCATTGGGCACATCAGCAAGAGCCTCCTGATGATCCATCGCAAAGCGGAGGCCCTCCGCGCCGCCGGCACGAAGATCGATCCGGAGATCCTCGACGCCCTCGGCCACATCATTTTGTCGCACCATGGCGAGTTCGAGTTTGGCTCGCCCAAGCTGCCGGCGACCGCAGAGGCGTTCATGGTCTACTACCTGGACGACCTCGACGCCAAGATGGACCAGGTGACCTCCGCCATCGACGGCGAGATGAGCGAATCCAACTGGACCGCCTGGCAGAACGCCCTCCAGACCCGCCTGTACCGAAAGCGCGTCGACGGGCAGAAGTAGGACCGCAATCTCACCCTGGAATCCAGGCACTTCTGTCTGCCAGATTGCACCCGTTCTACGAGGGGACGAACGTTATTTGGCGGTCCAGACCTCGGGCTTGTGCGATCCAGGGGCGAGATACTCGATGCAGTAGGGTTCTATTTCGAGTACGGCGTAGTTCGGATCATCCGGACCGCTGAAGATGCCCGCCAACATGTCGGTCCAGAAGCCGTGACGCGCCTCTCTGGTGGTGTTGAGCGTCGCCCGACCCTGAACCTGCAAGTAGGGACCCATGTTCCGAGGGTCCGTCACGCCGCAGGTTACGTGCACCTCGGGGTTCTTCTTGATCTGTGTGACCTTCCGGGCCTCGACGAACGTCGCACAGCGGATCGTCAGGTCCGCCGACGCGACGGTCATGACATACCGGACCCACGGCTTGCCGTCCTGCGTGATCGTCGCCAGGCCCGCCAGTTGCGGCTGCTGAAGAATCTTGAGAATCCGCTCTTTCAGGTCAGACATTGCTTCGTTCCTTCCTTGTCAGTTCTTCCAGGTCTTGAGAGTCTCCAGGCACTCGATCATTGCCCGCCCGTTGTGGTAGCCCGCCTTCCAGGGGTTGGCCTTGTCGCCCTGAGCCATGCCTTCGGCGCTCACGGTCGAGTGCCACTCGCCCACTTTCCAGTCCACGAGGCTCTTTTCGACGAAGTCCAGCGTGCTCTCGAAGACAGCCAGGTACTTCGGATCTTTCGTGTAGTTGTACATCCGCAACGAGCTGACGAGCACTTCGGCCTGGACCCACCAGGACTTGCTGCGGTCGTCGGCAGGGGAGTGGAACTTGCCTGTGTAGAAGAAGCCGCGATTCTGCTCGTCGCAGCCGTATTGCAGCGAGTACTTGAAGAGCGTCTCATACAGGTCCACGAAGGGCCAGTTCGAGACGCCTGCCGCGTCGCAGGCGTCCATCAGCAGCCAGATGTTCTCGATGTCGTGGCCGTACGAGACGCGGGCGTAGTCGCCATCCAATCGCGGCGTCCAATCGGGCTCGTACTTGTCCGTGCACGCGCCGAGGTCTTTTCGCACCACCGTGTTGCTCTCGATGTTGATGAGTTCCAGGAGCCGCTCGCGGGCCAGGGGCAGCTTGCTCGCCCGGTAGAACGTCGTGAAGGCTTCGAGCAGGTGCAGGTGTGTGTTCATCAGCTTCAGCCCGGCGGGCGTCCCCATGTACGACGGCGTTCCCGCCGTGATTGGTGTCCAGTCGGGATTGAAGTACTCGATGTAGCCGCCGTGGATCTTGTCGTGCGATTTGGTTTCGAGCAGACTGAAGAACCTCACCGCGAGATCCAGGGCCTCCTTGTCGCCGCTCGCCAACGCGTACTCGGAAATGGCATAGAGCGCGAAGGACTGGCCGTAGAGGTGCTTGTTGGGCTTGAGCACGCGATCCCCCGTGACATCCACCTCCCAATGGAAGCCCCCATTGGCGGCGTCCCACATCTTGTCTTTCAAGAACCGATATCCCAGCCTGGCGGCCTCCAGATTCCTGGCGGGTTCGTACCCGGCGCGGGCCAGTCGGGAGAAGAGCCACACCTGGCGGGCCTGCGTCACGATCATCTTGGTCACTGGCTCCTTGAGCCTGCCCTGGGCATCGAAGTTGATGATGTACCCGCCGTTCGTGCGGTCCAGGCTCTTCTCCTGCCAGAACGGCACGATGTTCGTCGTGAGGATCCTTTCCAGCTTCGGCGCACACCTCTGTGCGACCTCGCCAGGCTCCGATACCGCATAGACTGCAGAAGCGATGATGAGAACGGACGACACACATAGCCCGAATCTGCGGCTGGCCAGTCTGCTTGTCATAGACTCCTCTTCGTGATTTCCTGGCGTTTTCTACCTCTTGAACTGCTTATCCGCGAAGTCCATGTAGCGGTCCCAGTCGTAGTTGGTGACGTCGTGCTTGCCGGTGCGAATGTGATAGGCAATCGTGCCCATCGCAGGCTGGTTGACGGGCGGCATCTCAGCGACCGGGAGGCCTTCCAGGCCGAACAGCTTGTAGACCGGTCCGGCGTGCAGGGCCGAGAGGAACTCGCCTCGCGGGTCGGCCCAGCGGTCATCCTCGGCGCTGGCGACGTAGACCGGACGGGGGGCCATCAGCGCGATCAGCATGTGCTGGTCGATGGGCAGATCGCCTTCCTTTCCGTTGTACTTCGTGAAGTTGTCGCAGAACCAGTGGGGAAAGACCGTGTTGATCCGCTGGACGGTCTCGCCGAAGGCCCGGCGAGAAAGGGCGGCGCCCCCGCAGCCGGAGTTGTTCGAGATCACCAGAGCGAATCGTTCGTCCGTCGCGCCGGCCCACAGTGCGGTCTTGCCCAGTCGGGAGTGGCCCATGACCGCGACGTGCTTGGCGTCGATGTCGGAGTCGGTCTCGAAGTAGTCCATCGCCCGGCTCAGGCCCCAAGCCCAGGCCGCGATCGAGCCCCATTCGTCGGGGGCAGGCTGAGTCTGGCCTGCCTTATAAAACAGAGGATGGACGCCATTCTTGAAACCGTCGTCGAAGTCCGGATCGATGTCGCCGTAGTAGATGGTCGCCAGGCCGAAGCCGCGTTCGAGGATTCGCTCGACCGGCCAGCGACTGGCGGCCTTGCCACGGGATTCCGCGGCCGCGCGGTGATCGCCCTCTCTCATCCAGCTCCTGGTGATCGTGATTCCGGGATCGGCGTGGATCGCGTGGTTGCCCTGGAAGTTCAGCCCGACGAACAACGGGACCGGCTTGACCTGCTTGTTCGGCAGGTAGATGAGGATGGTCATGTTGGGGTCCTGCTCGCGCCCGGTGAAGTAGACGACGACCTCCTTGCGGGTCGCCAGGCTGTTGAGGGCGTTCTTGTCGACGGACGTGGTCAGGAAGGTCATCAGGGCGGGCTTGCCGGGGGTCCGGCCGAACATGTGCTCCTCGAACAGGCGCAGGATCTCGGGCCGGCGTTTCTGACGCCACGTCTCTGCGTCGGCGACCTTCGTGCCGTCCGCGCAGGCGAGCGGGTCGGGCAGCGTGTACTGCGGCACTTTCGATTCGTCGTAATTGGCCTCCTGTGCCCGGAGAGTCGGGGGGCGAATCAGCGTCGCCAGCGCGATTGATACGATGGGCAAAACGAGACTTCTGGACATGCGTGAATCCTCCTTCTGTTTCCTTGGATATCTGCGACTCACGACCAGATAGGTACACCGGAATCCGGGCGTCATCAAGCAAAAAACCGGCGTTCGTGCGCCAGTTGCGCGGAACTGCCTGGGTCGAGCCGGCAATTCCCCTGGCAATCGGGTGAAACGCCGGCCGCTGGGGCGCCGATGAAGAGAAATGAGTGCGCTGGCAGCGCCGATGCGGCAATCCGGGTCGTGCGAGGGGGTGCATGAGGGTCCGAATGGTGTGCACGATGAAGAACGTGGCTGTTTCGGTCGGGTGGATCGCGGTGGTTCTCCTGGCGTGTGTCCCGTCTTGGGGGATCGTGTCGATTCGTGAAAGGGGCCTCTGGCCGGCGGATTGGCCCCCGGCCCTGGAACCGTTCCGCGATCAAGCCCGAACCTTCGAGATCAATACCGACGTTCTGGAGAACGTCTATGAAATCACTCTCCGGACGCCGGAGGAACTCTCACAGATTTGGCCGGCCATTCTCCAACTCAAGAGCGACGGCGCCCCCCTGCGGGTGTCCAGTGTCCGGACTCAGGACGACAAGAGCGAAGGCCTGTCTGCAAACGACAAGCCGGCCATTCGGATCTACACGCCGGCCCAGGACAGCTCGGCACAGAGAGTCGGAGACGGGATGCTGCCGGTGGGAACTCGGTGGGCGGATTCGGTCGGAACAGCGGACGGTCCGTTGCCGGAGTATGTCATAATCTCGCCGGACGGAATGACCTGGGTCCCGGCGGTTGGCGACGCGGCTCGTGGATTGAAGCGTCGGGCGCGAGTCGAAATCGAGCTGGTGGCGGACGACAAGATCGTCGATTTTCGCCGGGTTCTGGTTCCCCCTGAAACGCCGATCCTGGACCAGCGCAGGACAGAGGAAGAGCGGAACCAGGCCGCCTGGTACGTCAGCCCCCGGGGCAGGGTGGACAATCCGGGTACGCCCGATGCGCCGTGGGACCTGGCCTCGGCCCTCAACGGCAAGCAGCCGGTGAGGCCGGGTGACACGGTCTATCTGCTCGAAGGCGTCTACCGGCGTCGGCCGCAGGAACTGTTCGAGGTCCGCCTGCAGGGCAATGCCACCAAGCCGATCCAGATTCGGCCGGCTCCTCGCCAGACGGTTCGCATCGACGGCGGGCTGTCGATCCAACGTCCCTCATCGCACGTCCACATCCGCGATCTGGAGATCTTCGTGTCCGAGCCCCTGCCGGCGGCTTCCCTGAACGCTGGCTCTCGCTCTCGCGAGGCTGGGCGACCGCATGGCGGCTTGAACATGTTCGGCGGCACCCACTGCAAGTACCTCAATCTCGTCATCCATCACTGCAGCCAGGGCATCAGTTGCTGGGAAGAGGAACTGAATCCCGAGATCTACGGCTGCGTGATCTACGCCAATGGGTGGAAGGGGGTGGACGGGGGGCACGGCCACGGCATCTGCACGCAGAACGACGAAGGGGTGAAGACTATCTCCAACTGCATCATCATCTGCCCGCTTGCCGACCGCTGCGCAATCTACGCCCATGGGCCCACGCAAGCCTGTGTGAACAACTACCTGCTCACGGAGAACATCTGCTACGGGCGGGGCCCCTTGTTGATTGGCGGCGGCCGGCCTAGCAAGGGCATCCGGGCCTGCACGAACTGGCTGTACGGCATCGGCATGAGGATCGGCTACAACGCACCGTACAACGAAGACTGCGAGATTCATGGCAACATCGTCGTCAACGGGAGGATCGAGACCCTGCGCTACCGCGACGCGATCTGGCAGGACAACTTGGTTCTTCCCACGAGCGAGACGCCGCGTACGGAGTACAGCAAGTCCCTGCTGCTGCCGAACCGCTACGACCGGAACCGCGCCCACCTGGCGATCCTCAACTGGGCCGGATTCGGCCTGATCACGGTCGAGACCCGTGGGTTCATGACCGACGGCGATACCGCCGAACTGTTCGATCCGGAGAACCTGTCCGGCCTTCCGGTTTTGAACGCGGTCTGCCAGGGGGGTGCGATCCATGTCCCCGTTCGCGGGGAATTCAGTGCGTTCGTGGTCAAGGTCAACCGACGATAGCAGCAGCGCAGTCCGGACCTGGCGTCAGTTGTCACCGCTCCATTCGAGCACGGCCAGGACCGGATCGTGGTCGGAGGCGACCGGCTCATCCACAATCACGACCTCCTTCACCGCCCATGCGTTGCAGGCTCGGACCAGGATGTAGTCGATCACCGAGCGGGGTGCGACCACGTCGATCCACCCGGCGCCGAGCAGGACGTTCATCGGTTCGCTGCCGGGACGGGAGTTGAAGTCGCCCGCCAGGATCACGGGATTCCCATCCTTCGAGGGGAAAAGCTCGCTGAGGCGCCGGGTCTGCTGAATGCGGAGTTCCTCGCTCCGGTGACACAAGTGCGTGCCGACGAACGAGAGGGGCCCGATGCCGGCGGGGCGGATCACCACTTCGACGGCCGCTCGCGGCTCGAAATCGGAATGATAGGGCAGCGGGTGAACGACGGTCTTCTCGATGGGGAAGCGGGAGAGGATGGCCTCGCCGTACTGCCCGCCCTGGTGGGGCATGGCCTGGCCGAAGGCGTAGTGCATCCGACACAGACGCGCGAGCCGCTTCGCCTGATCGGCGCCGGAGGCCCGCTCCGTGCCGCAGTCTACTTCCTGCAACGCGACGATATCCGGCCTGAGCCCATTGATGACTCCGGCAAGCCGGTCGTAGTCGAATCGTTTGTCAGTCCCCTCTCCATGGTGGATGTTGTACGTGAGCACGCGAAGCGTCCGGGGAGATTGTGTCTTGACTCCTGTGCTCTGGCAGCCGGTCGCCACCGCGACGCAGACCAGAGTCAATAGCAGTGTTCTTCTCGTCTGTTGCATGGCGATGTGTCTCCTATTCCAAGGCCAGATTCTCCGCTGCGCTCGAGATGCCGGAGCACAGCGTCCGAGTCATTTGACGCGCAGCTTGGCGAATCGTCGTTTGCCGACCTGGACGACCATGCCGTCTCGCGGCGTGATCTCTGCGTTTGCGTCGGGCGCCTTCTGTCCGTCGATGCTGACGCCGCCTTGCTGGACCATGCGTTTGGCTTCGCCGCCCGTCTCGACCAGGCGGCAGGTGGTCAGGAGGTTCTTGACGCTGATCGCCTGCGCCGACAGGGCGACCTCCGGCATGTCGTCCGGGAGCTGGCCCTGGGCGAAGACCTTGTCGAACTCCGCGGCGGCCGCATCGCCGGCGGCTTGGCCGTGGAACTGGGCGACGATGGTCTTGCCCAGCAGGACCTTCGCCTCTTTCGGATGCGTCCTGGCGGGATTCGTCAGCTCCGCGATTCGCTCGGTGGGCAGGTCGGTCAGCAGGGTGTAGTAGTTCTCCATCATGGCATCGGAGATGCTCATGATCTTGCCGAACATGTTGGAGGGCTCGTCGGTGACGCCGACATAATTGCCCTTGGACTTGCTCATCTTCTGCACGCCGTCGAGTCCGACGAGGATGGGGCTCGTGATGACGATCTGCGCCGGTTGCCCGTTGGTCCGCTGGAGGTCCCGCCCGACGAGGTTATTGAAGGTCTGGTCGGTGCCCCCCAGCTCGACGTCGCTGCGGACCATCACGGAGTCGTAGCCCTGCATGAGCGGATAGAGGAACTCGTGGACGCCGATGGGGTCGCCTTTCTTGTAGCGAAGCTCGAAGGTATCGCGTTCGAGCATCCGTGCGACCGTCATGTTGCTGGCCAGGCGGATGATGTCCGCCAGGCGGAGGTCTGCGAGCCACTCGCTGTTGTGACGGACCTCCAGCTTGTCCGGCGCGGTGTCGAGGATCTTGCCCGCCTGCTCGAAGTAGGTCTTGGCGTTCCGCTCGATCTGCTCGGGCGTGAGCATGGGCCGGGTCGTGTTCTGGCCGGTCGGGTCGCCGATCCGAGCGGTGTAGTCGCCGATGATGAGGACCGCCTTGTGGCCCATGTCCTGGAATTGCCGCATCTTCCGCAGGACCACCGTGTGTCCGAGGTGGATGTCCGGGCTGGTCGGGTCCAGGCCGAGCTTGATCCGCATCTGCCGACCCGTCTGGGCGGCTTCCCCCAGTCGCTGGCCCAGCTCCTGCTGCGTGTAGATCTCCACGGTCCCCCGGCTCAACTGCTTGAGCTGCTCTATGATCTGCGTGCTCATCGATACCCCGTAAAAACAAGTCAAGAACGTCACATCGAGCGGAAAACCATGATTATATGCCACTGCGACGTGTTCAGCAAGACTCGGGATCGACAATGTGTGGGCCCGATAATGTTTATTCCGGTGGCGGCGTCTGCTATAATGGGTGAGAAGAAATCCTGGGATCTTGCATTGCTGTTGAGCCGATATACATCAAACGCGGGCCGCCGAACGGTCCGTTCAAATGAGAAGACCGCCCCCGCCCGAGCGGGGGATGTCGTACGATCTATTCGTCGGAGGAGCTTGCTTCATGACCGCCAAGCCGCTGTCGATTCTCTTGGGTTTGTTCTTCCCCTTTGTGCTGAGTGCGGCCGACGGCCAGACCGATCTGACCGGACCGGTTATCAACGAGTTCCTTGCCAGCAACGCCAGTGTCGCGCCGCTGACGGGCGGGGAGGTCCTCGACGCCGACGGCGATTCCTCCGACTGGATCGAGCTGTATAACCCCACGCCGGATGACGTCGATCTCGGCGGCTGGAGCCTGACGGACGATCCCAACGACCTGACGCGATGGCAGTTCCCCGAGGGGACCACAATTGCCGCCAACGGGTATCTGCTCGTCTTCGCCTCGGGCAAGGATCGCGCGAGTGGGCAGCTTCACACGAATTTCCGTCTCCGCAGCGAGGGAGGGTACCTGGCTCTCGTGATGTCCGATGGGCGGACCGTGGCCCACGAGTATGCAAACTACCCCGCTCAGCTCACCGACATCTCCTATGGTCTGGCCCAGAAGGAGGCCGGTCTTGTCACATCCAGTTCCACGGTGTCGTATCACGTGCCGAGCGAGGCCGACGCTGGGATGGATTGGACTGCTCTGGACTTCGACGATGACAACTGGCCCACGGCACAAGGGAGCCTCGGTCTGTCGCAGGCGTCCCAGGTGAGCGGCCAGGATATCGGATCGCCCTCCATTGCAGGGGGATATGCGCCCCAGGGCGCCAGCATGTTCATGGTCTTCGGGTCCGGTGCGGATATCGGGGGAACCGCCGATTCTTTCTACTATGTGTTCATGCCTCTCCGTGGGGATGGCGAACTGGTGGCCCGGGTCGTTGCGGTGTCCAATACCCACGCCTCGGCCAAGGCGGGCGTCATGATTCGCGAGGGCCTCGCCGCGGGCTCGCAGCACGCCATGCAGGCGATCACGCCGGGCGGCGGGACCCTCTTCCAGCGCCGAACCACGACGAATGGGACTGCTATCTCTACGTCGGGAAACACACTGATAGCGCCGTATTGGGTGAGGATCATCCGTCGCGGCAGCACGTTCGCAGGCTATCATTCCCCCGACGGCGTCCGCTGGACGCAACAGGGCTCGGAGACGATCAGCATGGCCCAGGACGCCTACATCGGCCTGTGCGTGACGTCCCATACGCAAGCGCAGATATGCGGCGGCGTCTTCAACGAAGTGAGTTTCTCGAGCCGAGCGGACAACAGTCTCACGAACGAGATGCTCGGTCGGAATGCCTCCCTCTGGACGCGAGTGGAGTTTGACGCGGAGGATACCGGCTTCTTCGATTCCCTGCTGCTGAGCATGCGGTACGAGGATGGGTTTGTCGCCTGGCTCAATGGCCGGGAGGTTGCCCGCGACAATGTCACAGGGACGCCCGTGTGGAATTCGGCGGCGGACTCGGATCGCAGCGACGCCCTGATGCACGAGACGGTCGCCTTCGACCTCTCCGCCCAGGTGGACCTGCTGCGAGAGGGACGCAATGTCCTGGCGGTCCAGGGTCTCAACGACGCTCCGGACAACCCGGTGCTGTTTCTGGCGCCGGAGCTTATCGCGTCGGGACAGGTCCTGGTCCCGCAGTACTTCGGCGCGGCGACGCCGGGCCGGGCCAACAGCGCCGGCGTCCTCAACGTGGTTGCCGAGCCGCAGTTCAACCCCGAGCGGGGTCTCTACCTCTCGTCGTTCTCGCTGTCGCTGTCCTGTGACACCGCCGATGCGGTGATTCGCTACACCACCGACGGCAGCGCGCCCACGGAAGTCAACGGACAGATCTACAGCGGCCCGATCAGCGTGTCGAAGACCACCTGTGTTCGTGCGGCGGCCTTCCGGTCCGGCTGGATGTCGAGCTCCGTCGAGACGCACACGTACATCCTGGTCGACCAGGTCGCCAGCCAGCCGGCCGCACCTGCCGGCTACCCTACGATGTGGAGCAGCACGCAGGCGGATTACCAGATGGACCCGGACGTGGTGAACAACACCTTGTACAAGGGTCGGATGCGGGCGGCGCTGATGTCGCTGCCCACGATGTCCATCGTGACGACGGTCGACGACCTGTTCGGAACCAAGGGGATCTACTCGAATGCGTCCGAGTCGAACCGGGGAGAGGCATGGGAGCGAGGGGTGTCCGTCGAATGGATCAATAGGGACGGGACGACGGGCTTTCAGGTCGATGCCGGCCTGCGAATCTATGGGGGCGCATTCCGCGGGTTCAATCTGACGCGTAAGAAATCGCTCCGCCTGCTGTTCAAGCGCGAGTACGGCCCGACGAAGCTAAATTTCCGCGTGTTCGAGGAAGACGATGCGACCACAAGCTTCGACACGCTCGTCCTGCGGGCCGGCGCCAACGATGCCTGGAACGACTGGGGCCGAGAGACGACCCAGTATATCGTGGACGAATTCATGCGGCGGACGCAGTTGGCCCTGGGCCAGCCGGCGTCTCATGGAACGTTCGTGCATCTGTATCTCAATGGTCTCTACTGGGGTTTGTACAACGTGACGGAGCGGCCGGTTCCGTCCTTCTGCGCCACGTACTTCGGCGGTGACGAAGAGGAATGGGACGCCATCAATGACGAAGTGCCCGTGGGCGACAGCAATCTGACGACCTGGAACGCGATGATCGGCCAGGTCGCGGCCGGCTTGTCGAGCGTCGCCTCCTACCAGAAGATCCAGGGCAACAACCCGGACGGGACCCCGAATCCCGCCTACACCGATCTGCTCGACGTGGACAATTACATCGACTACATGTTCTCCAATTTCTGGGGCGGCACAGGCGACTGGCCGGGACACAACTATTACGCTGCTTGCCGGCGGCCCCCGAATTCCACCGGGTTCAAGTTCTTCAACTGGGACTCGGAAGGGGCCATTGTTATTTGGTCCAGTCTCAACGCCAACGTTACCGACGTGAGCGAAGACGCCGGCAGGCCGTATGCGGCTTTGCGCCAGAATCCGGAATTCTGCCTGCTCTTCGCCGATCACGTCCACAAACACCTCTTCAACGGCGGGCCGGCCATGGTGGAACCTTCCTACGCCCGATACAAGAAGCTCGCCGACGAGGTGGAGCTGGCGATCATCGCTGAGTCGGCGAGATGGGGTGACCAGTCCAGCTCGACCCCCTACACGCTGGCCCACTGGACCAGCCAGCGGGACTACATCCTGAACACGTACATGCGCCAGCGTCCGGCCATTGTCCTGACGCAGTTGAAGAACGCGGGCCTCTATCCCACGACAGCCGCTCCGGTCTTTCTGGTCGACGGCGTCCCGCAGCATGGAGGCGGGGTCGATTCGAACAGTCACCTGGCCATGAGCGCCGCCATCGGGGCCGGCGTCTATTACACCACCGACGGCAGCGACCCGCGATTGTCTTCCGCTGCGTCGGGCACGAACAAGCTCAACACCCTGCTTTCGGAGAATGCCCCGAAGCGCGTTCTCGTCCCGAGCGTCGCCAACGGAGGAAACCTACTGAGCACCCTTTCGCCCGGATTCACCGTCACGTACTACAAGGCCAACGGGACGGTGGACAGCATCGCCGCGGCCGAGACCGTGATCGCCAGTTCGGCGCAGCGCACCGCGACCGCCTCGGAGAAGGCCCAGGTCATCAACTACTTCAACACCGGCGGTCTCGGCCACTTCGACTCGGATCGTGCGTTCCCGGGGACCACGATGAACGTGGACGTGGAGGACTTCGTGATCCTCGTCACCGGCAAGGTCCTCATTCCCCAAGCGGGCGAGTGGACCTTCGGCGTCAACAGCGACGACGGGTACTCGATGACCCTCAAGAAGGGGACCCGGACATACACCAGCACCTACCCCGACCCTCGCGGCCCCGCGGACACCCTGACGGTGCTCAATATCGCGGAGGCCGGCGCACATGACCTTCGCCTGGTTTTCTACGAGCGGGGCGGCGGTTCGGAACTCGAACTGTTCGCGGCCCGCGGCAACTTCGCCACCTTCTCCTCGACGAGGTTCCGCCTGGTCGGCGACGTCGCCAACGGCGGCCTCCAGGTCGGCGACAGCAATGTCTGGTACACGAACTCCTTCGACGATTCCTCCTGGCGGCTTGGCGACGGCGGTATCGGCTACGACACCGAGGCGACGTACGCGCCGTACTTCAACATCGACGTCCGCGCGGAGATGTACAACGTCAATGGAAGCTGCTACATCCGAATTCCCTTCGTCGTGGGCAGCACGGAGTTCTCTGACGCGATGCTCAAGGTCCGTTACGACGACGGGTTCATCGCCTGGCTCAACGGCGTGGAGGTCGCCCGGCGCAACTTTACCGGCACGCCGGCCTGGAATTCCGTCGCCAGTGCGACGAATGCCGATACCTCCGCCGTGCAGCAGGCGACCGTCGATATCTCCGATTACGCGAACTTGCTCTGGAAAGGCACCAACCTGCTGGCGATCCAGGCGATGAACAACTCGACTGCCAGTTCCGACCTCCTGTTCTCCGTCGAACTGGTGGCAGGGGAGGTCAGCCAGGGGGCGGTCTCGCCCACGGCCCAGACGTACGCGGGTCCCATCCCGCTCACCCAGAGCACGCACATCAAGGCCCGCGCCCTCCAGGCGAAATGGAGCGCCCTGAGCGAAGCGGTGTTCGCGGTGGGCCCGGTGGCCGAGAGCCTGCGGGTCAGCGAGATCATGTATCATCCCGCGGATACGGGCGACCCGAGCGATCCCAATACCGAGTACATCGAGCTGACGAATACCGGTTGGGAAGCGGTCAACCTGAACCTGGTGCGATTCACCAAGGGGATCGACTACACCTTCGGGAGCTTCCTGCTGCCTGTCGGCGGGTATTGTCTGCTGGTCAAGGACATCGCGGCGTTCGAAGCCCGGTATGGGACGGACCTCCCTGTCGTCGGGCAGTACGCCGGCAGTCTGAACAACAGCGGCGAGCGCATCGAGTTCGTCGACGCGACGGGCGCCGTCATCCAGAGCTTCGAGTACGACGATGACTGGTTCGATCTGACCGATGGAATCGGCTTCTCCCTCACGGTCCGGGACCCGTGGACTGCCGATGCCCGGGGCCTCGACAGCCGGAGCGTCTGGCGCCCGAGCGCCTATTCGGGCGGTTCGCCCGGCGCCGACGACAGCGGCCTGCTGCCCGATCCAGGCTCGGTCGTCATCAACGAACTCCTGGCGAACTCTGCCGGCGGGGGATCCGACTGGATCGAATTGTACAACGCGACCGATCAGAGCATCGATCTGAGCGGTTGGTATCTCAGCGACGACAACGACGACCTGATGAAGTACCGGATTGCCGAGGGCACAGTCATCCCGGCGGGCGGTTATCTTGTCTTCTACGAGACCCTGCACTTCGACAACCAGGGCGATCCCGGCTGCCTGACGCCCTTTGGACTGAGCAAAGACGGAGAGACGGTCTACCTGAATTCCGGCTCGGATGGGGTCCTGACCGGCTACAGCGAGCAGCAGATGTTCGGAGCCTCCGACGCAGGCGTCTCGCTCGGCCGCTGGGAACAAAGTGACGGCTTGTACGTCTTCGTCGCCCTCATGGAGCCTACGCCGGGGGCCGCCAATGCCGAACCGGCGGCATCACAGGATCAGTGAAGACGGGGCAGTCTGCAGTGTGCCCGTAAGGGCCTGCCCTGAGCCTGTCGAAGGGGCATATCTTCCAGAGCACGAAAGACAACGCCTTAGGGCGTCACTACGAACCGTCTTTACTCGGGTTGAAGCCGAACGAGGGCTACGCCGTGCCGCGGGATTGTCGTGGCGAAGCGGCCCTCGAATCCGCCCAGGTCCTTCTGCCGCCAGAGGTCGCGGACCCGTTGCTTGCCCTGGATGCCGAGCAGGGACCAGTCGACCGTCATTTCCCGAGGCGCCTCCGCCAGATTGAACAGGCCGACCGCCAGCGAGCCGTCCTCGAGTGGCTTGGCCATGATGAGTGCTTCGTCGTCCTGGACCAGCGGCTTGGCCTGCCTGCCCAGTGGGTCTTGATCGACCTCGATGACCTCGGCGCTGCACAACACACCCAACGTGAACTCGTCGAGGATGGCCATGTCGCCCGAGAAGAACAGCGGCGCGGCCATCAGGCACCACATCGACATGTAGCTGTACTGTTCGTTGGGCGTCAGCTTCGTCGGGATGGGCGGGTCGTTTATGCTGCGGGCGTTGCCCACGTAGCCGATGAGGATGTAATCGGGGTCGTTCCAGTGTCCTGGTCCGGCGTACTCGTAGTGGGCGGCGTTGCTCAGGCCGATCTGATAGAAGCCCGGCAGCAATGTGCCTTCGACCACACCCAGATCGCCCGTGGTTCGCCAGCAGTGCCCGGTTTCGGCGCCCCACGTCCAGACCTCTCCCATGCCGTACTGGCAGAGATTGTGGACGAGGTCGCGGTCCAAACCAGCGAGGATATCGCCCATCTTCTTGTAGGGGCGCTTCATGTGCTCCAGATCGTTGCCGCCCGCGACGTCACTGTACGAGCACCAGTCGTACTTGAGGAAGTCGAATCCCCACTCGGCGAACTTCCTGGCGTCGGTCTGCTCGTGCTCGTAGCTCCCGACATACCCTGCGCAGGTCCACGGCCCGGGCGAGGTGTACAGGCCGGCCTTGAGGCCCTTGCTGTGGATGTGGTCCACCATCCCCTGGATGTCGGGGAACTTGGCGTTCGGCAGGATGGCCCCGTCCTTATCCCGATAGGGTTCGTCGCCTCGCTTCTTCATCCAGCAGTCGTCGATGTTGACGTACTGGTATCCGGAGTCGGCCATGCCCGAGGAAACCATCACATCCGCGGCCTCGCGCATGTGCCGCTCGGTGATCCGGTTGTAGTGAATATACCAGCTATTCCAGCCCATCGGCGGAGTCAGAGCCAGCGTGTCGCCTACCACGATCTTGAACGGGCGTTCGTCCTTGCCCGACCCATTCTCAGCCTTGAGAGTGACCGCATACTCGCGGGCTTTGTCCGGCGCCCGGCCCTCGATGATGCCTGTGCTCGCGTCCAGGCGCAGACCCTCGGGCAGGTTGACGGCGGCGAATCGGATCGGGCGGGTCCCTGTGCAGGGAATCCGGTAGAGGAAGGGCCGTCCCGGTCGGGCGCCGTACACCTTGGGCCCGTTGATTCGCGGCTGCGGCCCGGGTTTCGGCGTGAGGATGACTCTCTCCTCCGCCGGCGGCTTCGGGGCATCCACGGCCCGCGGCTTCTGCCCGTCGAAGAGGAACTCCGCCTGTGCCCAGTTGGCGTGGTCGAAGTCGACCCCGTCGCCCGCCGAGCCGACCAGCAGCAGCAACTGGCGAATGCCCGCCAGCGGGATATCCACCGCCTTCGCTTGCTGGCCGCCCTTCATGACACCGCTGTTATACAGGCTCCTACCGTCGCCATAGATGCGGAAGACCAGGGTCCCCCGCCCGTTCGTCGCGTCGTCCACACCGACGCTGGCGCGGAACCGTTGTGCCTTCCCGTCCAGGTCCACGTACAGCATCGAGTCGGCATGGGTCCCGACGCCCTGCGCAAACGTCCGTCCGGCAATGGAGAGGGGTTTGCCCGTGACGCTCTGGTTCACGAGGGGCCGGCCCCAGCCGCTGGACATCTTCGTGACATCCAACTCGCCCAGGGCCGTCCCACCCGCTCGGGCGACGGCGCCTGCTCCCACGGAGACGATGGCCACGATGAGAATCAGAGGACGAATGCTCTTGCACATAATCTCCTGCCTTTCATCTGCAGATGCCCGGAACCTGTGATTTCAACTCACGCGGCGATCTTACCAGAGTGTCCACGGGCGGGCAAGTCGCAGCGACGGATCTGACGGATCCTCCCGCAGCGACATGGAAAAAAGCTTGCACGAGACGCACGACGGCGATATACTTGCAGTTTATGGTTGGATAGGGTCATTCCCTACGTCCTCATGGACATGAGGCCTGTGCGGCTTCGGGATAGACAGGAAACCGGCTTTTCATTGGGCTGTGAATGCAGAATCGGAGGCCAGGGTAGTCGTGGAAGTCTGGGACGGTCTGTGTAGCATATGGTCCCTGTGCGCCTCAGCATCCTCTCCCCGCTCCTCGCGTCACCACTCATCGGCAGGAAGGAGGTAGTCAGTCACGTTGCGGTTCTGGTGTGCCATTGCGCGCACGCACAAACTCCATGAGAAAACTCGGAGTGTGTAAGGCCTGTCGTTCCGCGAAACCGTATCTCGACTTCCCGATGCGACGTGCCGCCTTGGGCGGCCGACGCATCGCCCACGAGGCGGGTGCCTTGTTGGGTGAACGGGTCCCGGACGCGATCTCTTGCGGTTGGGGGCTCGAAGTTAATCTGAAGTGTTATTTTTGGAGAGCATCATGTATCAGAGGTTCATGTGTATGGTTGGCTTGTGCCTGACGCTCGCCCTTGCGGGTGTGGCCGGTGCGCAGGATGGCAAGATTCTTTTCGAGTACTGGGAGGGTATCGACGGCACCGCCGTCAGCGCCCTGACGGGCAACGCTAACTACCCCGACAACCCCACCAGTTCCACGCTGCTGGATTCCTTCGCGAGTCCCGCGGATCGCGCCGACTACTACGGCGTCCGCGCTCGGGCCTATCTGACCGCCCCGGAGAGCGGCGAGTATACCTTCTGGGTCTCGGGCGATGATTACTGCCAGCTCTGGTTGAGCACGGACGAGACCGCCGCCAATGCGACGATGATTGCGCAGGTCGCGGGCTGGACCAACGTCGCAGAGTGGACGAAGTACGCGGCGCAGCAGTCGACCGCCATCGCCCTCACGGCCGGGCAGAAGTACTACATCGAAGCCCTCATGAAGGAGGGCAACGGTGGTGACAGCCTGAGCGTCGGCTGGGCCGGCCCGGGCGTCGGTGACGTCGCCACGGTGATTGCAGGCCAGTACTGCAGCGCGTATCTCCGCCTTCAGGCTCGCGTTCCCAATCCGGCTGACGGCGCCGCCGATGTGACTACTCCCATCTTCGCATGGGTCGCCGGCGACACCGCTGTCGCCAGCAACGTGTACGTCGGGACTACGCCCGATCTGACCGAAGCGGACCTCCAATACGCCGCATGGGGCCAGCCCATGATCTACTTCCTCGGCGACCTCAATCCTGCCAGCACGTACTACTGGAGGGTGGACGGGGTCGACGCGGGCGGCAACGTCATCACAGGCAACGTCTGGAGCTTCACCGTGCAGCCCATGACCGCCTCCGCTCCCAGCCCGGCAGATGCCGCCGAGAACGTCGGGACCCTGCCCTCGCTGTCATGGCGCGCCGGTCAGGCCGGCATCCTGCACATGGTGTACCTGAGCACCGATCAGGACCTCGTAACCGCTGGCGACACCTCCGCGCTGGTGGCCAGCCAGGCCGAAACCTCCTTCACCCCGGCTGCCGAACTGGATGCCCTGTCCACGTACTATTGGCGCGTGGATGAAGTGGACAGCGCCGGCGCCGTGATCGCGGGACCGGTCTGGAGCTTCGCCACGATCGACTACATCGCGATCCTGGATGCAGCGACGGCCCTGACCTACGACAACACGGTGGAACCCTACGTCTCTTCCCTCGACGTGAACACTCCCGCCGATCTGACCGCTGGCGGCGCGACCAGCGACCTGGAAATCCGCTTCCTCGGTCGCATCGCCCCGACGGGTCCCGTGGGCTACGACGAGGCCACCGGCACCTACGCTCTGACAGGCACCGGCGCGGACATCTGGGGCACTGCCGATGCATTCTGCTATACCTACAAGTCACTGAACGGCGACGGCGCCATGGTTGCCCGCGTCGTCAGCAGTGGAACCGGGAGCGACAACTGGTCCAAGGGCGGCGTCATGATTCGCCAGAGCCTTGCAGCCGGTTCGACCCATGCCTACATGCCCGTCACGGGCGGCAACGGCGCCAGCTTCCAGCGGCGTCTGGCGGCCAACGGCGACTCGAGCAGCTACGATGACGGTACCGGCATCAAGGCCCCGTATTGGGTCAAGGTCGAGCGCACCGGGACCAGCTTCACCGGCTCGGTCTCCGCGGACGGCGTCGAGTGGAAGCAGTTGGGCGATCCGATCACCATCGCGATGACGGACCCGGTCTTCATCGGCTTGGCGGTCACATCTCACCTCGCCGGCGAGTATCGGACCTTTACGTTCGACAACGTCTCCACGACCGGCGACATCACCCCGGAAGGCGTCTTCACGTCCTGGGATGCCATCAACGTGGCGACCAACGACGCGGCGTCGATCGGCGTTTCCCTCCAGGATGCGGCAGGCAACGTCGCCGCCGTGGTGTATGATGATCCGGCCGCCACTCAGGCCATCCAGTGGACCACATGGAAAGTGCCGTTCTCTGCGTTCTCCGGCGTGGATCTGACGAACGTCGTGAGTCTGCAGTTCGCCGTGGGTGACGGTCAGCCCGGCGGCGCCGGCGTCGTCACGTTCGACAACATCCGGACGGTTCTGCCGACGGAAACCGTGGTGTTCTTCGAGGACTTCGAGTCCTACGTGGCCGGCAGCGATCTGCATGGCCAGGGCGGCTGGAAGGGCTGGCAGGGCGACGCCGCCGCGGGTTCGCCTGCATCCAACGCCCGCGCCTTCGCCGGTGCGAACTCGGTCGAGATTATCGGCAGCGCCGACCTCGTGCATGAGTTCCCCTGCAACGGCGGCGTCGTGACTCTCACCGCCATGCAGTACATTCCGTCCGGCACCGCGGGCACCACGTACTTCATTCTGATGAATCAGTACGATGACCCCGGTACCGCCCTTGACTGGTCGGTCCAGACGAACTTCGACCTGGCGGCCGGCGTCGTGAACTTCGATGGCGGCGCTACTGCTGCGATCGTGTACGACAAGTGGGTCGAGTTGAAGTGCGTGATCGATCTGGACAACAACAGCGTCCAGCTCTACTACGATGGCGTGGCGTACGCCACCAACCAGTGGGATAACGACGGCCATACCACGTTCCAGGCCATCGACCTGTACGGCAATAATGCCTCGTCCGTCTGGTACGACGACATCAAGATCGTGCAGTAAGAGGCATCGGATCGGGCGCACGGATTCGTGACGAACGATGCTCTCGCATCGGACGATGGGCGAATCGGCGTCGAGTCCGACAGTCTGGTCAGCTATGCGAAGGCGGCCCCGGCAAAACTTGTCGGGGCCGCCT
>Ga0209200_1000538_pt1 | contig 42711 bp, 37 predicted proteins | sample AD_UKC033_MetaG_FD_184406 | JGI IMG/M metagenome (GOLD analysis project Ga0209200, IMG submission 184406) | Active sludge microbial communities of municipal wastewater-treating anaerobic digesters from USA - AD_UKC033_MetaG (SPAdes) (version 2) | ecosystem: Engineered > Bioreactor > Anaerobic >... | reverse complement strand
TCGTTCTAAAAGTATGTAATGAAAACAATATCAAAATTGGACGTGCTTGGTATACGACAAAATTACTTGGAAGGATTATTTTAGATGAAGATTATCCGCAATTGATTAAGCTATTAAACGAACGAAAAAATGAAATTAATAATGATAATGCTTAAAAAGTTAGAAGGCTTATTTTATTTAATAATTTAAATATTAAAACCTTATTAATATGAAAACAATTGAAAATAAAGAGAATGATTATGATGATAGTAAAGTCTGTGATTCTCATAAATTTTGTTCCAGTTATATATAAAATAAATATGTTGAAAAATTTTGAAGATACATTAAAAAAATTTGAAAATGATTTAGATTTAGAATATAAATCTTACCTTAGATTTGGAATATAAATCTTATCTTAACATAGTAACCTAATTAAAAACTTTATAAATTTATGAAAAATTCGGTATGTTATATATCAAAAATCAGAGAAATAAAACCTATTGAGAATGCAGATAATATAGAATTAGCATTAGTAGAAGGTTGGCAATGTATAGTTAAAAAAGGTGAGTTTAAAAAAGATGATAACGTTATCTTAATAACTGAAGGTGCTATTATACCAGAAGATTTAGCACAATCTTTTGGTATAAAAAAATATTTGCATAAAGATAATACTGTGCATGTTGTAAAACTAAAAGGTATATATTCAGAATGTCTAATATTACCTATAGATTTAATTAAAGATAAAATAAAAGATATTGATTACAGAAAAGATTTAAGTGATATTTTAAATATATATAAACCAAAACAAGAAAAAATTATTCCAGACAAAAAGTTTTTAAATGATAATGAAAATTTTAGAATTTATTACAACATACCCAATTTTAAAGACGTACCAAATATATTTTATAAAGGAGAATCTTTACAAATAACTAGGAAAATTCATGGAACGAATGCACGATTTGGTATAGTAAGAAAAAATAAAATAAGTTTAAAAGATTTATTTAGATATTATATTAAAAGAGATAAATGGGCATTTTTTGAGTATATGGTAGGATCACATAAAAAGATTTTAGATTTAAAATCAAATTCTAAAAACAATAATGTATATATAGAAATATCTAAAAGATTGAAAATTAAAAAGAAGTTATTTGAATATGTAAAATATAATGAAGATCCAAACAAATTAGTAAACTTCATTATATACGGTGAGATATATGGAAAAGGTATACAAAACAATTATACATATTCTTTAAAAACTACAAATTTATTTTGTTTTGATGTAATGATAAATGATAGTTATATCAAACCAAATAAAGCAAAAGAAATAGTTAAAAAACTTGATTTAGAATATATTCCTGTTTTAGAAGATGACCATACATATACAAGTATAGATATTATTTTTGATAAATATGTTAAAAATGCTTATTTTAAAAATACAAGAATACCACATGAAGGTGTAGTGGTTAAAAGTTTAGATTCCGTATTACCAAAATACGTTAAAATTAAAAATCCAGAATTTTTAATTTACACAAAAAGTCACAATGTAAGTGATTATTCTTAAGTTATTATTCATATTAAATAAACTCATAAAATGGATAAAAGAGATATAATAATAAATGAGGCAGTAGAGTCTCTTATAAAGAATAATGGAGGAACAGTTGTATTATCTACAGGTACAGGTAAAACAAAAATGGTTCTAGATTTCATATTAAGAGATAGTAGAAATACAGAAGGTGAAGTTTATAATGTAGTTCTAGTAAGTTCACGTGTTTTATTAGAAGAAGTATGGAAACAAGAATTAAAGAAGTGGGGATTTAAGAATAAATATGGGTTCATATATGAACATAAAGATACACCAAAACCTATAAAATTTGAATTTAAAACTTCACAATTAATTTATAAATATGAAAATCCATTACCAGAAAAATATAATTTATTAGTTGTAGATGAAATACATAGTGTAGTAACTAAAGAATACTCGAACATATTTAACATAGTAAAATATGACAAAGTAATAGGATTAACTGGTACTCCTTTTGGAAAAGATGAAGAAGAAAAACTAGAATTATATAATAAATATTGTCCAATAATATTTACTTATACAAATAGTTCAAAAGATGGTATAATAAATAAAAGGCAATATTTTATTATAGAGCATGTACTAGATAATGATCATAAATTTTTAGTGCAGTTTAAGACGGGAAAATTTTATAAAGGAGAGCTAGATTTATATACTTATTATGATTCAAAATTTCAAGAATATAAAAAGAAACTAATAGATTTAGTAAAAATAGAAAGAAATACTAATCCATTTTATAAAATATATGATATAAAGAAAGAATTAAAAGAAGATATTTGGGAGATAGCTGTTACATGGGGTTGGAAAAAACAAGGTACTAAAGAACAAAATGCAATAGCTTATAATTATTTAAGAACAGTACAAGCCAGAAAAAATCTATTATTATTATCTAATACAAGAGCTGATGTAGCATTACAAATAAAGAATAAAATCAGAGAGAAAGATCATGAAGCCAGAATAGTTTTATTTTCAGAGCTTAATGATCAGTTGGAAAAGATAACAGATAATAGAATATATAGTAAAAATAATAGAGACACCAACACGTACAATTTAAAAAGATTTAATTCTAATGAAGTTAAAGAAATAGGTGGTTGTAATTCATTAAATACCAGTGTAAATTTAAAAAATACAAAATATGGTATTCTTGAAAGTTATGTTGGATCTACTATAAATACACGTCAGCGTTTTGGAAGATTAGATAGATTATCTCCAGATGATATTGCATATGCATTTATAATTAAGACAAAGAATACACAGATGGAGAAATGGTTTAGAGATGCTATGAAAGATATTGATTTATCTAAAGCAGAAGTAATAAATATAAACGAATTATAAAAATTACAAAAAATGATAATAGAAATAGATATTGATATAGTAAAAAAGAGTAAACTTCCAATAAGAGAATTCATTCTTTTAAAATTACTAAATGAATTAGAATTCAATGTAGTAAAAGATTTATATTCTGATCAATATAATACTTTAAAAGAATTTGATAAAGCTTTAAAATTACTAGAAAATTTAAACTATATTATATATAAAGATAATACGGTTGTTTTACGTTCTGAAAGTGAAGAGCTTTTTAGTAAAGATAAAATAGATTTTGTTGAATTAACTAAAAAAATAAGAGAGTTATTTCCAAAAAATAAGAAAGGAGATGAACAAGGAGTATTAAAAAAGTTAAAACAATTTTATAAAAATAATAAAAAATTTAGAGATGAAGACTTAATATTAAGAGCTACAAAACATTATATAGAACATACAGATAATTTATATATAAAACAAGCACATTACTTCATATATAAAGATGGTATAAGTACATTAGCATCTATATGTGATTATTTACTAAACTTAGAAGAAAATCCAACAAATGAGATAACATTATGAATTTAATAGAAACCATAAAATTCAATAGAGATAAAAGATTAAATGGCGAGATAATAACTATTCCGTGGCCATTTAATAAATTAAATAATGTGATAGCAGGTATTCAAAAAGGAAGATATTATTTAGTAAGTGGAGGTCCAAAATCAGGTAAAACTCAAATAGCAGATAGTTTATTTACTTATAATGTAATAGATTGGTATTTAGCTAATAAAGGTAAAACAAATATAAAACCAAAAATATTTTATTTTACTTTAGAACTAACATCAGAATATAAACAATTAATGCTTATATCTAGAAAATTATTTAAAGATTATAAAAAAATAATAAATCCAGAAAAATTGATGTCATCATACAAAGATTTTATCATTGATGAAGAAACGACTTATCAAATAGAAAATATCTACAACACATATGTGACAGAAGTATTAAAATTTACTGAATTCATAGAAGATGCTAAAACACCAAAATCAATATATAAGATTATAATGAATTATATTGAAAACAGTGGTAAGATATATAAAAAATTAATAACCACTAAAACTGGTGAAGAAATAGAAATATTTGATAGATATGAACCAATGGACGAAAATGAATTTGTATTTGTCATAGTAGATCATATAGGATTAATTACTCCAGAAAAAGGAGAAACTTTATATCAAGCTATTGCAGATTTAAGTAGTATGTTGTCCAGATTAAGAAATCATTATAAGATAATACCTGTTATAGTACAACAACAGGCTTTAGAAATAGAAAGGCAACAATTTACTTATAAAGGAGAATCTATCATTGATAAATTAAAACCATCTGCAGCTGGATTAGCTGATAATAAATGTACATCTAGAGATTGTGATATATTATTCGGTATATTTTCGCCAGATAAATTTGATATAGAAGTTTATAAAAAATATGAAATTTATAAGCTTAAAGATTGTTTTAAAGAACTATCCATAAGTATAAATAGACATGGTAAGTCAAATTTATCACTACCATTATTTTTCATTGGCGATTCAAATAATTTTGAAGAATTACCTCCCGCAGATTCTTTGGATATCATAAAAGTTTATAAATTTGCAAAAGATATAGAGAACTTACAATTAAATATCAAAAGTATAACTAATTAAAACTGAAACACATGCAAGTAGAAATCAAAGAAATCATGGGATTTGGAGCTGTATTAAACAATTTAAGTTTAGCTCAAAGGAAGAATCCGAGAAGTGCAGTAATAACGAAGTTACCACAACAAGAAGAAGTAAGAAGAAATGTTTTAAATTACTCAACCTCGGTAGCAGTTAATCGAAAAGATTTAGATGTTTTGAGAGAAATGGTATTAAGACAAGGTTCTAACATTAGACCTTTAAAAGGTATAATAGTTATATTAAGAATTAAAGCTACTATTAAATTCTGGAGTAAGCTATTAGAAGATAAAAGAATTCAGTCATTATATTCAGATAGTTATATTGGAATATTAAAAAGAATAGGAGTAACAAAAGAAGATTTTGACGAAAATATAAGTGATAAAAAGTTAGAAGAAATAAATAAAATCTTAAAAGAAGATAGAGAAATTGCTTTTTCAGAAGATTATTTTAAAAATTATTTGCAAACTAAAGATATAATAGTAAGTTATCTTACGTTAAGAGAGTTATATTTAAAGAAAGATGATACATTTAAATTATTTTTTGAAGAATTAAAGCATATATTGCCTTATTCTGATTTAATATTTCTTGAACCAAAAGAACAATAATATGGGAATGACAGTTGGTGTATTAGGAGAAAGTGGTAGTGGAAAAACCACTTCGATAGTAACTAATAAAGATGGTACAATATCTTTAGATCCACAAACATTAGAATGGGATATGAAGACATATAGTGGACTAAATCAGAAATCCACTGTTTTAATAAATTCAGATAAAAAACCTTTACCATTTGCAGATATATTTCCAAGTAATAATGTTATAAAAACATCTGATATTGATGATATAAACGTAATATTAAAAAGAGCTTCAGAAAGTACAACAATAAAAAGTGTTGTAATAGATACTATAAATGGTGTCATGTTAGATAGAGAAATGTTAGAAGCTCAAAAATTGACATATGATAAATGGTATGATTTTGCACGAGATATTTATGCTTTAATAGTTAATATAAGTAGTTTAAAACCAGACTTAATAGTATATTTGATGGGCCATATTAGTTTATATACCAATGTAGACGGTAATGAATCAAGAGCTCTAGTTACAAATGGTAAAAAGTTAGAAAAAATAAAATTGGAATCTAAAATGTCAATAGTGTTATTTACACATGTTGATTTTGTTAATGGAAAAGCTTCTTACAGTTTTGAAACTAGTTCAAATAGAAGTACTGCACATACTCCTTACGGGATGTTTAATGATTTTTTAATACCCAATTCATTATCATTAGTTGATGAGCGTATTAGAACTTATTATAAATTACAAAATTAAGTAAAAATGGAACAACAATTTCCTATGATATATTTATATACAAGAAATATAGCTGGTAAAGTAACTAAGCATATTAAGCTTAATAAAGAAGCTTTATCAGCTTTAAAAGATAAGAATACTAGTATAAATAAAACTATTATTACAATAGGTACTTATGAAGATAATATATATTTTGTAAATGTTACAGATATAGATAGAAAAACAATAAAAATTCCAATAAATTTAAATAAAAATGGTATAATAAATAATGGACATTTGTTTGATTATTTATATAAAAGATTTGTAGATATAGCAAATGAATACGGTAATATAGTGTTATTTGGAATTCCATGCGTTATTGATGGTATTAAATGTTTAAAATTAATAAGTAAATTGATAGAAGAAAATTATTTTTATGTAGAAGAACAATTAATCAATAACACAATTAGTGATTAATAAATAAATAAACAAACAAACAAATAAATAAATAAATTATGGAAAGAATAGATTATAATTTTGATGAGAACTATAATGAAAATACATTTGTAAATATTGAACCAGGTATAATAGAAAACATGTACCTAAGTGATGTTAAAGTAAGTGAAGAAGATAATAATAGTTATATAGAATATACGTTTTCAGATATAAAAGATACATTTAAAGTAAATCGACGTTATTATGAGCCAAAAATAGGAGGTTTTATAAAAAATGAAGATGATCTATATAAAGATAGCGTAAAGAAGAAAAATATAATAGCTAATATTTCCAGGAATATTATAGGAGAATCTTATAGTATAACTGGTGTAAAAACATACAAAGATTTAATTAGAGTTGCAGCTGCAGATTTAAAAAAGGTTATTCCAAATAAAATTTTAGTTCGAGTTGTAGTTGTATTAAATAATGATAATTTTGCAACATTAAGATCATTTGCACCAGTTATAGAGAATATGAATGTTAATCCTTCAAAATTAAAATTAAATAGATATGATAAATTAGTTTCAAGTGATAATAAATCTTCTGGATTAAAAGAAAGTTTAGAAAATAGTTGGGATTAATGATAAATTATGAAATAAAGCTTCCTTTAACAAAAGAAACTATATTATCATTTATTACAGAATATGATATATTTAAATATTATATACCGTCAATGAAGGATATAAATGTCTCTTTTAAATCAGAATTAAGAGAAGATAATCATCCTTCATGCAGGGTATTTTATACTAATAACAATAAATTAAAGTACAAAGATTTTGGAATTGAAGGTACGTTAAATTGTTTTCAATATGTAATGATGAAATATAATATTTCTTATAAAGAAGCTTTAAAAAAAATAATACAAGATTTTAATTTAGATTTAATAGATTCAGATATTGCATATTTTACATTACAATTAAGTAAAAAACCGGTTAAAGTAAATTGGAAAACTAATAAAGAACTAACAAAAATATTAGTTAAGAAAGTAAAATTTAGAAAAAAAGATATAGAATATTGGAATCAATATAATATAACACAAGACTGGTTAGAGAAAGCACATATATCACCAATAACTGCATTTTATATTAAAACTAAAACTTCAGAACGTTATATAGGAAGTTCTTATCTTTCTTATTGTTATGATTTTGGTAAAATAGATAATACGAAAACAAGAAAAATTTATCAACCGTTTAATAATAAAGTAAAATTTATAGGTAATGTTACTAAAGACATAATACAAGGATATCATTTATTACCTAGAAATGGTGATTTATTGATAATAACATCTTCTTTAAAAGATGTAGGAACTTTATTTTGTAATACTAATACTTTTGCAATAGCCCCAAATTCTGAAGTTTCATTTATACAGCCATTAGAATTGTATAAATTAAAAGATAGATTTAGAAATATTGTTATATGGTATGATAATGATAAATGTGGAATATTAAATGCAAAAAAGTTTTCAAACATATATAAATTAGATTACATTTATATTCCAGAAAAATTTAAAGATAAAGATCCATCAGATTTTGTATTAAAGTATGGGACAAAGGAGTTAAATCTTCTTTTAAATTATTTATTAGAAACTAAAAATATAAAACATGACTAGAAAGATTTATTATAAAAGACCAGATAGAGTAGGTCTTGATTTTATTAGTAGTGATGCTACTACATTTGGAGAATTAAAAAAAGAATTTTCTCAACAACTAAAGCTAAATTTAGATGATATGATTGTAATTGTGCGTGAAGGTTTTATAACATTATCTCTTAATGAAGCTATATTACCAAATACAGAATTTACTTTACTTCTTTATAAAAGTAAACAAAAAGGAGGAATTGATTATAGTAAATTAAGTTATAAAGAACTTCAAAATTTAGCTAAAAGTTATAAAATTCCAGCTAATTTATCAAAAATAGATTTAATATTTGCACTTAATAAGGTAAGAAGATCAGAAGAAAAGAATAAAAAAGAAAATCTTGTTGGAGTAGTAAACTTATTATTTATAAATAATAGATTAGTGGATTTAAAAAATGAGCTAAATATTATAATAAAAGAAATTGAGAAATTAACAGATCGTATAAATAATATCACTTTAATTTCCGATTATGAATATCATGAAAAATTAATTAATAAGATAAATAAAGATTATAAAGATATAAATGAAGAATTAAAGTAAAGTATTAACCATAAATAAGTCAGATCTATCTATAACTTAATCTTATTTATAGATCTGACTTATTTATTAATCTAAATTGTATGAAATTTAATATTAAATTAGTTAATGAAGATAATACTTCTGAAATAAAATATATAGAAATAAGAGATAATAATGGATTATTTATACAAACTTTTTCAGTCACAGGCTGTGCATGTATAAATCAAGATGGTAATCAATATTTATTAACTAGAGGTTTAAAAATCCCGATAAATAAATATAAAAATTTAGATGGTATATTAGTATGCAATGAAACAAATAATATTTATAAATCGATACATGTATTAGACACTGTGTATGAAGCACTTATTGATATGTTTGGAGAAGATACAGTATCTTATAAGAATAAAGTTATTAATGAATATGAAGATTTATCGGATGAGTTTATAACTACTTTCTTTGAACGTACTTATAGTTTAATAACAGTAAAATTAGGAACTTTAATAAGTCATGAATCTGAAAATAAATTTGAAGTATTTAGAGATTTATATTTAGTATTCGGTTTATCTAACATATTATTAAATGCTGTATTAGAAATAAACTTAATAAATGCTAAACCTACTTCACATCAATTTGTAAATGGAAAAACATTACCAGTATATTGTTTAATTTATAAATTCGTATCTAAGATATGTTTAGGTGATTCTTTTGCAAGTAGTAATTTAGTTACAGCAAATTATATGATCTCTGATTATATCAATTGTGGAAAACAATTTGATGAAAAATTGTTTAAAGATGTAATAGTAGATCTTATAAATAATTTAAAAATATTATTAGGAAATATTTCTGATGAAGGTTATAGACGTTATACATATAATTTTAACAATTACTTTGATATAACAAATAAAGAATTAATTAATTTATTTATGATTGATCCAAATAAATGTAAAATAATCATTCCAGAAGAAAAAGATGCATTTGAACATTTACAAAAAAAAAGTTTTATTTATGATATAAAAAATAGTTTATTTAATAAAGAATTTATTAAAACATTAAGTAAATATTCAAGTAATCCTGTATATTTTTTCGAAACCAAAAAATCTATATATAATATTATACAATATAATAGTGTAAAAAATATGATAAAACGTGAAATGAAGCGTCTGATTAATGCATATAATACCAAAATATCTATAGAAGGTATTTGTTCAAAATTTAAAGATTATAATGATATAGAACAAGATTTATATAACACAAATATCGTCTTAGATACATTTAAAAATAATCTTATTAAATTACAAATAATTGATAAAGGATTTGACGATGATTTAACTGTAAAATGTATAAAAAATGAAAAAGAATATATTGTTTATAAATAAAGAAGTATTTAACAAGATAAATTTATATCATAGTATTGTTGGAAGTATAGAATGGAGTGGTTCTATATTAATAAAACCAGAAATATCTGATAATGTTATAACTTATAATGTTATTGATATAATAATAGAATGTATAGGAGTGTCAGGTAGTTTTGAAACTAGTCCTACAGAATTTAAAAATTTTGCAAATAATCCTGAATTCGATAAATGTATGATAGGATTAGTGCATTCTCATCATTCTATGGGAGCTTTTGTATCTTCAGTTGATGAAGAAGAACTTAAAGAATCTCCATTTTATCCTTACATAAGTTTAGTTGTAGCTTTTAATCAAAGATTTGTAGCTAAAGAAGCTTATAAATTAGAAGAAACTTACAGAACTTATACATTATTTAATGGAAAATCTATAAAGATTAAAGAAGAAAATAAAGTAATAACTTTTGATTTAATAGTAAAAATAGAAGGTTATGATGAAGTTTTAGAAGAAGTTAATGTAATAAAGTCGAAAAAACCAGATTACTTTAATAATTTTAATGAAATTCCTAATGTAAATTTGCCAAATTATGGAATAAAAGAACAAATAGAAAATTATAAAACATATAATGGATTAAAATTAAATGATAACGATATTTCATTTATAATAAAACAGCTTGGTATAAAAACTACTGATAAAAATAAAGATGTAAGAAAGGAAGTAATAGATACTTTAATAAAATACTACGAAAATAATCAAAATAAAATTTTAAAAGGATTTTTAGCTTATTTAAATTCATTAAATAAAGAAGATATTTTCTTTAGTTATCTTAAACAAAGTAAATATTGTACACCATATATTTCAGATATATTAGATATGATAAGAGAGGATTATTTTTATTATAGCGAATATAATGAATACGACGAATTTTAAAATGAATAAAATCTATGGATGAAAAAAGATTACGTTTTATTGATGCAGAATGGGCTCAGGATATAACATTTCAAGATGTTATACTAGGAGGTATAGGAGGCATTGGATCATGGTTGGCTTTATTACTATCTAGAGTTAATGTAAGAAGTTTATTAATATTTGAAGATGACATAGTTAATTTTCATAATATTGGTGGACAATTATATGGTATAGATGATGTTGGAAAAAGTAAATATGATAGTTTAATTAAAACTATGTTAAACTTTTCAGCACCAGTAGAAACAAGTATATTTCCTGGTAGAAGATTAGAAAAATATATGCTTAAAGATGCTAGTAGTACATTAAAAGTTTTAAATCCTTCTATTGTATTTTCAGCTTTTGATAATATGTCAGCTAGAGAAATGTTATTTAATCTTTGGTTGGATGTATCTAATGAAAATTCAGTATTTATAGATGGAAGAATGAGTGCAGAAAGTTTTCAAGTATTTACTGTAAAAAAAGATAAAGATATTATAGAAAGATATAAAGCTTCTTTATTTAGTGATGAAGAAGTACCAGAAGATATATGTACTTTAAGAGCTACTACTCATAATGGAATGACATGCGCTTCTGTTATGCTAAGTAGTGCTCTTAATTTTATTACTAATTTAAGATATTCAAATTCAAGACCTTATGATTTTGAATTACTTGTATCTCTAAATCAATTATTTATTACAAGGTTATGAATTTTCATGTAGAAGATGTATATATAAAAGATAATTATTTTTATAAATATAGCAATTATTCAAAAGGGCTACAAATACTAGATAATATATATCATGCTGCTGACGAACTTCCAATAACATATTCTAGAAACAACTTGTTTAATAGAAAATGCTTAAAAATAAAAGATTTTACATATGTTTTTTCTAATTCAGTATATAGATATATAATATCAAAAAATTATATACTTATTGTAAGCTCTAATTATTATATCGAAAATGAATATGAATTTTTTATAAGAGCTAAAAATAAAAACAAAGATAAAAATGTTCTTTTATATGCTAATGGTTATGGGAACTTTGAAAATATAAAAAATGAAAAATTCGATTTATATAGATATGACTTTATAAAAGGATTAATAAAAGTATTATTATATAGTTCTGATTATAAAATACTATTAAAAGAAGATTCAGTTCAAAAATATGATACATTTAGTTTAATAAAACCAATTGACGTGAAATCTAAAATTATTCTTTCATTACGTCTAGAATTAGAAACTGATGATTATATAGATAACGATACTTATATATTAACTAGTGATATAATTAAAGATATTACCAAAAAAGATCTTTTTTCAGCATTTATAAAAACAAAATTATTAAAAGCAATACGAAAGGCAAGAAAAGATGGAAAAAAACATATATTTTGAGGTAGATGCTATAAATAGTAGCTTATTAAAAAAAGTTAAAAATCCTAAAAATCTTTTAGAAGAAGTTCAAGAAACTGATGAAATGATTATTGGATCTGCCGTAGATTGTATATTAACTAGAAATGGTGATTTTGATAAAGAGTTTATGTATTCTGGAGATTACAGAATAAGCTTAGCAGTAAAAAATATAATTGATAAAGTATTTGAGTTATCTAAAAATAAGACAACTTTAGAAGAAGAAGCTGATTTATTGTTAAGAATAGGACGTGAATCAGAATATCAAAATAACTGGAAAGACGATACTTTAGTTAAAAATCTGATAAATAATGGAAACGCTTATTATAATGATCTTATCAAGGCCAATGGTAGAAAAATAATAACTTTAGATATGTCAATGTCCATAGATATTTCTTTAGAATTAATTATGAATAGTGATATAGATGAAGTTATTACTTTATTAAATTCTGATAAAGTAATGAAGCAACTTCCAGTATTTTGGTCTATAGAAAATAAACAATGTAAGTCATTATTAGATTTTGTATATATAGATGATGAAGCTAAAAAGATAAAAATATATGATTTAAAAGTAACTTCACGTCCAGCGCTAAGTTTTGATAAAACCTATCTTAAAGATGATCATGCTATACAAGCTTCTTTTTATGTAGATGCTTTAAAATACTTATATAAAGACTATGATATTAGTTTTGCTTTTGTAGTAGTTAGTTATACAGAAGATATGGTAATATTATTTGATGTTAGTGATAAAGCTTTAGATATAGGAAGATATGGTAAAGACTTTACTACACATAGATATATGGGTTATTTAGAAAGAATAGAAGCTTTAGATTATATAAATATACAAGGCGATTATATCTATCCTTATTATGTAGTAAAAAAGAACAAAAAATTATTAATAGATGATAACACAACAAACAATAAAGACTCAGATAACTAGATATAATATTTCATTTTGTAATAGATTCTTTGTTGTAAAAGCTAATAAACCTGTATTTACTTTTAAAGATGATGAGGTTACATGTATGGATCAAGAATTTATATTAGGATTTCCGAAAGAACTCAAAGTAAATTCTTATGTTCATTTTAACATTAATAACTTTGATACTGTTTATCATATAAGAGATATTAAAGAAGATATAGAAAATATGCAATATACTTTTATAGAAGAAACTAAAAATATAACTACAAAATTTATTGTTCCATTGATATTAGATAATATAGAAGAAGAACTTTTTCTAATGAATGCATATTTATCTACTACCGATTATATACTTGTGTTAAAATATAAATTTTTTAATCTTCCAGAATTTAATAAAATAGAAGATAAACTAATAGAATTTCCTTTAACCTTATCTATTATTCCAGAACATAATACATGTACTAATATTATAGTACTTGTTAAGATACCGAATGAATTAAAAGGAACTATAGAATTAATAAAACAAGGAAAATATTCTAAGATAAGTAATAGTCATAAAAATAAGATATTAGATTATTATGGTGTTGGAATAAATAGTGATATATATGATGTGTTATATAAAACTGATAATTATAGAAAAAGTTTATCTAAGATATTAGATTATGACATAAATAAAAATTCAGAATTATATGATATAATGACATTAGAAAATGAAACTATACATTTAGATAAAATATTAAGTACTATATTTACAGTACAAGATATAATCAAGTTTTTTATGTTATGAAACAGTTATTTAGTGAGGATTGGTTTAATATTTTAAAACCAATCCTCAAAACTAAGTATTTTGATGATGTTGGTAAATTTTTAAAAATAGAACGTCAAACTAAAATAATATATCCAGAAACTAACGAAGATATATTTAAAGCTTTTAAATTAACGACGTTTGATAATACTAGAGTAGTAATAGTAGGACAAGATCCATATCATGATGGTAGTGCAACAGGATTAGCTTTTGCAAATTATATATTAAAATCTCCATCTTTAAAAAACATATTAGATGAAGTATATGATAATTGTGGTGTTTATACTAATCCTAATTTAGAAAATTGGGCTCGTCAAGGTGTACTATTATTAAACATGGCTTTAACAGTAGAAAGAAATAAACCATTATCACATATTAACATGTGGTATAAATTCACCGATTATGTATTTAAATGTTTAAATGATAATAAAACAGCTTTAATATTTATGTTATGGGGTAATAAAGCAGGTTCTATAATTGATAAAATAGATAGTAATAAACATTATATATTAACTGCTGGGCATCCATCTCCATTAAATACTAAAATTCCATTTAGAGGTTGTAAACATTTTAGTAAAGCAAATGTTATATTAAAATCAATAAACAATGATGAAATAGATTGGTCATGAAACTATATAAATTTAACGATAATCTTCATTTATTTGAAGAATTTGATATAAAATTGAAAATAGTTTATGTTGCTATAATATTTATACTATTAGTATTAATAGCTTTTAAATTAGTAGATAGCAATAAAAAGATAACATACATAGATAAAGTTATAAGATTAGAAATAACTAATGAAAATTTCAGTAAGGAAAATCTTGAAAAAGAACTTATTAATTTAAACATCAAGTTTCCAGATATAGTATTAGCACAAGCAATATTAGAAACCAATAATTTTAAAAGTAGGATATTTCTAGAAAATAATAATTTATTTGGAATGAAACCAGCAAAACTTAGGCCAACAACAAGTAAAGGTGTTCTAAATGGATATGCATATTATAATAACTGGAAAGAGTCAGTATTAGATTATGCTTTATATCAAGCGGCTTATGCAAAATCTATAGACACAGAAGATAATTATTACATATTATTAACTACTTTTGCAGAAGATACATCTTATACAAAGAAACTAAAAAACATACAATATGGAAATTAATGAAGAAGAAATATTGAAAGATATAATTGATCATGTAGAATCTATTAATGAATTATCTGATTTAAAAATAGCATTACTTATGTTTATAAGTAAAGAAGACACAACAAGATGTTTACACAGCAACTATCCTTTTGATACATTTATATATGATATTTTTAGAATATTTTTAAAAGATAGAGAATTAGCTCAAAAAGTTTTTAATAAAACACACGACAATGTCTAACATAGAAACCAGTAAAAGTTTAAAATACATTATAAATCAATTGTCGAAATTACCTGATACGGAAAGAGTTACTATATTTTACAGAGAAAGTACTAAAGGATCAGAAAAAGTAGACTTTACTCTATTAGGTGATTTTGATTCTAAAGAAATATGTGCTATTGAATTAATTAAATTAATGGAAAAATTAAAAATAGATTTTATTGTAAAAGAAAGTGAAGATTTTGATCAATTTTTAAAAGTATGTGAATTTATTGAAACAGTTATATCTTTACTTCGAAAAATAAAAAACGAATAATTATCTTTTTCTTTTATTGTTCGTATAGTTTTTTCTTTAATCAATATGTAATTAACTTTTTTATCATTTCATAAAAAGTTAAAGAGTTTAGATTCATTATCATACGGATATGGATTAGATGATGAAACAGATGATAAATAGTAAAAAGGAAATGAATAAATATATATTTAAAAAAATAAAAAATGAAGTAATAAAAGATATAATATTAACTTATAATGGTTTTTGTATAGTTACAGAAAAGTATCAAGTTAATATTTTTTATAATGTTGATACTTATGATTGTTTTATTAAAGCAAATAATAATACACCAAATGTAAATTTCAAAGATTTATATTTAGAAGATATACATCTCAATATAGAATGTAGATCAAACCAAAATAATGGATTAAACACAAGATTAGTTTTCATTATAACTATGAAAAATAATATAAATATAAATATAAATATTGAGATAGAATCGCAAATATTTTTATCACACAATATTAAAACAGCACTTTACAATGTAAAATATCATAATACAGAACGGATGGTGCTAAACTGTCGTTTTAATGCAGTTTAGCACGTGTTAGGTGTCTGTAAAATAAAAAAATAGGGAGGGATTTTAAATTTAATTATATGGAAATAAACAAAATATACAATGAGGACTGTTTAATTACAATGCAGAAAATAGAAAATATTGATGCAATAATTACAAGCCCACCATACAACACAAGCAGAAAAGGAAGCAGTTTAGATAATGCCTGTGCAAATATTCGATATGATGAGTTTGACGATTGCAAAACAGATGAAGAATATATTGCTTGGACTATTGATATATTTAAAAGCTACGATAAAGTATTAAAGCCAAATGGAGTGATATTATATAACTTATCATATTCGAGTGAAAATACACACTTAATGTGGCTTGTAGTTGCAGAAATTATGAAACAAACAAACTTTATAGTTGCTGATAATATTATATGGAAAAAACCAAGTACAAGCCCTAATAGTTGTAGCCCAAATAAACTAACTCGGATAATTGAATATGTTTTTGTTTTTTGCAGAAAAAATGAAATAGGAACTTTTGAAATGAACAAAGAACAATCTTCTTTGAGAAAAACAGGACAAATTGCATACAAAAACTATTTCAATTTTATAGAAGCACCAAACAATGACGGAAGCAACGACATTCATAAAGCTACATTTAGCAGTATTTTAATAAGAAAATTGCTACGCCTTTACGTAAAAAAAGATGCTATTGTTTATGATAGCTTTATGGGTACAGGCACAACTGCAATTGCTTGTATTGAAGAAAAAATAAATTATATTGGAAGTGAAATAAGTAAACGATATGTTGAATATAGCAACAAAAGAATTGAACTTGCACAAATGCAAACCAAACTGTTTTGAAAAAACAGCAGTGCGGTGGGATTTTTTTTATTTTATTGCACCTAACGCCCTGTGGCTTTGTGCAGGTGGGGCATCAAAGCACGTAAGTATCAACCCACCACTAAACTTAATTAAAAAAAAACGAAAATATGAATATAGCAGATAACCCCCACTTGCACAAAACCGCTGTTATAAGCCGTTTTTCTAACTATTGCCCTGTTGAATATTCGGTTACTGATGTTGAAAGTGGCGATAGAATTAAATTCATTGCTGGTGGTTTTGTAGTAAGTATTGAAAGTTCAAACGCAGAAGAAGGCTTTTTAATATGCTTACGCAAGTGTTTCGGAAGAGATGGAATTTCCTTGATAGAAAAAGATAGTAATAAGATTTTAGACAGGATAGAGGACGTCCTTGAAAATGGCTTATAACTTTGTGATACGTATTTTTATAATTGGAGATAAATAAATTAATGAATTAATAAATTAAAGTTGTAAATTAACAATTTAAATAAAAAGATTATGAGAATTAATACAGAAGAACTTATTAAAGAAAACATTTGTGAAGATGCTATATATTGGATATTTTTTAACAAATTACATGAAATTGATATACCATCTAAAGCTAATATAATAGTAAAAACAAGACAAGAATTATATTGGATTTATTATTATATTTGTAAATTTCACAATATATTAAATATTTCAAGTCTTAAATATGAATCTCCAGATGGTTATTGGGAAAAATCAGAATATGATAATAAAGGAAATGAAGTAAAATGGGAAAATTCTGGTAAATTTTGGAGAAAGAGTAAATATGATTCAAATGGTAATATGATAAAATATAAAGATTCAACTGGTTATTGGAGAAAATGGAAATATGATGATGAAGGAAATAAAATAGGATATGAAGATTCTTATGGTTATTGGGAAAAATGGGAATATGATATTAATGATAATTTAACAAAATATGAAGATTCTAATGGTCATTGGACAAAATTAACATATAATTGTGAAGGAAAAATAATAATATGTGAAAATTCTGATAAATATTGGGGAAAGTGGAAATATGATAATAAAGGAAATAAAATAGGATATGAAGATTCCAATGGACATTGGAAAGTATGGGAATATGATGAAAATAATAAATTGATAGATTTTAGAACAGATGAAGAAGTAATAAAATCTACTGTTATAATTGTTGATTAATAATCATGGAACAAGAGAATGATTTATTTAAACTTGTTTGTGAACAAGATTTACATGTTAAATGTGTTAAAGAGTTTAGATTTAGTAAAACACGAAGATGGCGATTTGATTATGCTCTTCCAGATTATAAAATAGCTATTGAAGTAGAAGGAGGTATTTGGAAATATGGAAGACATAATAGAGCAACAGGATTTATTAAAGATATTGAAAAATATAATGAAGCAACATTAATGGGCTGGAAAATTTTAAGAACAACTCCTCAAAATCTAAACTCTTTAACTTTTTATGAAATGATAAAAAAGTTAATTACATTATGTAACAAAAAATTTATTATATAAAAAACATAAAATTATGGAAACAAACGAAAATTATGAATCAGAAAAACTTGATTTACAAAGAGACCAACATTTGATGTCAATTAGAAAAAATGGCGAAAGAATGGGTGATATAGAAATAGTAGATGGTAAAATAACAACAAGTGGAATTATTGGTTATAATCAATATGATAATTTTGTTGAATTAATAAAAGGTTTACAAGGATTTGATATTAAGATTGATGAGTTCTATTGGTAAAATGCCACATAGCGGTTTAGCTATGCACCGTTAAACAATTAAAACAATACAATTATGAAAGTTAAACAAATTTACAACAATTACCCTGACTATAATTTAGATGAGGTAAAGGCACAAATGGTTGAATGTGAGGTATATGAAACGGTTGAAGAAATTACCGATGATATGGTTTATAGTTGGATGGATGATGAAAACAACTTAAATTGGGAAGATTTTAAAGAGGAGTTGACTACTTTTATTGACAAACAAAAACATTCAATGTTATTAGTTGGATATGCAGGAACTTGGCGTGGTCGTATGAGTGGTGGAATTTATGTAAATAAATTTGACGACTTATATAAATTTTGGAAAGATTGTGATTATATCAAAGTTTATGAAGTACGTGGTCGTTTATTTATTGAAGCATCTCACCACGATGGTACGAATAAAGCGGAATTGCGTTGCTTAACAGATAAAGGACAAGCGTACAGAGAAAAACACGATTATGATTTTACAGATGAAGAAATGCACACAAAACTAATGAATAACTCTAAATATTCAAAAGCTGCAAATTTTATTAAATTTGAAATATCATCCACACTATACGGCTGTTGTCAATAGCACTTCTGCAGAATTGTTAGAAAGTCAATTTTTTACTGGTAAAGTATTAGACTATGTTGATTAAACAAACAAAGTATAAAATAATGAAACAAACAAAAATTGAATATAGTAAAAAGATAAAAAAAGTAAAACCAAAAGAAATTATAGGTTTAATAAAAACACTTCCTGATGCAGATGAACATATATTTATACATAATAATAAATATTATGTAACTGATGAATGGTTAGTAGGTACATTCGCTGGAAGTGCTTTTGAAGGTGATACTCTTGAAAAAGCTGCTAAAGCTTTAATTGAATATTTATACAAACATATTGAACATGATTCTATTATAGGAGATTATATAAGAAAAAGTGGATTTCCTGATCTGAAAAAAGTCAGAAGATATTGTGCACTATCTAAAAAATAGATAATTAACTTAAAATAAGATTAAGATGAAAAAAAACTATGATGTGCTTGAAAAAGAAATTAAAGATCTTAAAGATGAGATCAGAATAATGAAAAAAACGTTAGATAAATTAGATATGGCTCATATCCTACTAAGAGAAATAAATAATGATTTAAAAGATACAAATACTAAACTTTTAATCTTACCTGCAATAAAACAAAAATTTGAAGATTTAGTAATGGAACAATATCATATCTCAACTGATTTATTATATAGTAAGCTTAGAGTACATCCATTACCAGGACTAAGAGCTATATTCTCATTCATAACTACTGATATTATTGGAATAGATAAAACTACTATGGCTAAAACATTAAATGTAGATAGAACAACAATTAGTCATTATAATGAATTAGTTAGTCTAGCTATTGAACATGAAAAATGTGATAGTTCTATATATTATATATATAGTACTGTAGGACTTAAATTAATTGAATTTATAAAAGAACAAAAACCATGAAAAAATTAATATTTATAGCTTTATTATTGATTTGTATACAACCAAATGTTAAATCCCAATTTTACTATGGTTGTAATGTAAAAGATATATATAACGAGCTAAGTCGAAATCCAAATAATTTAAATGTTGAGATATACCAAGGTGATGATGGTACTATGGTTATTAAAGCTACATCAAGATCTTTTATAACAACATATTTATTTAATAAAGCAAATATATGTTATGGATATGTAGCAGCTACACTTCTAAAACACAAAGATGCAGTATACGATATACTAAATACATTATATATTAGAACTGATACGAATGAATGGGAAGATTCTAATATATATGTATCTACTATGGAAGCAGATGGGGTTTTATATATATTTGAATTCTGGAAACAATAACAAGGTATTGAACTAGATAATAATCCTCTCTATGTATCAACACATGGAGAGGATTTTTTTTTAACAACAAGACGATTTTTAAAATTTGTAGTTTTTAATATTTATAACTCTTATATGTACCAAAAGGATCTGTTAATTGCATAAACCAATTAAGCATTGGAGTAGCTTTTAACATTTGATAATAAAATGGAGTTTTATCATTTTTCGGTTTATCCAATAATCCTAAAGCATATGCACTTTCTTTTCCTAAATCAGTAGTAATATCTTTTATATCTTTCATATACGTAAATATAGAAGGACCTCTGGACATAAAAGAATATAAAGACCAAGGATTTAAAAAGAATCCTATTTCATTAAAACCTCTTAAAGATAATAAATAAAAAATACGATCAAATGAATTTTTAGAACTATCTTTTTTCTTATCATCATCTCCTTTCATAAGTATTATTCCTCCAAGTACCATTAAAGAATACATAAACATTATACGCATTTCACGTATAGCAGCATTTAAACGTGTTGTTCTTAATTCTAAAAATTGATTAAAATCTAACTTACCTATATATTCTGGATTTTCTACTAAAAATCTATTATAGATATTTTTTGAAATGTGTTCACTTATTTTTAATATATTAGAACCTTTTACAGTTACTAAAGGTAATGTAAATATTAACTTGGTAATATTTTTTAATGAGCTAGATAAACCCTCTCCAAATAATTCAGATAATAAAACATTAAATCTTCCCACAGTAAAATCTTGCAAATATGGATTATATTGTAATCCTCCAAATTTTTCGACAGCTAATCCTGGAATAAATGTTCTAAGATGTAACATTAAAGTTAACAAAAAATTATTTTGGAAATTCATTTTATCATATTCAGGTATACCTCCAGACATACTACTAAAAATATTTTGTACTAACATAGATAATCTTGCTCTTTCATTACGTACATTTCTATTGTATTCTATATTTTCTTTAAGAGCTTCTTCTTTCTTATAATCTAATCCTTTTATACTTACAGATCCATCTTCTTCTAAATTCATTAAACTTAATAAGGATTCTTCTTTCTCATCAACTTTTTTTACTATTTTACCATTTTTAACTGTTAAATTATCTAATATAGCTGTAGCAACTACTATATTCATAGACATATCTCCACTTTTCATAAGTATTAATGCATTTTCATCTGTCATTACTCTGGATAATAAATGAGCACTTTTTTTCTCAGCATCAGCTCTTTTAGTATCTCTTATAAACATACCCATATTTTTCATAATACTAATTAAAGTATCTGTATTCTTTATAGAATATTCTAAATATCTTTTCCAATCAGCAGTAGTAGTATTTTTTAATATTGGATTATCTTTCATGGTAACTAAAAGATTAGTAGTTAAACCTATTAAATTACCCGTAGCTACTAAAGGATTTAATCCTAAAAATCTAATATTTAACCATCTTAATAAATTAGAAATTATTTTAGCCAGTTTTATAGCTTTTTTACTTCCTGTTTTATTAAATATTAGTTTATTTTTCGCTATTTCACTATAAGGAGATTTTCCATAAAAAAAATTATTTATGAAACTATCTAGCAATACTATAGCTTCAGTTGGTATATCACCAGTTATTACTTTTTCATATTCTAATTCATCTGTTATAGGATTAACTTTACTAGTCATTTTATAAGTCCTGCCATTTTCTTTTATATAATCTAATAAGCCTCTTGCTATAAACTCATATTTATTTAGAGATACATATTTATGTACAGCATACCCAAATAATAATAAAGATGTTGTTAAATCTCTAGATTGTTTTTCTACACCTTTTTTATTTCTTGCTTCTTCTATCAATAAAGAAAGATAATTTTCATAATCTACTGTTCCTTTTTTAAATTTAGATTCTGCTGTATTTTCTAAAGCTTCAACTTCTGATTGCGTTAAATCTCCAACTAAAGGATTAACATATAATAAAGGTATGGTTGGTATAAGATTATTAGCATCATCTATATTACCTAATAATACATCTCCCTCACGTATATTCGATAATACATCTAATGTACTTTTAAAATCTAAAGCATTACCTATACCATTTTGAGCGGCTCTATCTATTATATCCTTAACAATCTTTGGTAAGAAGTTTTTTCTTATATCAACACCATACCTAGAAGACATCTCGGAATTAAACCTTATAATCATATTATAATAATCATATAATTCAGAAATACGTTTTATTTTCGTAAATCTTTCATTTATATATTGTTTTTCTTCTGTGGTATAAGATACAAATTTATTATGTAATAAAGCATTATAAGCTACTCTCCAATCAGGATTAGATATATCATTTCTATAATTCCAACGTGCTAACTCAGCTTCTAATTTTTTTCTTAGATTAGCATTAGCTTTAATTCTAACGTTAATTTCGTTTTTTTGTTTTTCTTTTAATGTTTTAAATGTTTCTTGTAAAGCCTCATCTTCAAATACTAATATTCCATTTACTTTTTTTACATTAGCATATTTTAATAACTTATTAACATATTCTTGTGCAGCTACATAATCATCTTCATTTATAGCATTTACTAAACTTTTCTTTATACTATCTAAATTTTCAAAAAAAGATTTATTATATGGCGTTACTAAATTTCCAGTATTTTCATCAAATAACATATCAAACATATCTTGTAAAGATAATCCTAACCTTGCTGCAGCTTTTTTTAAATTTTCATGTTTAGTAGTTACGTTATGATAAAATTTAGCATATTCTTCATCGGTTTCTTGTTTTACTAAAGCCATAACATAAGAAAATTTCTTAAATACACTAGATGGAACAGAGCTTAACTTAGAAAAATATTTTGTAAAAAATCCAATATTTTTCATATATGGAGTAACTTCTTCTCCTGGAATAGTTGTGTTTATAGCATCTATTATTTTGCTATTTATACTATTTAACATATCTCTTATATTAAGATTTATGTTACTTAATATTGGTTTTATTTTTTGTTTATCTTCTTCTGATAAAGATTTTATATTATTTAACTCAATATCTACGTAATCAGATAATATAACTAAAAAACTTTTTATATCATCTAATGCAGAGGAATCCATATAATCTGGACTATTTTCATCTAAAGTTAATCTAAGTTCTACTTCTTGATATAAAGATTCAACTAAAGTATTAATAAGATAAATAGAATCTTTGCTTAATATATTATTTATAGCATCAGTTACTTGTTTTATTCTTTGTTTATAAGATTCTCTTAATATCTCATTCGATCTTACTGAGGTAACTGAAGCTTTTGTTCTAAGCTTATCTCGTAATGCTCTTAGTTTTTCTAAAGTTGCATTTATCGCAACATCTTCTGATTCTTCATGTGCAACAGATATTTCTCTTAAAGTTTCTTTTTTAGTAGATGCAAATGTGGCTATTTGATTTATAAATATATTATCTTTTGTTATAACAAAATTAACTCCAATAGGTATAATCTTTAATTCTGCAAACTTGGATACACCATAAGTATTTCTGATCATATTTTTATATCTTTCTACTTGTAAATCATATTCTTCTATTTTCATTTCAGATATACCTTCTTCAGTAAAATCATTTACATCTTTTATAAATCTTATACTTTTAAAATCATATATTGCAGCTACACCATTAGGATATATTATAAATAAATCTGGTGTACCAGCTTCATCTGTTACTGGATTATATAATGGAGTTTCTAAAAATATTTGAGCTTTACGATTTGTACCTATTAATCTTTGTATATTTGATTCAGTTAATTTTATTTTATCATATATTCTATCTAACTCATCAAATAAAGGATTTAAAACTGTTTTAGATAATCCATCTAAATAAGGTATTAAATCGGAATAATAAAGATTTCCTTCAACGTCTCTAGCTGTTTTTATGTAATTTAATAACTTTTGTAAATCAAATGGTTCATTGTTAAGTTTACTTCTTAAATAAAATGATGCAATAGTATGTAAATATGTTCCTACAATAGTACCTTTTGTTTTTTCTTGTTCAAAACCTTTAAATCTTTGTCTTAATATATTTCTTACTATTTGAGTTGTTCTAAATTTTATACGTCTTCCACTACTATCTAAATAACCATCAGCTAGTACTTTTATTTTAGTATTTTTTATCTTATCTATTATATTATTTATTCTAGTAACTTCTTCTTCTGGAAGTTCATAAAATGTAAGTCCTTTATAAGTTTTATCAATCTCGTTTAAATCTGTTAAATCATTATCTAATATTTTATTAGCAGCTTCTTTTAATGCATTTACTTCTTCATTTATATTACTGTGAGCTAAATTAATCTTAGATAATAAATCATTAACAAAATCTATTATTCTATATATTAACTTTTTAAAATAAGGTCTTTCTTTAGGTGGTATTTTAATATTAGTTTCATCTGTATTTACTAATTGATCAGCAATAGCTTTTCCAATGGCTTCTTCTAATATTAATCTATCTTCTTTATATACATTTTTATATTTTTCTTGTACGTTTGTTAAATAAGGACTGTTTATAGTATATTTAGCTAAGGCTTTAAATAAATCTCCATCTTTGGGTAACATAGCTACAAAAAAGTGTGCAGTTTCTTCAGCTAAAGTACGTATATCTTCTTTGTTTTTATTTATCTGAATAGCTTTATTAAACAGATCGGCTTTGGCTATTGGACTTAATATATTACCATTATTATCCATTATAGTAAGATTATCTGTATAATTTACAGTAACACCTGCACTTCTTAACCATGATAATAACTTATCTTCTATCTCAGCATCTAAGACTTGTTTTTGTTTATTTATATCTTCAGCTTTAATCCTATTTTTTTCTACTAAGTCATTAAAAGCTTTTTCATTAAACTCTTGTCTTGGTATTTGTTTTTTTAACTCATTGTTAACTAAAAACTCCACTTGTTTTAAATCATTATCGTTTGGAGTATAATATTCATCTAAGTTTAGTTTAAACTCGGATAAATCTTCTTCATCATATAAACCTCCTTTATAAATGTACTTACAACTTTTCATTTTTTCCTAGCATTTCTAAAATTTTTAGCAAAAGTCTTCTTCTTACGCATAGCTGGACTATCCGTAGATTTTATAGTCAACATACTAAGAGGAATTTTTTCATCCATAGGTACTCCTAAAGCTTTATGTAAAGATCCTCTCTTACTTGGTTTGATATATATCTTACTTTTTCTTTTGCTTCTTGTTTTATTTGTTTTTGTTCTTGCCATTGTAATAAAATTTTATATTGTTATGCACATTCTAAATCTATATCATTCTTAATATTATCACTGCTTAAGTTTAATCTATTATTTATCAAATCATTAAAATCTTCAGATAATATAATATTTGAAGGTTTTTCATTTATAACTTCTGCAAACATATCTGCTATCTGATTTATATTAAATCCACTTGGATATGTAAAATCTGGCTGTTTAATTATATATTCTAAAAATATATCATAATTTTTATTGTTATTAGCAAAATCAAATAAATCTTTTATATTTTTCTTAAATAATTCTTCATTTTTATTTTCATTACTCATATAAAATATATTATTTACTAAACCTTTTAGATTTGTCACACCATCTAAATTAGATATTGTGCTTGTTATATTTTTATAACCATCAGATACTATAATTTGATTATATCCTAATTTAGTTATTACTTTGTTATAAGTATTGTTAGCGTAATTTATACTAGCTTCATCATCATAAATTATTTCTTTACGATCTATATCAATATAACTAGCCATATCTAATAACATTCTTCTATTTGGTGAATAAACTAAAGATAACATATATCTATTTTGTATACTTCTATTGTAAAATATGGTATCTTTATTTGTAAATTCTTTTGTACCTCTTTTATCATAAATTTTTATTATCGGACTATATATAGATTTTCTTGCTTCTTTAAATTGTCTTATAATATTTTCATCTGTACTTATTCTATTCGAACTTTGCGTAAAAAATAAACTTGAACTAGATTTTCTTAAAAATGGAAATATCTTGTTAGAATTTAATCCTATTGGATCTATAACATGTGCTGCAGATATTATATATTTAGCTATTTGCTCAGAATCTAATTGATCTCCATAATAATTGTATACCCTATCTAACATTTCAGTATATACATTAGATGGTATTAATCTATAACCTCCACTTCTATGATATGTATAACCATATTGCATAACTATAGCAAATATTAAATCTTTACCTAAATTTTTAAATATCACTGGATTATTCAACATAACATTAATCTCATCTACAATTACATCTATCATTTCATTATCATTAATACCATCTATATTTATATTAAAATTATAAAAAGGAAACAAATTGTTTGGATTTATAACTTGCAAATAATCAAATATATACATTTTATCTAACATAGGTTTTAATAAAGCTTCATTTCCAGAAGCAGTTTTTGAATCTCTTATACGTTTAAAATCTAATATTTTATTAGCCAAGTTATCTTTAATAAATATTTTTCCAAATTCGTTATCAAAGCTATCTCCGTATTCTAATAAATAATAGCTTTGTAATATTAACGTCATAAACGCATTATTATAATCAGTTACAAATCTTTCAATATTATTTGGAGTATATCTTTCTTTTTTCAGCATCATATCTATTACATTTCCAAGTGTTTCAGATATTTTAGGATATCTATTTACAAGTATAACAGGATTAAATACATCTAACGCTGTTTTAGCTGCATTATAATATGGTCTTACAAAACCATGATCACTTTGTAATATATTTCTAAAATTAGAAATTACTTCTTTTTCCATTACATAATTAGTATTAGATATATTTAACATAGTTTGATTTGTAGTACTTCCTATACCTTGCGTATCATAAGTTATTGCAAGATGATTTTGTGTTAATTCTTGAGCTAACGATTCATATCTTATAAAATCAGTTAATATATTCATAATATCTTCATAAGACATAGATTCTGGATCAACCATCATATTATAAAGTTCTGTCTTACTATACTTACGTTTACTACCATTAGATAAATAACTCGTAAATGTTTTATTAAATTTATCTGTTATAGGATAACCGAATTTTCCAGCTACTAATTCAACAATGGTTTTATTTTTATCTGATTCTTTTAATGGAAAAGAATATATAGGATCTCCTTGGTTTTTATAAGCTAAAGAAGAAAATACATCTCTTTGCATTATATATTCCCTAATAACTGGATTATTTATAAAATATTCTACTGTATATATATCTACTCCATCTCTAAGTAAAAGTAATATTGTATTTATAGTATCTATCCCTGAATTTAATACACCAAGTATAGAATCTTTAGGATTATCTACACCACTTATAAGAAATTCTGCTATAGAATCTGATATATTCATTATATTTTCAACGTCTTTTAATTTTCCTAATAATGTATTACCGTCTTTATCAACATTATGATTTAGATTTATTCTCGTAGAAGTTTTAAACGATATTGAACCCATTTTATTTATTATATATGGAGTGGTTATTTTTAAATTATTCATTTGACTATGAATATAAAACGTAGATGAAATAGCTAATATACCAATAACATCTGTACCTGTAAAATTCTGTTCTGTTATATCATGTTCATATAATATATCTAATAATCTATACCAGTCTCTAGTACCAGTAATATCTTTTTCAAATAAAAAAGATAAATTTTTTCTAATGTTTTTTAATGTTTTATTATTTAAAGGATTAACCAAATATTTAAAATTTGCTGGATGTTCTAATATAGCATGAAATGTATCATACATCTCATTTTCTATTAAAGATAACTGAAATTCCTTTTTTGTCATAATACTAGAGATAAAATTAATAATATTAGCATTTTCTTTATCTATATTTATTTCTTTATTTCTTAATACTTGATCTTTAGTTCTTAATACTATATTTTTTAATTGATCTATTAATTGCAATGTAGAATATTTATTACGTAATATCTTATCCAGATCTTTTTCTTTTTCAGATTCTTGTACTTTACTAATTATTCCAATATTACTTTCCAGCATAATAGTTCTTAACTTATTATATAATTCTTTTTCATTAATATCTTCATTTTCTTTTAAATAATCTATTAATGCAGGATTATTTTTTAATAAAATGATTAAATCTTCTGATACATTAATATTACTTAAATCTGAATCTTTAGTAATAGTATTCCATACTTCTTTATTATTTAATAAGCTTATTAGTTCTTTTGTTAATACGTCGTTTTTCTTATTTATTAAATTTTTAATAGAAGCTACATATAATTTAAATCCAGTAATATTACCATGAGGATCATTTTTTAAATAAATATGAAACAAGCTTTTAGTATGTTCTCTTATATCAAGATCTTCAATCATAGCTTGTTTAGCTTCTTCTAATGATTTATATCTTTTTCCTTTATATGTCGGTAAGCAACTCATTTATTTTCAGGGTTATTTTCAGGTTTATTTTCAGGTTTAACTCCAAGTGTATCAAGTGCAGCTTTTGTACTCATTATATCTATATATGCAACAATAGGTGCTAAAGTTAAAGTCATCTCATTAAAAACTTTTATAAATAAATCTTTATCTTTTATAAAACTTGAAAATCTAAACCAAGAATCACTTTTATTTCCAAGCTTGTCTAGTTTATATAATTTCTCTTTAGTAAGTATATCATTATATGATTTAAATATCTTAGAATCTACTAAATCTTGTCTTAAGTTTGTTGAAAGAAATGACCAAAACTCAGTTGGATTTTTTATATAATTATATTCATACTCAATAGCTAATTTAACGCCTTTTAAGATTGATTCTCTTGCATGCTTACGTTCAAGTTTTTTAAATTCTTTTTTATTTCTTAATAAATATTTTTCAACTTCATCAGGTTTAGTTAACTCATCTAAATTATAAAACATTTTATCTAAAGTTTCAACAAACTTAGGACTTTTTTCAAGTTCAAGCGTATTAATAGTATGTGCCATCTCATGCCAAATAGTAGATTTGAGATGTTCTGGAAAAGCAAGATTTACAATAATATGTTCAGTTGGTTCTCCAAAAAATATTAGAAAAGATTTATCTTCTATGCCTAAGTTTTTACCAATTAATTTTAATTTTCTACCTTTAACATTAACTTTAGCTCTTCCTAATTCCAAAGTTGATTTATCATACATAGGTATAATAATCTCTTTTTTACGTTCAGAAAATTCTCTTGTAACTATTTCTATATTTTTATCTAAGTTTGTGCCATAAGTTTTATCAAAAGCCTTTATCTTATCTGCAACATCTGGTGCATTTATTCTTTTTAAATATTCGTCTGTATATTTATAAATTTTTTTTAACTGATGTTGTTTATATATAGCTTTAGTAAAATCTCTACTTGTAGTTTTTGCTATATTAATTTGACTTTTAGCTAATTTTGTCATATCACCTACTTTTGATAAACCTTTCGGAAATTTAAGAAATGGAATAAATGTTAAAGGATCTACTACTAAATCTTCAAGTAAAGTTGCATTATTTTCTATTCCTTTTAAAGCATCTTCTACGGTATAATCTTCTTTATAAATAGCTTGTACTACTTTACCTGGTATAATTAAAGGAGACATTGCAGAAGAAACTTCATAAAGTTTTCTTAAAAATGGATTTTCTATATAAGATTGTATCATCTCTTTTTTTTCTCTTTCAGAATAATCTTTTGATTGTAATATTGTAGTCATAGAATTTGGAGCAAATGCTGATTTTAAGTTTAACATGGCTTCGTTCCATATAGTAGAACGATATCTTGGATCTCTTTTTATAATAGCTTCTTCTTCCTCAGATAAACTATTTAATAACTCGGCTCTAGATATAGCTTTATTCTCATAAGCTCTAAAACTCGGATTGGTTTCTTTTAACTTCTTGGTTATATAATCCATGGCTTGATTACTGTACTTATCTAAATATTCTAATCTTAATTTTTCTTTAAATCTTTTTGAATCTATTTTTTCTATGACTTCTCTACCAACAGGATTACTAAATCTTTCATTAACATAATTAGTAATATCTTCTTGTTTTAAAGGATTACGTTTTTGATATTCTTGCTGATATTTTTTCCATGTAGGAATCTCAGGTTCTATACTTGGCTGATCTTCTACTCTTAAAGAAATCTTACCTTGGTTTTGATTAAGATTAATCCTTGGTATTATAGATGGTGCTATTGGTTCATCTGGATTAATAATGCTGCCTTCTTGTGCATAATTATTTTCTTTAGGTAAAGTTTTTACTAACTCATCAATACATGAGTTACAACCAGTTTTTATCATATCTAATACTTCTGTTCTATATTTCTCAGGTATGATTACTATCATACCTTTTTTATTTTTTAATACTAACTCAGAACCTTCTGCTTCTACGGTTTTCATGATTTAATGTTTAAATCTATTCCTCCTTCTTCATGTGAAGGATAATTTTTTAAATCTTTAACTATCTCCCATTCTGAACCAAGATCTATATTTGCATTTATATCTGTATTCGTATTTATGACTAAACCTTCTTCAGCACATATATTACCTTCATCATCTGTATAAGTTATATAATCTGAGAATACATCTGTAACATCATCAACAAGTTCATTAATATATAACGAAAATTTTTGTGATATAGATACATCTAAGTCATAATCTTCATTAGATAATATAGTTCTTATTTGTTCCCAATCTTTAAATGGTCTTTCATTATCTATTTCAACGGAAAATAAATTATCAGTGATATTAAAATATATCTTACTCATTTCTTCTAAGTAATCTTCATAAGTTATATTTTTATCTATTATCACTGGATTACCATTTATGTCATAAAATACATTATAAAAATATAAATAAAGTGTGTCAATATCAAAGTCAGAATCAGTTTTAGCTACAATAGCACTTGGAACTATTATTATATCTCCATAAGTATCTGGTAGAAAACCAGCTACTTCAAAATTTTCTATAAGATTTAATCCTGATGTAGGAATACGAAAACCTATAATTTTTAATAATCTTTTATCTTTTACTGATTTAATATCTAAAGCTTTTTTATAAAAATTAGGTAAGATAACTTGTGCTACTGGAGAATCTTTACTATAAAAGTTTAAATCACTAGATACTAAATAAGGCGTACCTAATTTTGAAAATTTTAATTCTACATCAATATTGTAATTTTCTTTTATATAAGTTTTTAAATGAGCTTCATAAGTATTTCTATCCTTTATAAATGTTGATGGATGTTGAAAAGCTTGTAATCCAAATACTTTTCTTGATGTTACATCATTTTTTAATATCCCAAATAATAAATTTTGAAACATTGTATCATTTATAATACCACTTACATCATCATTATTATTAAACCATTGTATTACTTTATTTCTAAAATTAAGCTCAAATCCTCTTCTATCTATTTCTTGTAATAATAAATTCATTAAATCTTGTTTTGAATTATTATCTAAAACATATCTTTGTAAAGTATGATTATATTTTATACCAAGCTTATTTCTTAATAAATCCATACTAAGTTGCAATCTAGTAGATATTAGTTTAAGATATTTTTTTGTATACTCAGCTAATTCTTCATTTATAGGCTGTCCAGTGTCATAAATATTAGATATTATTTGTTTAGCCATTTGTGTACCAAAAGGAGATATAAATCCATGATTTGTAGTAGTTATAACTTGTACCCCCCAGTACTTTGCATAAGTGTCTTGATAATTATTTATAGCATTTACAAAATTAAAATTACCATCCTCTTGTACAATAATGTTTTTTTCACCATCTTTATTTAATTTACTTGTAATACTCTTATTAGCTGAATAAAAACTTATAATGCTGGTTTTATTATCCAACATAGTTATAATAGAATTCAGTAAATTTTTATTTTTTATTTCTCCTGTTTCAAAATCTATTGCAAAAGAAGGCCATGCTATTCCTAAAGCAGTTTTATATCCAGTATGTAGTTGTAAATTATCTGCTATAGGTCCTGCATACTGTAATTTTAACATAGGTAATTCTATATTTGGAGCTTTAGTTAAAGGTTCTTTAGTGAATGGATTAATAAATTTTTCTTTATAACTACTTCTAAATGTTTTTTCATAGCGTTTTATTAAATCTGCTTTTTTATCTGAATCAGCTTCATTTTCTATTCTCCATTTCATTAAGTTAGACATTTCATAAAAATATAATTCTAGATATTTTCCTAAATCAGGACTACCATCTCTTAACATTATTCTTATTACACCATCTAAACTTATCAGACTAAATCCTTCTGTTTCAGTCATATTAATATAACTGCCTGCATTAGTATCAGATACATACTTTATTAAATTATTTATATCCTCATCTATATTTTCATTATTTACTAAATCTTTATTATATTTATTTAATAAATTTTGAAATTCAGGATCATTATCAAGTAATACTTCACTAAGTTCTAACCAATTACTTTGTATAACACGAATATCATCTACAACTAAAGTTCTTATTATTGGATGATGATTTGGTATATCTTGTACTTCACTTGTTTCTGGATTTAAATATAAATCGTCTGCATCATCTAATAAATGAAGACTTACTAATTTTTTACTTAAGCTTTCAGATGTATCTTGTATTCTTTTAGGAGATGCAGTCATGTTAAAACGTTTTACTGCATTTCTTACATCTAAATATTCTACTGGATTATTAAGTAATAACTTAAATATTTCTATCTTGGCATAAAAATTAGATATATAATAGTTTTTTAAAAATGTAATATAATCTCTATCATTACCAGTTATTTTATTTACTAACTTATTTTCTACACCTATTATAGAATCCATAACATTATTCTTTCTTGATATTAATCCTACTGTATCAATCATATAACTACGATAAGCTTCAAAAGATGTATTAAGATAATCTTCTATGGTAAGATTTATACTGTCAGATATCTCACTTCTTTCTATAAACGTTTCTATTTTTTCTACATATTTCTCATCATTGGTATTTAATAACGTGTTCGTAAAATCAACTATTTTATTATACAAATTAGAATTAAATGTTTTTAAAATATTAATTAATAATCCTTCTAATTGATTATCAGTTACATGTATATAATTACCTGATCTTTTTACTTTAATATAATATTCTATTTCAGAAGAAATATATTTAAGAGTTTGAGTTTTTCTACTTTCTTTGTCTGTTATAAGATTTCTAAACTCATCACCAAAATGTACAAATCTTTCCTGATGACTATCTGAAGGTCTTGGTAATTTATAATATCCTTGTGCCCATAAATTAAGCCATAAAACTTCTCTATCTAATAAGTTCAAATCTCTATAATTTGATATAGTTTGTTCACCTTGTTCACCAATTAAAGTTATTCCGATAGCATTATATATATCAAATGTAGCATCATTATTTTCTAATAAGAGACTGTTTTTTCTAAATGGATTAAATTTTGGATTAAGCTGAGGATATAAATAATACAATGCATCTATTTCAGAAGTTCCTTCATAACCATAATAATTTGCTAATTCTATTATTCTATCTGGATTAAGCTTCATATTTTTAAGTGTGTTAAATATATGATGTATATATCCAAAATAATGTAATGGGGATAATCTATCTCCTTCTAAACTTAATATAACTGGTAAACTATCTTTATCTTTTTCAACTTCAAACTTAACATATTCGTTTACCAAAGTATTTTGATCTGATGGTACATCATCTGAAAATATAAATATTACTTTTTTATCTTCAGCCAAATCTTTAGCAATAAATAATAAACGATCTCTAACTTCATCCGTAGTTTCAAAAACAAATATAGGATCAATACCAAGAAATTCTGCTACTACATTTAATACATCTGAAGATGCATTTCTGTTTATCTTAAATTCTTTTGTTATAACACCATTAACTTCTTTTTCTTTAATATATCCATAAGGTTTAACTTTCTCCTTAAATTGTTCATTATTATATACATAGTGATTATTTTCATCTTTAATAGTATTGTTATTACCAAAACCTTCTTCTCTCAACATATCTCTTACAGTCATAACAACTTCAGGGAAATCAGAAATTATATTATTAAATCTTTCCTTAAAAAGTTTCTCATTAGAGATATCTTTACCACTTATATCTCTAAATTTCCATCCTTTAGGTGCAAGTACAAGAGTAGGAATACCTAATTTCATACCAGCCTTTGCTCCAGCCTCATCAAATCCTGTTTGTCCACCAGTTCTTATAGATGAAATTTTCACTTTTAAATTAGAAGACTCAACAATAGCCTTAAGTAAATCATAGGTAAATTCATCAACTTGCTCTTGAGTATATTTACCTTTCATAGTATATATCCCATTACCAGCTATATTAAGAGATATTTCATCTTTACCTATGGAGTTAAGAGCATTAACAATTTTATCTACTCTTTCTTTTGTAACTTCAAGTTTATTACCATCTATAGGCATATAAACTTTACCTTGATTTAATACAGAGTTTTTAGTAAGAATTTCTCCAGCACTATTAAAATCAACTGCAATAGCTATGGTAGCATCAGCAGAGGCATTCTTAATTGTTCTTTGTTTATAATCAGTAGATTGATCCTCTTCAAATTTAATAGTATTGTTATTACCAAAACCTTCTTCAATTTGTTGTTGTCTACTATTCCATTGTTTAAATCCTTCTATAGTAGGATTATTAGTTGTTTGTAAATAAGAACCATATAGTTGTTGGGCTTGTTGAGCACTAACTCCATTAGCGTTATATAACTCTTCTAAAGAATTATATCTTACTCCTTTATATGTTGGTTTACAGCTCATAATTAATTTTTTTTATTTTTACTTTGATAATCTAATAAAGCATTTTTAGTTTCCTCTCCCCATATACCATCAAGAGTTCCATCTTTTTTAGTAGATTTAGGCAATTTATAACCTCTATTTCTTAATTCTCTTTGTAAAGCAAGAGTATCAAAATTCTTTTTATTAATGTCTAATTCAAGAAGTTCTTTATCAGTATAATACATTCTTTTCTTTTGCCCATCTCCGTAATCTTTTATATATATTCTATCGTATATTTCAAATGGCTTAGCTGTCACAAAAGTATTGCTTTTTTCATTACCACGACCTATATCAAATAAATCATAATATGAAAAATATTCTCCCCTTTCATCACTTCCTTTACCTATGCGAAAGTTACCTAATGCGTTCGTTTTATAATATTTTTTAAATGTTTCATCTTGTTGTTCCCTTGTTTCACCATATATACCTCTAATAATTTTTCCATCAGGTCTTTTATATTCATAAGGTTTCCCTACTTTATCTGGTGTTGGAGCTATTCTTGTTGCACCAGTTGGAGTATTAAATTTAGCATATCCCGAAAAAGGTACTGTTTCATTGTCTTGTATATTAAGTTCAATGCCTTTTAATATTATTTGGTTAATAAATTCATCGTCATTAATTGCAATATAGTTATCAAAATTATTTTTAGCATTACTTGGATGGTATTTTGATTTAGACAATATATTCTCTTTTAATGGTTGCCCAAAATAATATCTATACAAATCATACATTTCTTTATAATCATCTTCTCTGTTTACAATAGCTCTGTCTGCATGACCAATTATGCCCAAAATAAAGTTTTCTCCAAAAAATTTATCTCTATTAGGATTACCTCCAGCCACTTCGTTTGCTTTTTTACTAAGAAAATTACCACTAAAATCATCCCTCTGTGTAATTCTTTCTCCAGGAAGATTTTTTTGTAGTGTATTAAATCTTTTATTATTCCACATAAACTCTTTTTCTCCTGCTTTTTTTGCAGCAGCATAAGCAGCATCTCTACTCCCTTTATCAGAATAATCAGGTACTCCCCAATTTTTAGGATTTAAAGTAGCTTTGATTTTATTTTTAACTTTATCCCAATCAGGGAACAAACTCCCATCTGGAGCATAATCAGCTTCTTTAGGTAATGTTTGTATATAGGCATTTATACAATCATCACAACCATCTTTAACCATGTCCATCACCTCTTGTCTATGTTTAGCAGGAATTACAGCATAATGTCCTTCTTTTGATTGTATTAATAATTCCCCACCTTCTACTTCTATATTTTGCTTTTTCATATTAATTGTTATTTATAATTAATAAACCATATTTAGCTTTAATATCTTTACCTCCTCTTCTTATAGTTACTCCTTTATCAGATATAGTAATATCTACACCACCGTTAGAATGCTTAGGTTTTCCTTTAAAATCCTTAACTATCTTCCAATCTGTACCTTTAACAGTATTAGTTAAACCCATTTTAGCACAAGGGTTTCCTTCTTCATCTGTATAAGTTATCTCAGACTCATTAATAATATTTAATCCTAAAGCTTCATATACAGCATTGGCTAATTTAGGATTAGATTCAAATAGTTCTTGTACGTCCTGTTTTTTAGAGATATCTTTACCACTTATATCTCTTAAAATAAGCTTTTTATTTTTTAATTCTCTACTTATATAATCATTTCTTAGTTTTATTAAAACTTGATTTTCTAAATTTATTAAGCTATTATTTATAACTGTATTACCTTCTTTAGATAGTAATAAAGATACATAATTTACTGGTACTTTACTGAAAGCTTGCACAAAAGAAGTACGTTTAGATAATAAATCTAAAGCTTTAGTTATTTTGTTACTATCCAATGAATATAATCTTCCTAAAACACTTCTTATAACGTTATCATTTAAATTTTTCTTCATTATAATTAAAGCTTCATCATAACTAGTTATTCCATTTAAAATATTAGATAGCTTATGTATAACTTCAGTAATAGGATAAGCTTCTCTTAATCCAAGTTCATTAATATCTTCTTTTGGAATACCTAATAATAAGGTACGTACATTGCCAGATATATGCTTATGAATATTAAATTTTAAATTTCTATCATCTCCATATAACGATAAACTATCATTAGATAATTGATCTTCTTCTGTATCATCTACTATACTATCTAAAGTTTCTACTTCTTCTAAAAGTTTCGATCTTACTAATTTATTTCTATATTGCGATATTATCTCATATCTAAGTTCTTCATTTTCTTCTAAATCTTTATATAAATTAGCTGAAAACTCATCTTTTATAATTAAAGGTAACTTTATTTTATTTTCACGAAAATCTTTAAACATCTTTTCAACTAAATCTTTATTTATGTCGAAATCGTTGTTTGATAAATAATTACCAAGTAAAACATCTAAAGATGAAAATATTTTGTTTATTATTCTCGGATTAAAATAAATATCATATTTTTGTTCTAACTTGTAATTTATAGTAGAATCTATATCACTAAATACCCTATCTTTGAAATTACCATTTTCTATATCATAAAAGAGTTGATCTATAGTATAGGATTTATTTAATAAAGACTTTATCCAATTAAAAAACTCCCATATAAGTTTAAAAAACCAATTTTTATAAGGATTATTTTTATAAGTTTTTGTACCAGAAGATTTTACATAATCAACAAATTCTTCTGCTAAAGTTTCTTTTATTATTCTATCTTCATCTTCACCATATATTTGTTTATACTGGTCATATGTACCATTTTCTTTAAACTCTCTTAATTTTTCTTTTAATATAGGATTATTTTTAGCTTCATTTAATATATCTCTTCTTTCATCTTCAGTTAATAATTTAAATGCTACTTCAAAAGATTCATGATCTAGAACATCTTTTGAAGCATTTTCTACTAGTTGTATTACATTACCTATTGTAGCGCCTGAAGCTTTACCATTTAATAAAGAATCTACTATAACAAGTTTTACTGAATTACCAAATCTCTTTTTAATAGTAGCTTTTTTCTCATCATTACTTATGGGACTATTATAACTCTTTATTAATGAAAATTCTTCTCCTTCATGATAATCTTGAATAAGTTTTTCAAGTAATATAGGTAATGTATTTATAATATCTGTATTCTCAAATAAAGAATCTAACAAAAATCCTCCAGTTACAGGAGAGTAAGCTTCATTAATAGAATTAATAACAGATAATTTTACGGTATCTAAACTATCCATTATATTACTTAATAATATACTACTTTCTGTATCAAGTTTAATTTCAGGAGAATTAGCCATTCTATCTAAAAATGATATTAACCATAATGAATGTTCTAAAGAAGAATTTAAAAAATCGTTGTAATGTTTTACTAAAACTTTCGTTTCTTCTTCTTGTTCAATAAGTTTTTTATCTTCTTCAGATAATCCAGTAGTTAAAGATGGATATTTTTCTTTTATAAATTCAGAATATTTTTCTACATATTCATTTAAACTAGTTTTTTCATTTTTATAAGATTCTAATATACTATTTAATGTACTATATAATAGATTACGTATTTTATTTACTTCATTATCGGCTGATTTAGTTGAAGTTGTGTTTAACAAATCTTGTATTAACTTTACACTTTTATCTAAATTACCAGATTTTAAGTTTTGATCTAGTATATCAAATGCTTTAGACATTACATCATCTAAAGGTTTATTCATAAAATATCTTGTTAATATTTCTGCTTTAGATATATTAGGATATTTACCACTATTTAATGCTATTTTATAAAATTCTTGTAATGCTAAGTTTATTACTTCATTAATAGATGTTTCATTATTTCCAGTAAAAGCTTCTAAGAATCCATAACCTGTCGGAAGCTCATCTAATGTTTCTTTTTCTTCTATATCTGTGTCATACGATATATATTGATTAAGAAATAAAGGAAAACCTTTATAATTTAAATTTGTAATTTTTGCTCTGCTACTTATATAATCATTATAGTTTACATCTATAAAAGTTAATTTATCATTTTCAAGTTTAGCTATTTTAGTTTTTTTATCTAAAACAGATTTATTTACATTATGATAAAAACCAGGAGTTACATCGTTACCTACGAGATCTCTTGATAAAGCTTCTACTAATTCAGGATTTAATATAATATTATTATCTTTAATTATATAAAAATTATATATCTTACCGAAAAGATGTATTTTTGGAATACCATCTTTAGATAATAATCTTAAAAAGAAATGATATTTAGGATTTTTATTTAATAAATTATTTGGATCTTTATATAAAGATTCTAATCTATCAAATAAATTATTTAACTCATTATTAAGAGATAACTCATCTTTTTTATCTAGATTACTTGTACTTAATACTCTTTGAATTAATCCTATACGAGATTCTAAGTTTACTAACATATTTTCAAATTCACTTCCTTTATCACGTTTAATGTTAGCTACACTAAATCCTACAATATTTTTTATAGCTTGTATTAAATCAACAGATGAACCATCTTCTAGCACAAGATCTTTTCTTAAAGCTAATTTTCCATTACTATATACAACGGAATTATTTAATAAAGCCTCTAATAATTTTATTACTATTTGAGCATCACTCGAATCTAATCTATCCATTACAATAGGAACATCGGTTTCATTATATGTTATATAGGGCATACCTTCAACAATATAACTATGTTTACTTGCTATTTTTATGGATGAGGTTATATCAGTAAATTCATTCAATCTTACTAAATCAATAGATTTATTTGCTTTTCCTATACTTTTATTTTTAATAGAAATCATTAATGGACTACTTAAAGGCAATTTATCTAATTTGCTTTTTATAGGATTTATAAAGGTTTTTTTATAGCTTGATCTATATACTTCACCAATGGTTTCTGTAAATAATTTTTCATATTCTTTATATAAACTACTATTTGAAAAATAATCGTTATATTTTTCTCTATAAAATCTTTTACGTGTTTTATTTAGTATATTTTGATATATTTTATTTGCTTCTAAATCAGGATCTTCTTCTTTTATATTTTTTTCTAACCCATTTATAAATTCTTTATCTTTTTTATTCGAATATTTTTTCATCAATTCTATCTTAGAATTTTCGAATTCTTGTGATAGCTTGGCTCTTAGTTTTAAAATATCTTCATATAAATTATTATAAACCATTAGTAATTTACTTAAATCTTCTTTAGAAGCTACAAAATCAAATACTTCTTTAAACATGGACTCAAACTTACTAGGATTAATATATCTTGGATCTGGTAGTTTATATCTTAGTATTCCTGATGTAGTATAATGTTCGGCAGTTGCTAAACTAAAATGTGTAAATATCCCTCCATTGGCATCTTCATTTGAGAAATTTTCAAGATTTTGTGTAAAACCTACTGTGTTATCTTCTTTTAAATATGCATAAGATTTTTTTGCTGGATTATATAATACTCCAATTAATGCATCATCAATTGTAATCTCTGATCCTGAAGCTTTTAGTTTTCTATCTAAATATTCTAATACAGGTTTTGGATAAAAATCTTTAGCTTTTAATATTCTTAGTTTATATTTAGATGCTTTTAATTGGTTTAATAATATGTTTGCACTTACATTATTTATAGTAAACATATTTTCTACTTGAGCATCTAAAACAGAACTCTCAGCATTTTCATCTAAAAGATTAAGTATATTAAAAGTTTTTAAAGCCTTATCATATTTTTCTTGTGTTATAAAATCTTTTTGTACTAAGTTTAGATCTTCGTCTTCTTCTAATTTTTCTCTTGAGATAATTATAGGACTTATAGTCTTTGAAAAACTATTTTCTACTTTTGGAGTATGTGAAAAATATACAGCTTCTGAAGGTAATTCTTTGGGATCATGATGTATTAAGTCTGACCTTATCTTCATATCATCAGAATCAGATTCTTCGTCTAAATTTGTTTCTATATTATCATAAACTTTACTAAATGGTACACCATTACCTTCTAAATCAGTTAATATTAAATAATTTGATCTATCATTATGATTTAACTGAAAAGCTTTATTACTTAAATCTCCATTAGTTTTTATTTCTCTAATATAAACTTTCTTTGGGATTTTTATAAACGTTTTAAAATTACCCATTTTATATAATGCAACATAATAAGTATCCATTGAACTTATTATTTTTAAGTTGGCTGCTGGATTTACTACAAATGTATGTCTATATTGTGTTTTATTAAATGGTATAATTTCTTGAGTAGGCATATAATATTCTGGAACACCATCTTCATTATATTTTTCTATATAATCTACATCTTTAACTAATTTAGCTTTTACTATTACGTTAGGAGATATCTTATTAAGCCTTAATTCATATCCCATAAATTTTATTGCAGGATTATATGAATATTTTAGTTGTTTTATTTTCCATTTATAACCTTCGTATTCTGCAACATTTTTTCGTATTTTTAATTTTGGATCATTTTTATCCACATCAATTACAACGTAATTTCCACCATATATATTTTCTAATTTAGTAGCTTTTCTAATTAATCTATATCCTTTAGATTCTTTCAAAGCTGGTGAAGAAAATACAATAGCTTTGTAATTTGTACCAGGAATAGTTGTTGAAAATCCATTTAAAAATGTTTTTTCTGCTTCACTTAATTTACTGTATTCTTTAAAACTTATTATTTTATTAAATAATTTAATTTTATCAAAATCTATATTAAGTTTATCCGTAGTATTAAACACAAAAGCTATTTTATTATTTATATATAGCGTATGTTTAGCTATTAAACCGATTAAACTATTTTCATCTAACTTAGTTAATTTACCTAATATTTTTATTAATTTATCAAAATTATCTTTTTGTTCATTTATATCTAAATCAAAATTTTCTATTACTTTTTTATGTTTGCCTTTATTATAATAAACTATAGAAGCAGGAGCTATATTTAGACTTTCTGCTTTTTCTTCATCAAGATCTTGTATTTCAGTAGTATTAAATATTACAACATTTTCTTCTGTATGTTCTTGTTCTTGTTTTTCTTCAGTACCTTCTATTTCCTTTGGTGTTTCTAATTCTTCCTGATCACTTAGTTTAACTTCCTTGTTAAACATATCTATGTTAGATCTCATATTTTCTTCATCTATGAAATCTATATCTTCAGGTATATCTTCTATATTTTCTTCTGCCTGAGCTTCTTTTAATTTTTCTACTAAAGCTAAATTATCTATATATATTATACCTTT
>Ga0209200_1000534_pt1 | contig 42797 bp, 46 predicted proteins | sample AD_UKC033_MetaG_FD_184406 | JGI IMG/M metagenome (GOLD analysis project Ga0209200, IMG submission 184406) | Active sludge microbial communities of municipal wastewater-treating anaerobic digesters from USA - AD_UKC033_MetaG (SPAdes) (version 2) | ecosystem: Engineered > Bioreactor > Anaerobic >... | reverse complement strand
GGGTATTGCAAATACTCAACCGGTTGCCTTCAGGTTCTCGTCGTACCAGAGGTATCAAAAAAGGAACCGACGAAACAAGCAATCGGGACTTGGTTCGATGAGGACCGCCTCACTCTCGTGTCTCCGGCAAAGGTCTCCACTCGAACAAAAAACGCGGGAAGGGATATCCCCCCAGAAAGGACGTATTAAAATGAAAGTGGTTGCGGTAGTAAGCGGGGGAATGGATAGTGTGTGTTTCCTCGCGCAACACGATCTCGACGAATGTCACGTTCTCGCTTTTGACTACGGGCAGAAAGGAGTCAAAGAACTCAGTGTCATCGAAAACGTCGTTGCCGGATTTCCTTTCGTGCAGGACGTTCAAATCATCGACATGTCGTTCATGCAAGAACTTTGGCCGGGATCGCAGTTAACGGATGAAGCGGTCGACATCGAGGACAATTACGTCCCGACGGTTGTGGTCCCTCTCCGGAATATGGTAATGCTCACAATCGCCGCAGCGTACGCAAAGTCGATCGGTGCCGGAAAGATCATCTTCGGTGCTCATGCGGACGATGCCGCGGGTTACCCGGATTGTCGAAACGGATTTGTCGCGGAACTCCAGAAAACCCTCAACACTGGACATCCCGACAATCCGCTGACGATCGACAGTCCGGCACGTTGTGGATTCTCCAAAGCGGAGAATCTTAAGCGCGCCCACGCGTTAGTTGGGGACATCATCTTCAACACCTGGTCGTGTTACCGAAGCGAAAAACTCCATTGTGGAGTCTGTGAATCCTGTCGAAACCGTAAGAAGGCGATCGCTCTCGCGGGACTGCAGGACAAAACAGAGTACGAGGGGTAGAAGATGAAATTCAAGTTGCTCTGCGGGGTTATGGTACTCTACTTTCTAGTGCTCGTGGTTGGTTTGTTGCTACCATTTCAAACTGAACGGATACTTTGTGAGATAAGGGAGGCACAGCAAGAGTACAATACCACACTTCGGACGGTCAATCACTTGATGGAGGAAGTTCGGACTCAACTAGAGTGGATAGACAATTGTACCGCGGTTCGCAGAGCAACTTGTTCTTACTACGCTGACTTTTTCGAGGGGCGGACAATGGCAAACGGGAAACCCTTCCGACAGACCGCTCCGTATATTGCTCACAAAACCCTACCTTTTGGTACGGTAGTTTTATGTTGGAGTGACGCAGATTCGTGGGCTCTCGGACGGATAACAGACCGAGGACCCTACATTTCGGGACGAGAATTCGATTTGAGTAAAGTTTTAGCAAACAAATTAGGGATGCTTCGTGTGGGTGTAATGACGGTTGACGTACTTATTTTCAACCCGTACGGAGTACCCAAGAATTGCGATGCCGGCGCAATCGCTCCTGCTCTCCTCAGTAGGGCGCCTACCTCTTACCCGACGGGGACCGGCACCCCGTCACAAAATCGGAGGGAAAATGTCCGACGTCGTTGACATCCTCCTTCTATGTGCGGTAGCGGTTGGGTTGATATTCGTGGTGAAACTCCTTTCCGGAGAAGTTGTTTCGGGTTCTAGAATGGAAGAAATGAAGCAGTTGAAACGAGAAAACGAATTAGGTTGTACGGTAGTACACGCAAACGAAATGATTGTGGAGAAAACAATGTTATCTTGGCGAACGTGCCCGGAACACGGAATGAGCTATCCTAAAGGTGCGGAGTGTCCTAAGTGCCTCGCCCGGGACATTACCGGGAGGATAACCAAGGCGATTGACGACGGAACCCGGTGTGAGTACTGCGGTAGAACAAATTTGGATCGAGATTTGACCTGTCGAGGTTGCGGTGCTTCCAAGAAAAGGCGTCCTACCGGAATCGAAGTTCAACTTCAAGAGATCGAACAGGACAATCGAATCGGAAGTGTCGGAACGTACGTACAAAGTTATCGGTGGAGGTAGAAAATGGAACCTTGGTTGGTAGCACTGATGGCGGAAATGTTCGCCCTGAACGCGGAAATTGAAGGGATGCACGCGGACAACTTGCGACTTGAAGCCCGGGAAGGATTTCCGTTGTGGTCTAAAGAGGAGTTCGACGCGAAAGCACAAAGTCTCTACAACATATCAAATTGCATTCACCGACGGATGTAGATAGGAGGTAGCGATGTACTACATAACGAAGAAGTTCGAGATAAGTTGTGCTCACAGATTAAGGTTACTTTCCCCCAACCACCCGTGTACGTACTACCACGGACACAACTACGAAATTGACGTTGAACTCGCGGCGCACGAGTTAACGGACGCCGGGATGGTGTTGGACTATCACGAGTTCAAAGAACTGACAAAAGAGATTCTCGTTCTCGACCACAACGACCTCAATCGGTTGCTCCCGTTCAATCCGACCGCGGAAAATCTCGCGAATTACTTTTTCGAGGGAATCCGAAAGAAGTTGGTTGTCCAGGGACACACTCCGAGAGTTCGGATTTCTCGGGTAACGGTTAAGGAAGGTGCGAAGACGAGTGCGACGTACCAACCGATTCGGTACCCCGACGTTCTAGAGTCCCCCGGAAAATCGGTTTCGGACGATCAACCTACTCTTCCTTTTGCGACACCCGAGGAATGAAATGTTAACGTGTCCGGAATGTGGAAAGGAATTTCAAACTTCTTATCAGTGGGCAATTCACACTCCGGGTTGTCCCCTACGATATGTCAACAAGAAGTTACGACCCTACCAGGTTGAAGGGGTGTCGTTTTTGATCAAGCACCACCGAGCGTTTCTTGCCGATGAAATGGGTCTCGGAAAGACGGTCCAAACTCTCGAGGCAATTCGACTATTGAAACTATCTCGAGTCCTAGCGGTGGTACCAAAAAGTGCTATCGGAGTTTGGGAGGACGAGATAAAGAAATGGGGTATTCCTCTTGAGGTAATTTCGTTCTCGACCGAGCGAAAGAAACGAGACAAAATTGTTGCCCGGGTACAAGATCGAAAGCATTCGGGATTCATTTTACTTGCGACCTACCACCCCCTTCTAAAGGAACTTGAGAAGGTTTACTTTGATGCGATCGTTTTGGACGAGGCACATCGAGTTCGCGGTCGGAATACCCAGACGTACCGAATCGTCAAAGCACTCGCTACTCCGAGATCCAACGGACTCCCGTTTGTGTTTATGCTTTCGGGTACTCCAATTGTCGGACATCCCCATCACGTCATTCCTTTGGTTCAGATTCTCGATCCTCGCGGAAACAGAAGTTTCTGGAAGCGCGTGGCGGAGTTCTTCGGAATCGTCATTACTCCATTCGGTACCGAAATTGCTCCACCAGACCCGACTTCGAACCACTACAAACGGTTTACCGAGTGGTTGAGTCAGTACATGTTGTCGCGGAGACGAACGGAGATTGCAAAGGAGCTACCTACCGTGGAAACTCAAATCGTTCATCTCGAACTCGCACCCGAACTTGAGAAGGTCTACAAGAAATTACAAGTGGAACTGAAACTGGACCTTGACCAGGAGACTCTCGCACTTCCAAACGTAGTTGCGATGCTCACCAAACTCCGGATCTTCCTAATGTGCCCACGAGCGATCCTCCCTACCTGTGTTGGGTTGACCGAACCGATAGATTGTATTGCAGAACAAGTTCGAGAACACAGTACACAGTGCAAGGTGGTGGTGTTTTCTCCGTTCCTCCAACCGTTGCAAGATCTCTCTCGCCGTTTGATGTTCGGAGATTCCGAACCCATTCCGCACGTCGTTATTACGGGACAATCCTCCGCGAAGGAAGTGACGAAGTTCTCCAAGCAGTTTCGCGAGGATCCCGAGGTCCGAGTCGCGTTGTGTTCAATCGGAATGGCGGAAGGTTTTTCTCTTGCCGGTGCCGAGTTGGTTCTAGTGTGGCAGTTGGATTGGAACTACAATACGGTCGCACAAGCACTCGCGAGGGTTGTTCGACCCTCCGGAAAGGTTTCTCCAAAACCGGTTTTGGTGCGGTACTTTGTTCACCGGGGTAAATTGGATGAACGCATCCTCGAGTTGGTACAGTTGAAGAAGCAGTGGAGCGATATTGTGAATGAACTCAAAAAGGAGGTAGGTTGTGTCAGGATCTAACGTTGAAACGATTGATAAGGTTCTCCGAAATTCCTTTCGGTGTAAACGGTGCCTTTTTGGAGTACTTACTTCAGACGCGGGTACCGGAACGAAGGTTCGGGTGTGTTATCGGTACCCGAAAACGATTCAGTTGCTACCGGCGGTTAACCCGCTCACAAGAAAACCGGAGTTACGTGCGGTTGATACGAGACCCGCGGTAGCAGATGACGATTGGTGCGGGGAGTTCACCGAGATAGGGGGTGGATCGTGAACGCGAACGGAAAAGCAGTGAGGATGTACGAACTCCGGTATTACGGATTACCGGTGTCCCGACGGAGTGGAAAGGAGTACCGGAAGATGAAAGGCGAGTCCGAGAAGTCGGGCTTCACAACTCGTCTTCAGACGTCCCTCAAGAAGATTTCGACGAGGAAACGGGACCAGAAAAAGGGTGGGTTCCTCCAGAAGTTTCTCGGAATCTTCCGGGGAAAGGCAGGAACCGAAAAATGCTGAAGGTTCCCCGAGGACAGTACTACCAACGTCCGGGATCGCGAGAAACTCTAGAAGAGTTCTACCAGGCGTACGGAAAGACAATCTTTCAGGGTTCGATGCTTGGAGACGTACGAAAGTATCTCGACCGACTCTTCCTCAAAGACGATCCAAAGAAAAACCTCGCAAAACTAAAAGATTACCTGGCCTGGTTAGAATTGAGTTTCGACCTCCCGGACTCTCCAATACCGAACCTATCTTCCCGACCGAAGTTCCTTGCAGTCGCACCCGAGAAGTTGATTCGAAAAATGCTACAGGTGTGGCGGTCCCTCAAAGATGGTCCTCCCGGATATCCTTTTGGTGGGATTCTCTATCTCGAGCGGCAGGTTCGAGAGCAACCCAAAGAAATGACCCAACTTTGTGAGACTCTTCACCGGTACAATTTCGAGACGGTCCTCGACAACAACGTCTACGAAGATCTTACTGCGGCGAATCTCGAACTACTTTTGGATGCGGCAACGAGGACGTCTCCGGATTATCTCGTCCTACCCGACGTATATGGAGACTGTCTCGCAACTATCGAACCAACTTTACGAGCCCTCGACCACCCGCGTATGATAAAGTATCGACAAACGCACCCTGGGTGTGTCCTCACTTGTGTGGTTTGTCCGACTACCAACTGGGCCCACGTCTATACAGCCCTCGCGGCGTACAAAGGAGCCGAGGTCTCGCGTATCGCGGTACCTTTTCATCCTACGGAAGAGGACACGAAAATATTCGGACGGTTGGCATTCTTGTACCTCTTGAAGGACGTCATGAAAGAGTTGCGGTACTTTCCGGACGTTCACTTGTTCGGTTTGTCTCCGTGCCTTGCCGAGGATGTGTTGTCGTTCCAGACTTTTCAAAACGATCTATTCTTACACCTAACAAGTCTTGACTCTGCGGCACCTCTACATATCGCTCTAGGTTCTGGAGGTAAACGTTGGGAAATGGATCACTACCGAAACGGAGAACATCCCCACCGACCAAGAGGATACCTGCGGAATCGAGACTTTACTCCGGAAGCGGTAAAACGAGTGTACCTAAATTGTGAAGCAATATCGGAAATGCTTTTTGGTACTCCTCGTGGGTGGAGGTGAGTAGTGGACATCCGCGAGTTCGTTGCTAGAACGTACCGGTATAAAAAGCAGGAGACTCCGGAAGTTCTTCAACGGGCAACAATCTGGTCGTTCGACCCAGGAGTACACACGGGGATAGCAATGGTCACTGGGTTATTCTTCGCCGAGAGTTGCACCGTTCACTCTTTGGACGAATTGAAACTCTTTCTCGGACACAAGTTACTCGGGGGACACAATGCGAGTCCTTTTCAAACGTGTAACCCTCAGTTTGTCGTGTGCGAGAACTTCCAAGTGCAGGGTCGATCTCAATACATTCTTGGTACCGACAATCCGTCTTCTCGAACAATTGGGTTTTTGTACGGTCTCTGCACGAGTCGCGGTATTCCGTTTGTCTTGCAGCAACCCGGTAGTGGTCGTAGACTTATTACTAGGGATGTTTGTAGGACTTTGGAAGTCGAGTTGAAGACGGAACACGAACTCTCGGCGTTCCAGCATTTGATGTACTTTTTGTTGTTTGCTAAACCAAACGTTTTGAAAGGAGAGCTAAAATGAAAGCGAAAGTCCGAGGAAAAGTTCTCGAAATTCACACGTCCGACTATCTTATGTTTCAGGAATGTCGACGTGCGTGGGAGTTCGGTTCGTACATGAAACGAGACCTCGCACCTCTCACCATTCCGGCACCGTTTTTGTTCGGATCCGCGATGCACTTTGCTCTGGAGGATTTTGAAGGCGATCGGTTGTTCGAAAGTCCCGCACTCGCCTTTGAAGCACTCGTCACCCTCTGGCCCGACAAAGAGTTTCCTATGGAGACGAGTCGCGAGGAAATGATCTCTCTCGGAGTTGCGATGCTGAACTATTACGAGTTCGTTTGGCTCGCGACCCGACCAAGACTGACTCCGTACCGGTTTCAAGGAGGGGAACATTCCTGTGAATTGCCCTTTGAAGTAGAGATTGGAAAGGTTCGGACCAAGAAGGGGAATTTGACGGTTCTTCTTAAGGGACGCTGGGATAATCTCGTGGTGGACGACCAGGATCGAATTTGTGTAGTCGACTACAAAAGTGCGAAGCAATTTAGCACGTCCAAACTCCCGTTCGACGTTCAAGTCACGAGCTACCTCTATGCCGCCAGTAGAATCTTCGGGATGGACAAAATCGGTGGAATGTATTACCAACAGCACAAAAAGGCGTTCCCGCAGGGTTTGAGAATGCTCAAAGATGGAACACCCTCCGCCGACAAAAGTCAAATGACTACCTACTCCATGGCAAAAGCACAACTCCAACAAGCGTTCGGAGAAGTAATTCCCGATCGCTATAACGAGTTGCTGCAACGGTTGTCATCGGAGGAAACGGCCACGGCGGATTGTTTCGTCCGACGGGACTTCCTCACTCGAGCCCCGTCTCAACTTCAAAACTTCCACAACTACATGTTAGCGGTCGCAAAGGAAATGGCAGACGAAAACCTCGTCTTCTATCCCTCCTTTGACGACATGCATTGCGGTTGGTGTTCTTACCGATCTTTGTGCAGTGCAATAGAGTTCGGAGAGGATCCTCAAGTAATTCAGGAAACGATGTTCCGTAAACGCGATAAGGACATCGACGACGTAATGGAGCAGGTAATGGAACAAGCCAGATCGGTAGCGCGTCACAAACAGACGCAGAAAGGAGAGCAAAATGGTTAAACCGGGAGTACCTCCCGTCCCACCCGAACGGAGAGCCACTAATGACCTGCCGTTCGAAATTGTAGCACCGAGTAAGGAGGCGTGGCTTAAGATGTTAGTGTACGGTCGTTACGGAGTAGGAAAAACTCACCTCGCGGCCACCGCTAGTGAAGTAAAAGCCATGCAGAATGTCCTCTTTCTCGACGCGGAAAGTGGACAAATGACACTTGACGGATTTAGCAACGTTTCGGTCGTACATGTCGGGAACACCCAAGAACTCACCACCGTGTACGCGTTCCTCAAGAAGCACGGAGAGTTACGCGATCGCAACGACACAGCAGGGTTACTCGCTTTGGAACAAAAGGTGACCCGGACGAAGAAAACCACTCCAACGATTTACCGGACGATCGTACTGGATTCCCTTTCAGAGATCCAGAGACAACAAATCTACCACATCACCGGTGTGGATCCGTCCTCTCCGGATTTCACCATGAATCTTCCTGAGAGAACGTTACCCCTCTGGGGAAAGATCGGGGACCAATTCGGTTTGCTTCTCCGTGCGTTCAGAGATCTTCCATTCAATGTCATCTTCGTGTGTTCCGCGAATGACCGACAGGACGAAACTCAACGGGTTATCTACACCCCGAATCTTCAGGGCAAATCGTCCTTGGAGATTCTCGGAATCGTAGACGTTGTCGGGTATTTACATTGTACGACTCCTGCGACGATGAAAGAGTTGCCGCGTCGGACACTCTTTCTCTCTCCGACATCACAGTTTACGGCAAAGGACCGCTACCACAAGAGCAACACCGTCCCGTACATCGAGGACAATCCGACAATGCAGCGGTTCCTTCAACTTTCTAAGAAGAAGTAGCGTAGAGCTCAAATGAGCAGAAAGGATGGTAACAAAATGGGCAAGACAGTAACCAAAAAGGGAGGACGCAAAACTCCTACTCCGAAACCCGTGGATGACTTCATGGGAGAGTCACCCGAGGAACAATCCGAGAACATTTTCGATTCCGCGATCGATCTCACCGATGCGACCGGTGGGGATTTCACTCCCCCACAACCGGGAACGTACGACGTTTCGTTGGAGGAGGCGAACTGCAAAGTCTCCTCTAAAGGGTCCTCGATGATCGAGTGGGTTTTCCGAATTGACGGACCTAAGAACGCGAACTCGAAGTTGTGGGACTACACCGTCCTCAACAATCCGGTCGGGATCTCGCGCATCAAAGCGATCGTCGTAGCTCTCGGAATGGAAGAATCCGAACTCAAGAACTTCGTACCCAGTCGGGACGTCGCCGAACTCGTTGGTCGGACTTGTCGTGTGGCTACGCGGATCGAAAAGAGGACGGACGGAGTAGAAGGTCTGTCGGCTAAGATCGTCGCGTACAAACCCGCTGCCACCGGGGACGCGTTTGGGAGTTAACCATGGAACCGAGAATTGCAGTCTCGGAAATCTTTGGTCCGACGATTCAAGGAGAGGGAGCCCTAGCTGGGGCTCCCGCTCTCTTCCTTCGTACTTGGGGTTGTCCCCATGCGTGCACTTGGTGCGACACGAAGTACGCAGTCGAAGGACAAGACTACCGGTTCCTCACCGTGGAAGAGATTGTTCGAGAATTGAGGAACCTACCCTACTCGGACTTGTTAGTACTAACCGGAGGTGATCCGGTGCTTTGGAAGGATCACATGACCTCCCTTATTCCAGAGTTAATTAGGTACTGGCACATCCACCTCGAAACGCAAGCGAGTCTCCCGGTACCGGAATGGGTGAAGGCCTTTGAACCGTTGAGTGGTTCGATTACCCTCAGTCCAAAACCTCCCTCCGCCAACCAGAGTCTCGGGTACCTACAAGAGTGGTTAGACCTCGATCCGTTTCGGTTTGGAGGAATCGGATCCCTGTTCGACTGCGTCAAGATTGTCGTTGCGGACGATATCGATCTTCAATTTGCGATCGAGGTATTCGAAAAGGTCCGACCGTCGTGCCTCAAAGTTCTCCAACCGGTTACGCGAACACCCGAAACCTTGTTGGAGGACTACCGCGTACTCGTGGACAAAGTCCTCACACATCCCGAACCCGTACTTCACCAATTCAAAGTGCGAGTTCTACCACAACTTCACAAGCTTCTCTGGCCAGAAGCCTTACGAGGGAGACAGGAATGCAAAAAAGTTCAAAGACCCTAGCAATCGAAAAACTTCAAGACGTTCTTACGGAACTCGGACTTGACCTCACGGACGAGTCCCTAGTAGAAACTCCCGGACGAATCTACCGAGCATGGGCAGAGTTCTGCGAGCACCGCAATACACAGCTGGTCGAAGTGTTAGGGAAACAATTCACTTCCACAAGCGACACCCCCTTGGATGAATTTGTCATGGTAAGGGACATCCAGTTTTCCGCCTTGTGTGCCCACCACTTCTTTCCGTTCTACGGACACGCGGCAATCGCATACCTTCCGAACAAACGGTTGGTGGGACTCTCGAAACTGAGTCGACTCGTTACGGTTGCGAGCCACCAAGCACCTACTCTTCAAGAGTACCTAACTCGAGATATCGGAATGGCCATTTCGAAGGCTCTACAACCTCAGGGAGTTTTCGTGGTAATGGAAGCGGTACATACCTGTGCGAGTTGTAGAGGGGCTCGATCGAGTAGTGCCTCCACAATTACTTCGTACGTCTCGGGGATCTTTCGGACGAGTAGTGGGGCGAAGATGGAGGTGTTGAGTATGTGGAGAGGAAAATGACCTCGGGACTTCGGAAACCCGATACTTGTACGGGATGTCCGTTTTATCGAAGTCCGATGGTTCCGGCAGTGGGTAACCTCGATGCTCGAGTACTCATCGTTGGAGAGAGTCCCGGAAAGCAAGAAATGGTAGAGCACACTCCGTTCGTTGGTCAGTCCGGTCGAATCTTACGACACGCATTTCCGGGATTCGAACTGGAAAAACATACTCGGATCGTAAATACGGTTTGCTGTTATCTGGGAGTGGCGAATGAGAAGAATGACGACGCGCTCGAACAAGTCGCGACCCACTGTGTACAAAACGTTTTTAACGAAATTCGTACGATGCCAAACCTCGAATTGATTTTGTGTGTTGGAGGAGTAGCAACGAGAGCACTAACCGGAAAGAGTTCTACGGACTTGCACTCGATAGAAGATTTTTCGGTGCAGGAAAGGCACTTCAAACTCGTTCCGTGCTCCCACCCGGCACAACTACTCCGTTCTCCCGAGAGTTGGTTGCTCTTTCGAATGCGTACGGCACTCGTAAGGAGGTTTCTTCAGCGAGAACCGATCGAACAACTTTTTACGGATGTGGAAGCTTACGCGACCACAGACGTCCGAGTTATCTCAAATAGTAAAGCCGTCCGTCTCGCACTGAAAGCTCTCCAAACCTCGGAACTACTCGCCGCGGATATCGAGACCAGTGGTTTTTCGAGTGAAACGGATCGAATTCTCTGTTTAGGTATCTACTCTCTCGACGTTCCGTTTCCCCCAATCGTCTTCCCGGAAGAATTGGTTTACGACAAGACCGTCAACAAACTTCTCAAGCGGTTCTTTACCGCGAAGCAACGACAGTGGATCTGGCACAACGGTCAGTTTGACATTCGCTTTCTCGGTGCCGCAGGAATTCCTGCTCGGGTAGATCAGGATACGATGCTCCTACACTATGCATTTTGGGAACATCCTCCACACGATCTGAAATCCCTCGGAGCGACGTTTCTTGGAATGAGAAACTACGAAAAGGACATTCACGCGACGTTAAAGCACCCCAAATCGGATTCGTACTCGTTGGTACCGCGAGAACTTCTCCAGAAATATCTTGCGTGCGACGTAGTAACCACTGGAAACCTCTTTCGGGTACTCCTTCCCCTCGCAAAGGCATCTCGAGGACAGTGGTCCGCGTACAACGAGATTCTTCTTCCGGCGAGTAAATTCTTGACGGACGTCGGTCGGAGAGGAATCTACATCGACACCGCACACTTGGACAATCTCGAGGCGACCATCGGAGTACGCGAGAAAGAGTTAACTCGCGAGATGCAAAAAGCGTTTAGTCTCGAGACGTTCAATCCGAACTCCCCCGCACAAGTCGCCCACATCCTTTATGACATTCTCCACTTACCGCAACTCACCCGGAAACGAGAAACCGGTGAAGAGGTGTTGAAGGATCTCCAAGAACGTGCGATCGGAGAACGGTCCCAAACCTTTCTCGGGATGTTACTCGAGCAACGCAAAGCGAAGAAGATAATGTCCAGCTACGTCACGAAAATGCGCACGTTGCTCGATCCCGAGACCCACCGAGTGTACCCACAGTTCTTGCTCCACCGAACGGTAACGGGAAGATTGGTAGCGGTGGACCCTCCGGTACAAACGGTCCCGCGAGAAAAAGTCGTGAAGGATATCTTCAGTTCTCCTCCGGGACGCTTGTTACTCGAAATGGACTACTCACAAACGGAACTTCGAGTTCTTGCCCTCCTCAGTAGGGACAAGAATCTCACTCAACTCTTTGTACACGGAGAGGATTTGCACGACAAAGTGTCTCGCCAAATCTTCGGAAACCACTACACAAAAGAGCAACGCGAAATAACCAAAACCGTGACCTTCGGGATTCTCTACAACCGGCAGGCCCCGTCAATCGCGAGCCAGCTTACTCGAGAGTTGAAGAAACCCGTGTCGATCCAATTTTCTCAGCGGTTGATAGAAGATTGGGGAAAGCTCTTTCCTCAGGCTTGGAAGTACCTCAAAGAACAACCAATCCTCGCGAGTACGCAGGGGTGGTTAGAAACACCTTTCGGACGTCGGAGACACTTCCCGGTAGTCTCGAACTTCACACTCTCTTCTCTCGGTGGAGAAGCTCGAAACTTTGCAATACAATCTACCGCGTCCGATCTTACACTACTCTCGGGAATTCACCTAACGAAACAACTTCTCTCAAAGATGTCCGGAAACCTCGGAGTTGTGAATCTCGTTCACGACAGTTTGCTTTTAGAGGTACCGGATGGAATTACCAAAAAGGAAGTACAAAAGATAGCGACGTGCATACAGACATTCGTGAAGCGACGTAGTGAGTCTCCTTTCTCTTGGAAGGTGTCCGCGGAGGTTGGCAAGTCTTGGGGGTCGCTAGATGCGTTCATCGAAGAATAGTTACGCAACGGTCAACTCGGAAGAAATCAAATTATTCATTGACTTACTTACCTCCAAAGCACCTCAGGATGCCGTTCTTGCACTCTCCTCAAAAAGTGCTGCGTCGTGGCAACATTTCTTCTTCCGCGTTCGAGATGCCGAGGTCGCGAAACGAAAGGCGATTGAAGAAGCTACTCTTGGAAAAGACCTCTTTTGTCGAACGACCCTACTTCGTGAGGTCCCGCAACAAGGACGGGGTCTTGCGGAACAGACTCTTGGAAGTAGTGTCTTGTGGGTAGACATCGACCCCAAAGACGACCTTCCCCTGGACATCCTTGTGAGTCGCGTAGAAAAGTTCGTTCCGTCTCCCAGTGCGATCGTATGTAGTGGTAACGGAGTTCACGCGTATTGGTGTCTCACTCATTTCTCCGAGACTCTCGAAGAGATGAAAATGCGATTAAAGGGACTCGAGAAAGCACTCAGTGCAGATTCGTGTTCGGACCTCGCTCGTGTTCTTCGAGTTCCTGGAACGCTAAACTGGAAGGTGTTACCCCCGAAACGGTGCTACTTCCTACTCAAACCCCAGTTTCAGACCCGACACAGTTTAGATGCCTTTCCCCGACAGGAAAGTACTCAAGTCGAAACTCCTCAAGGGGAGATTACGGCGGAAAGTCTTCCTGACGCGTTTCTACAAGCCCTTCCTCGTTCACTGAAAAACCTTATCGTAGAAGGGGACTTTCGAGACCGAAGCAAGGCAGATTGGCGAGTGTGTGTAGAGTTGCTCAAGCGAAAGTACACTCCCGGACAGCTCCTCACCGTAATGTGTAATACCCAGTGGGGTATCTCTGCGAAGACCCGCGAGAAGGGTGTCTCGTACGCCATCCTAACGATTCGGGGAGCGCAGGAATATCTCGAGAAGGAGACGTTCCTCGATCAAGAATCCCACGTTAAAATGGTAGACGTTCTCGAAGCTACTACGGACGTCGCGAACGCGAAACGGTTGGCGACTATTACCACGGAACCACTTCGGTACTGCAGCGGTCTCGGATTTCTCTCGTACAAGAACGGCGTTTACGTCTCCGCGGGAACGGCCGCGATCGGAGCAGCACTTAAACTTCCCGACGTCATACGCGAGGAAGCTCTCGCACAAAAGGATCCCTCAACACAACAAACGTTGCTCAAGTGGTCCCTCGCCTCCCGCGCGTACGCGAGATTACACAGTGCGTTGGAGCTTGTCAAACCCCTGGTCGAAGTTTATCCCGGGATGCTCGATCGGAATCCTGAGTACTTGAATGCGAAAAACGGGATTATCGACCTGCCAACAGGTACGCTCCTTCCGCATACTCCGGAAATCGTCCTGACAAAACAAACTCGAGTAGACTTTCTTCCGAATGCAAGGTGTCCAAAGTGGGTCAAATTCCTCAATGAGGTCTTCGTTCGACCCGCGATGGTCAATTTCGTGCAACGACTACTCGGATATGCAATTGGTGGAGGTACGGGGGAGCAAACCTTCTTCATCTTCTACGGAAGAGGGGCAAACGGAAAGTCCACCCTTCTCGAAGTCGTACACCAAATTTTGGGAGAATATTGCCAGAGTGTTAACACGGAAGCCTTTCTCGGGGAGGACAACAATTCGGAGTCGATGCACGAACTCGCGAGACTTGTAGGTTGTCGCCTCGTTGTCGGAACCGAATCGAATCGCGGAGTTTTGAATGAAGCGATGGTAAAAAGGATTACGGGAAGTGACACGATTACGGCAAGAAAGCTCTACCAGGAAGCGTTTGAGTACCGACCCCAATTCAAGTTCATTCTCGTCACAAACCACAAACCACTTACGCGGTACGCGGACGACGCCTTTTGGCGGAGGGTTTGCCTCGTTCCCTTTACCGTCTCGTTCTCGGTGGAGCAACAGAACCAGAATTTGTTGCCGGAACTCCTCGAAGAGAAAGACGGCATTTTACGGTGGTTGGTGCAGGGTCACAAGTTGTGGAGGAAGTTCGGACTCGATCGTACCGAGGTCGAGGAAGAGACAAAAGCGTACCGACAGCAGGTAGACGTCATTGGACAGTTCCTCGAGGAGCAGTGTGAAGTACAAGATCCGAAAGCTCGCACAAACGGAAAGGATCTTTATGCCTCCTATGGTTTCTGGTGCGCCGAGACCGGAGAAAGAGTTCTCTCACGTCGGTTGTTTGACATCGCACTCGTTGAGAGAGGTTTCCGAAAAGTTTCGTACGGAGGAAGTCCACAATGGTGCGGGATAAAACTCCGGTAACCCCCAAGACACAAGAAACGGACTCCCCAACTGTGTGAGTTGCGGAGTCCGTAGAGAAGGAGGTTCTATTATGAAGAGGGAAACGCGAACTCTTGGAATCTCGTACGTCTCTTATTGGCTCCGGACGGGATGACTTTGATTACACGGTAGTGTTCCGGATGGGTGAGTCCGTAATCCCAAATGTCGTCCGGGAGGACGAAACTGTCTCGCAATCCGAAGTCCCGACCCGTTTTGCCATAACAATCTGCAACAAGGACGGAGCAATCCTCGAAAACTTCGTTGATGAAGAGTCGTCGGAAGAAAACCGGTTCGCGTTTCAAGTAGAACAACCGACTTAAGATGCCATCCAAACCTCCCGCGATCGCTTTTCCGTAACCGTACGGTTTGTGGAGACTATGGAACGCGTGATTCGTAATTGCGACCCGCTTGTCAAATGTGAGGTTGAGCGGTTTCAAAATGTAGCAATTCTCCCCATCTCCGTAGACCTCGTGGAAGTGCCGACACCGAACCCCACAAGGAACGAGACTCTCAATAACGTGGGCATTCCGAAGACTACACTCGTTCGTGAAGAGTCCTACGTGGGATAGTACAGAAGGGTGCTCGCGCCATGCAGTTGTCGACCACTGTATGATACGTCCGAGAATTCTCGGATTGTGGTACCCGAGAATGTCGGCTAACTCGATGCGAATCTCTTCCGGCCGCATTTCCTCGATCATGGTGTCCTCCTAGAAACGGTACCCCAAAGCGAACGACCAATTGACGGTGTTGGCAACTGGAACGAGAAAGTCCTGTACGTGAAGGAACGAAAGTTCACTCTGCCAGAAGAGCTTCTTGTAGAGTTTGTGTTTGATTCCGGTACCCACCTCCATTCCGAACTTGGTTTCTACCCCTTTAGAAGGTGAGAAGAATATTGGTAGTCCACCGAAAACGTAAAGATCCCCGAACCAATATTCAATGGAGGGACGGACTTTGGTGTACTGGTACTTGACGGTCGGAACCTTTTCGATGTAGTTGTGTTTCAGCAGGTACTCACCGATTCGCGCGGTATCCCGCATAACGTTGAGGTTGAGGGAAAGTTTCTCTCCGGTGTAATATCGAACCCCGACCGTGTAATTGGTCTCGTAGTCGCTTGAGTACCGAATCACATTTCCCTCGGTTGAGGTGAACAGTCGACCCACACCCGAATAGGCATCAACCTGTGCGAATACGGGAAGGGTGAGAAGCAAAACAAAAGCTAAAATGATCCGTTTCATGGTTCCTCCTTTCGAACACTTGTTCGTAATTGATAGTGTGGTAGGTCTCTCCGAGGTCGAGGCCAATCCGCACCACATTCTAAACCTAACTCGCGACCGATGTCCGCGGCTCGTAAATAAAGCGAGAGAGATGTCTCGTCCCAAGTCGGTTGCCCGTCCCGATACACAGCGATGTCGAACGCATGGGACAATCCATTCATATCGGGAAGATGCGGACTCGACGTACTCCACGTCACGATGTTATTGTCACTTTGTGCAATTTGTTCCTCCTGGGCGATTGTCATTATCTGATTGACCACGTCCAGGGTTGCCCGACCCTTGAGAAAGAGTGTTGCGTGTCGCAGTCGAGTTCGGAGAGTCTCGAAGTTTCGAATCACGTTTTCACCGATCTGGAGGTCGCACCGACGAAGAAATTCCTGGTTAAGACTCCGAAGGGGGGCGACCAGATAATTGGGGTCACTTATTCGCGTCATATTAACCTCCTTTCAATTGTATTGCCGTGATTATTATCGTAGCAAGGACCGCGACAACACCGGAACCAATCATACTCGCCCAGAAAATGTTTGAACTGCTTTTTCCGCGAATGAAGGCAACGTCCTTTTGAATGGCCTCCACTTTCTCAAAAAGACTCTTCAGACTCACGGACACCTGTCGATGTGTTTCTCTACAATCCTCTTTTAATACCGTTTCCGCGACCATTCTTTCCTCCTATCAAGGGACCAACCACTTCCCCATTTACCGTTCCTCCTACTTGACCCGAATCCAATCAAGGTGCTTCATAAACTTCGCCACGAATGAAATCAACTGCGGCAGTCCCCGGAACAGGCATATTACGGGCGTTGAAGGATATGGTTACTGCGATATACGCAACCGCATTGTCTATGGTGTCGGAGCCTTCGTTGCCAACATCACTCCAAGTCACTCCGTCAGCCGAAACGCCATAGGAGATATAACAATGTCCATCCCCGCTCTTTCGTCGCTTAATCATCAAATACGGATAGTTCTCCACATTCGACAAAATAGTGGACGGGAACGCCCCCCAAGTGGTAATCGCGCCCTTATAGGTATAAGAAACATTTCCGTTTCCGTAAAGGCAAATGGCAAATCCCGTCCCTGCGGAATCTAGAAGAGCGAAGCCTATGTATGAGCCGAAATTTGGCATACAGGTTTTCATCACAATGGTTTGGCTGTCGTTTGTGTCCATACTCGCCGCCGCCGGGAGTGGTGTGCCCAATGTTTTGTAATAGTAGGAAGCGCTCATTGGGTTTGAGGAGCTATCCTTGCTGAAATATATGTAGCCTCCAAACTTCGTCTGGTTTGGCGTTCCGCTCAACAAATAAGCCGGAGTAGAGCCGTACCATGCCCACTCTGTCAGCGTTTCCCCGTTAAACTCATTGTCAATGTTCGTGTTGCTTGCCGTCTGCGGCCACCCCGTCGGCCTGGGGTCGTCCGCAGAGTATCGGAGGCTCTGCACAAAATACGGTGCTGTTTGGTTCGCCGTCCAAGTGTTGGCGTTGCCGAGTGCAAGTTTCAGCTTCCACGGGTCTCCGCTTGTTCCGCTTCCCGTTCTGGTGAGGGTTGTATCGGCGGCGTCCGTCACTTCGTTGCCGATAACTCCATCAACCTCTGCCTTCAGGAACGCTGAACCATGGTCTCCATCAAGCGTGTCAGCGTCCAAGCCCGAACCCGTGCCATCGTTCCCAGAGGCCCATAGCGACCCGCTGACTGGCGGGAACGTAACAACAACGGAAGGATCAGTAAACGGCGGGAGGTCAAAATAATAGGTGTGGGTGTCGGCACCATCGTAAAATTTAACTGCGTGCCCTCCACTGGTTATGCCGCGAGTTGTGGTGAGGGACAAAAACGGGAATATACCGTCGAGATATATCGAACCATCCGGGATGCTATAATATGCACCCCCATCAGTCATAATCTCAACACTTCCGACATCACTTCCCCCACCAATATAGTTTTGGATAATAGAATGTTTGTGGCTGTTTGGAGAGGACCACAGAGCAAGACCATCCACACCTGACATCAATAAGTATCCTGTAATTCCACCAGTCAATTTAAACTGTCCGAATGTTCCTTTGCCTGTGGTGGTGAGGTTATGCGTCCCCAAGTCAACATTACCCGTCGCCCCCGTATATGGGAGGAGGCCGGATAGGTCCTGGTCCCCCGTGTTCGTCCCGGAGCTGGAGCCGGAGAGGTTCGAGCCCGTGACCGTTCCGGCTGCCGCGACAGTTCCCGAGAATCGTCCGTCGACCACATCTACATCGTAATCGGATACGATGTCGCACTCGGGCTGTTGAGAACAGGACCAGAGGAGAGAAGCCCAGGACGGAGTGGGTGGAGGTTCGGCAGGAATGAGGTCGTTCAGAAGAGAACTCACCGTCGGAATCTGATACTCGTCATCCAAATTCGTCGCTTTACAAACGAACTGAAAGTAGCAACCCTTTGGTAGGGTCCAAGTAAAGGTTCCGAGAGTTGCGTCATAAGTTCCGTCTTGAGCATACACAATGTGTGCGGGATTCCGAAACGCATCGTACGTTAGTCGTGCGGACGCGCGAATACTCGAAGAAGGAGTTCCCGCAGGGAGCTTTACATTGTACGTAATTGTAACGTAGTCCGTTGCCCATACCGGTAGGGTCAGGAGCAAGACGAAAATCCAAATCCAACATTTTCGAAGCATCTCTACCTCCTAATACGGCGTAACAATCTTCCGCTGAGATATGTCAATTTGTCCGTTCGTTTCCGTAGTTATCACCCCGAAGTCGTTTACATTTTGTAGGTCTGTTCCGTCGATTGTGCAAGCAACTCCGTACAACCAAAAACTCGTTTTTGCAGTTTCGGCACCTTCAATCCACAGTACCATGTTTCGAGAAAGATACGTCGCCCCGGCAGAATAGTCAACCCAAGGAGTTGGGGGAGACCCGGTAAGTCCCGTTATAGATATATAGTTGGCAGCGTAGGTCGCGCTATCTACGTATATCCGAAAACTTTGGACGTTAACGGTACTAGAAGAAGTTGCCCGAACAGTTCCGTCTGCCGTGCAAATCCGGACCGTGTTTTTTGCTCCATCGTTAAAGAACTCGACATAGATTCCTCGGACCCGATCCGGGGTAGTTAGTCCAACTTTTAACTTTTGGTACCCCCCAGAGTTGAGCATGTTAAATTCGAGATAGTAACCTTTCTCGGGCAATAACGGTTTGTTCAACTCCATCTTAAATTCGTTCGTGAAAACGAATTCGGGAACTTTAAGAGCACTAGTTCCGAGTGCGTACTCGTCTTGTTGTACCAGCGAACGTTGGTACTCTTCCCGTCCGGTGTAGAGTCGATAAAGGTCTCCACGAAAAAGATAGATGTACAAAATACCCGAAGACGTCCAATACCACTTCATCGGAACCGAATCCGTTCCAAAGTAGGTCGCCTCTACCGTATTGATAACCGTCGTTCCGTTAAGTTGAAGGACAATTCCTCCATTTGGATACCTCCACAAATCCAGCACGAAACGAATGTCGTCTCCGAGGGCAAGAGAGGTAGTATCAACGGTTACAATTTCCGTTCCACTCCCCGCGTCTAGTCGTTCTAACTTTATTGAAGCATCCGTAGGAAAGGAAATTTTGTATCCGTTGTTGGACGCATTTTTTAACGTTGCAGACACCGCGGTCAAATCTACACAGCGGAGGTCGTACCGAACATGGAACTTGTGGGGGAAGGCAAAAGACGCACCCGTAGCGGTGATTCGGAGTCGACGAGGTTCTAGGACGACCCCTCCACTTTCGAGATACCATTGTCCCGGGGTCATCAAAATTGCTTCATCGACACTCCAGTTGTCAAGTCGATAGGCATCCGGGTAAAAACTTTTGTCAAAATCGTTTCGGTTCGCCATCGATCTCTCCTACTTCTCGATCGGACCCGTTTGTGAGAAAGTCTTCCCGACCCACTCACTGTGCCAATAATCCGCTACCTGTCCGACTTCATCGTCGGCAACGTCACAAAGTCGGACCCGGTAGGTTTGGTTAAGACTAAAAGTGTACGAGTACCCCCCGGAAGCAACTTTCGTGTTCGAAACGTTTTCTGGAGTTACGATATCCGTATACATCGCCCCTACCGCGATTTGTAAATGGAGATAGTACCGACCACTACCCGACCATGTTATTTTGTACGTTTGTCCACTAACTTGAGTGAAGACCGGTGCAGGGGGTTGGGTAGTATCGGTCGTTCCGTAAGGAAAGGCTAGGGCCCAATCTCCCCAGTCAGCACTGCCATCTCCACAACAGAGGTCAATTGAGAACTCTGTAAGGTAGGTGTCCAATGTAAAGGTTTTAGTGAAGACATTCTCTCCCGATTCTACCGCGGTGGTAACGTCAAAAGTGTAGGGGGTGGATCCAAGTCGAACCCAATTATTCGTTATCGGGTACGTTGCGGGGGTATAACCATCACAAGTAAGATCGGGTCTAACCACGGCCTTGTACGGGTTGAAGATCGCGAAACCTTTTACGTTGTCACCCGAGGCAATCGCGTTTGAGAAGGTCCACTTCACCGTCACCACTCCGGTACTCTCTACATAGGATATGGACTTTCGCAGGGGTGTTTGGTAGGTAGTCGCGAGGAATGTATGTACGAATACGGCACTCTCCTCCGTGAAAACATCCGTGTCGTATTCCAACTGGACTTTGATGTAACACGTACAGTCGGAGGTAAGAGCTTGGTTGGTTCCACTCCCATTATTGTAGTAGGCGCAAGGGACGAGAACTCGGTGGTTTGCAGTATCGAAAGTAGTCGGAACACCGTAGTATTGATAGTAGGTACTTGAAAATGTCCCGGTCTGGCTCAACCATATCTTTATCTTCGTCGGTACAGTGTTGTAATTCGGATCACTTGTATCCGTTCCTCCGTATTTTACAATGAGGTTCATTCCAACTCCCGACTGGAAAGTCGCGGGTTCTTCAATTACGGGTGCCGGGTAGACCGGAGACTCACCCTCGTCGTCTGCTAGGGTAGAGACTTCGTCCGAGTAGGCAGAAAGGTCTTTTCCCCACTCGTACGTCTGTACGGCAATGAACCACTCGACGGGAGAAGACGTAATTGGTTTGTAGAAGTAACTGTAGTACCAACCATCGGCATCCGGTTGACAATTCGGAAACCGCTTGTGTCGTCTTGGATTCGACGGATCGTCGGTAAAGCAAGTTAGAATGAGTTCGTCCGGAGTGTCCTGTTGTACGTCCACTCCGTAATCGGTCGGCATCTTCGCGCGAACCGCCCATAAAATGTACTCTTGCCAGTACTCAATCTCCTCCTCGTCCGCGGTCCCTTCATTGATAACCTTTTTGAGTTTCTCCCACTTTCGGGGAGCAAATTCGGGATTAGTACCAGGAAAGCGGACTCGAAAGAGAGACCACCACGCTTTTCGTTTTGAGAGTTTCGCGGAGCTTGCTTCAACGTACTCCGGAGGATAGGGTGGATCGTCATCCTTGTTTCGGTTGTACTCCGAATACGTCGCCGTAGTGGGGGCGACACCTACTTTTTCCTCGACCAACAACGTAATCATATCCCGGATGGGAACACTCGAACCCGCAACGGTATAATCACAAACGCTAAAAACGGGTTCGGAAATTCGTAAGATTCTCCAAGCAACGGAAGAACGAGTAATCTCATCCCACAAGTGATACGCCGTTCCGTCATCCAACACCTTCACTTCTACAAGTCGCCGACGATAGGCAAATTCATCGTAGGCGTGTCCACCAATTGTCTTCAGAGTATCGATATCATCGGTGAAGTCCGTTTCGATTTCGAAAGTCAGGTTTGGAGTAGTCGTTTGTCCAACACGACAAGATCGGGGAGTACTTTCCGGAGCAAAATGCGGGGGTCGACCCGTCACTTTGATCGTGAGATAGTACCGGTCCTTCAAACCTTGACTTTCCCAAGAACAAATGAGAGAATCGACCGGCTTCGAGGACGCCCCCGACCGAACTTGTTGTCGGTCGAGAAAGCACCACTGATTTCCGACGTTAAACAATACACAGGTGCCATATTCCGCCAGTTCTGCGAGAACCTCGGAGACTTTCTTTCCTTCAGTGTCGAGTTCTTGGACCACGTACGTCGTACCGGTCCCGGCGATTTCGTAGCTGGTGACACCCATTGCTTGGAGACACTTTAGAACGCACGCACCAACGGTAAGGCCTTTCCACCAGGGAGTAGCACAAACTCCCTGAGCGTACTCTCGTTTGCATCTTTGTCGAACTTTAACTTGGTACGCCGTTAGCAGGGGTGTGGAACTGGGTCCGAGGTGTCGAATCTCGAGTTCCTGATCGACGACTCGCGCGTTTCGAGTAAGTTTTTCGGTCTTGATGCGATCTTCAACGGCAAGACCGGTACCGGAGACGGCTAAGGGAATTGTGTGAGCTAGATCCTGCCAGAGAGTTAAAACTCGTTTGTTTCGTTCGTTCGTAAAGTAAATTGGATCGGTAGTTACTCGTTGGAGGGTCTCGGCATCAAATTGGAGTGCCCGACTCAGTACCCCGAGAACGGAAAACTTGCACGTCTTCTCTTCCTCGTTCAAGAAAACGGTCTTTACATCAATGTCCCCACACCAACTTACATCCGTTCCATTCTTTAGAATCTCAACGTACCACGTTCCCTTACTCGTTACGTAGTCCCACTTCAACGACCCGTCGAGAGTTCCTCCAAGAAGTCCGGTAAAGAAACCGTCGGCGTCGTCCACTTCCAAATCGAGGGTACCCGCATCAAAAACGAAAAGGTTATCTTCCACGTTTGGATTGATTCCCGGTGCTCCGAGAAGTTTGTCCGTTATCTCGTATTTCGTTCCCGCAGGGGTCTGTAAGTTGACCTTCAAATTGGCCACTAGCTCGTCCTCCAGGGAGTTGCTACACACTCTTTACTGATGCACGATACCCGAACTTGTTCCGTGTAGTTCTGTCCTTCCTGTTTAAAACGATCGGGGTCTCCTTCAAGTACACACGGTACCCACGTGGAACCCCCATCTACGGAATATTCCAAAGTCCCACCGGTAGTATGCGCATTCAGTACGACTTCGAGAGTTGCGTAACCCGTAGCTGCGGTAATCGACTTTCCAATTGCGGTAAAGAGTCCCCCGACTCGTTGTTTGTACCCGAGGTGGTAATCCGCGTTAACTTGGAGTGCTTTCATTCGCTCGATTACTACGGCCTCTCCGCGTTCGACGTCTACATCCGTCCGAACGGAATCGTGCGGTTTAAAAGTGTACAAGACCGTTCCACCAGAATTCTTAACCCGCAACTGAAAGTACGTAGTGTAGTAGCTCATTTTCTTTTCGACCCCTTGAGGACCGTTCCCTCGTACAAACGTTCGCCACCGTACAACCGCTTAGCAACGTTCCGTTCGGCGATTCGTCCGGTACCTCCATCAAGTGTGTTGATTGCTACATTCCAGCTTCGATTATTGTGAGTCGTCTTGTGCGAGTTAATGATTTGTCGATCCCGAGCTAAGTCTCGAAGAACGTCCGCGTACTTTTCGGGTAACACCATTTCTCGGGGGTGCAACCGAGTCAGGGGACTTTCTCCCTCGGGAACGTCGAACCCACCCGCGGCGGATTTCATTTCTTGCGACTGAATTTGCTTTACTCGAGCGAGACCTGAAAGTACTGCCGCAGCAGCCGCAGCAACGGCTAGAGCCGGACCGATGTACGGTATTCCGACCATCGCTTCATATGCTTTTTGTGCCGCCGAGTATGTCGAGAGAATTGTAGAAGCGATCGCCAGTGCTTTGTTGTTCCCGAACGCTTGAGACGCGGACATAAGCAAATCGGACATCACATCCGCGGTAAGGGCTCTTTTTGCGGCCGCTTCCTCTTTCGCGATTTCAAGATCGACTTGTGCGAGTTGTTCGGCGATCTCTTTCTTTCGTGCGGCCGTAACCTCTTCCATCTCGAGTTCATCTCGAAGGTTTCGTCGGTAATCCTTCAGTTCCTTCGCCCGTTGACTTAGTTCGCGTCTTCCAAACAACGCGTCGGCACGTTCTCGATTTCGTTGTGCCTCCTGCTCGGCTTTCGCAACTTCTTTCTCGCGTTTCTCACGGAGTTTCTCGAGGTCCGCTTCGAGTTTCTTCTGGTCGTTCAAGTAATGCGTGTTTAATGTCTCCTGTAACTTTTGAATATCCGCGTTACACGCTTTTTCGAGTCGTTCCTTGTCTACAAGGTATTTCTTGTAGATCGCTTCCTTCGCGGCTACATTATTCTTTGCTGCGGCAAGATCTTTCTGATACTGAGTAAACAATGCGTCCTGCTCAAATTTCGCGAGGATCATCCGACGTTTGGAAGCTTCCTCGAACGCTTCAAAAGCTTCCCGACCCGTCTCGGCTTCCCGAACCTTTGCTGCCGCCTGATCAAACTCTTGTCGGGCGAGATCTCGGTAAGAATTCGCGAGGGCTGCTACTGCGGTTTGTTCCTGCTCAAGTGCTTTGTCTCCTTTGTCCCGGTCCGGTATTTCCGGAGGTTTCGTAGTCGGTATCGTAAGTGGTTCCGTACCCCAAATGTCCTTTAACTTCTTCCGGTACGCAGCCGCCTCATCCAAAGTTTCGGTAAAGTGATCCTTTGCTACTTCCTGACCGATCGTCAGATCTTCTTTGACCTTTCCCCACTGGAAGGAAACCAGATGCCACGTCGCAGTTACGTGGGTGACTAACAAGTCCGTTGCTCCCTGAACGAGAATCTTGATAAACGTAATTGTATCCAATACAAACGTGGAAGCTCGCTCCCCGAATCGCAGGAACAACTCCAACCAGGAATTCAAAGAGGGCATGAACTGTGAACCAATTTCCTGTCTCGTTTGTGCGATCTTTTCCTTTAGCTCCGCCTGTCGGAGGGAAGTCGAAGTCGTCGTCGTACTGAGATTTCCGTACATCATATCGAGTTTCTGCATCTCTTCCGTAGTGAGTTTTCCGTCCTTCGTCAACTCTCGCAAAACGGTACCAAAAGCACTCGTGTCCATAACTGCACGACCCCGAAGAGTCTGTACCCAATCTTGAATGGCTTTGTCGAGGTCAATACCGGACTTTCTCGCTCCTCCCATCGCAAGTTGCAGTAGCTTTAGGGCCTGATCGGAGTCCTTTGTAACGGCGAGAAACTTTGTGAAACCCTCCTTCGCGGCATCTTCACTGTATCCGTTTAAAGCCGCCAGACGCTCGATTGTACCAGAGATCGATTCAATTGCTCCCTTGTTCGCACCAGTAAATACTCGAAGACTTTCCGCCAACCGGATATTGGAAGCTTCATTCTCGATCGACATCTTGATAGATTCTTTGAAGAACTCGTACACTCGTGTAATGATTTCGAGCAACCCAAGATACTTCACTGCTACGTTTGCAATGGCTCCCCCGAGACCCTCGGACAAAGCCTTCGACAACCGGTCACTTTCTTCTCGATGCGCTTTGTGTCCGTCCGCCATCTTCTGGGACGAATCCCGAACTTTCTTTTCCGTCCGTTCCGCGGCTTCTCCAACTTTCTTCAACGAGTCCGTTGCCGCTTGCAAACCACGGTCATCACTATCGGAGGTAACACGTACACTAATTAGATACTCTGGCACGAGGTCCTCCCTTCAATTCGGTTCGTATCGCATCTACCTCTTCTTGAGTAACCGATCCGACTAACCGGTCCATTTCCTGGTCGGTCATATTCCGATACTCAAGAGGAGATTCGGTATCCCCGGGATCCTTCTCGAGGTCGTCCAAAACTTGATAAAGTCGGTGCGCGGGTTCATTCAAAACGTCGTCGATCCGGTACGCAGGAAAGTACGAACAGAAAGTACTGAGGGACCGACCAAAAGTGGTCTGGGAGGGTTTGCCCTGAGTAAGTTCGTGAAGACGAGAGTAGAGGTACTCCAAATGATTCACCTCCGCGAACACCTGCCATAACGTTGCGAGTTCTCGGTCGTTTAGTCTTACTCCGACCGTTCCTCCAGGACAAATTAACGGCACCAGCGGACGAAGGAAATCCAAATTCGTCGAAAGTTCATTAGAGGGAGTGAGAAAAATGCTCCCTCCAATGAACTTGTCGAGTTTGGGAGCAAAGTCCAAAAACAGGAGGAACTGCTTCAAACTTAACGGTTTGACGATCAGTTCCCGAGCGGTTCTCATCCACCACCGACGGATTGGTATCGCCCGCTTTTTGACAAGGTACCGTTCGTAACTCACCCCGGACTCCTCACTTCGCCAGGAAATCGGTGATCTTGTAAAGTTTGTCGTCCGTCGCGACAGAACTGTCGTAGAGAACTCTCATCTCAAATCCCGTCTTGACGTGATCCGTCGGTTTGAACGTGTGCGCGGCCTTTGGAACGATCATCACTTTCCAAATGTTGTAATACCGCTTCGTGTAGGTGTCACCACTTGGCAGGACCGACTTAAAGGACTGATCGTCCAAAGTCAGCTTCACCTGCCAATATGCGAGAGTCGGCATTCCAACTCGCGTCACCATTGTTCCGTCTGTAGTACCCCCGACGCGTGCGGTGATTTCGGGGTTGTCGGGATCCGCAAAACCTCCAAGTCCCGCATCATACTGATTCAGAACGATCGCGAGTTTTCGCGCGTCCGCTTCGTGCAGAGTTCCCTTAATCGTCGCCTTGACGGAACTTATCCAAGCGTCTACCGGAAACGGGCAGGTGTCTACCACTAACTCGTTTACGGTACCTTCCGTGTCGACGCTAACGTCCGACATCGAACCGATGTCAATAAATGAAGACGCCTCTACACCCGCGGACACGTAAGGAGCGAGTTGAAAGTATGGATAGGTCCCCTTAATGTAATCAAGGGTGTTCTGAGTTGGTAACGGCATTTTAGTACCTCCCTTCTACATAGATTAGTGTCGCTTCGTAAGACAAAATTACTTCGCGTTCTCCGTACTGAATATTCGTAGATTGTCCCTCAACTTGGACAACCGTTATTCCGGACCGGTTAAGTGTCGGGAGGAACGTATCCATCCACCTCTCCAACTCGTACCCGGTGTGGAGTTGATCCTCGAAAACCTCACTCGTTCGTACAATCAAAACGAGAGTTAACGCGAGTTGGTACATAAAACATTCCGGATCAACTTTCTTACGGTACCCCTCCAAGATAAGAAGTCGCGGTAGTTCTTCGGGAAGGAACGTCTGAGGATCCCGAGAAAGATCTCGCGTTGCAATTGGACTGGACTCCGCATACTTCGCTTGTAACGCGACAGTTAGAGCATCCTCTAGGAACTCAATTTGTTCTTCCCGAACGCTCACATACGTAGTCATGACATTTCTCCCCGAATCGCCTTTTCCAATTCGTTCCGTGAGAACTCATCTAAACTTCCGAAACTTTCGTCCACTGCCCGCTTCAACCAGAACCGACCCCGAATCGATACCGAGCGCACCAACAGGTACCACGGAGCAAAAGCACCACCGGAAAAGACGTCACCCGAACCACTCTTACGCCAAATGACGTTCTGGTGGGGTCCCGAAAACGTTAACAACCGGTACTCCTTCCAAATGTCGTGTTCGCGGAGTTTAATTCCGAGCAACCGATCGACACCCTTTGCGGTCATCGCCGCCTTTAAAGGAATACGCAAACTCTTTCCGTTCTTCGGGAGAATAGTCTTTCCCTCTTCGAGGGTCACCGCAATTCCGACTTGCTCCGACCCTTCCTGCAATCCCCAACACAGGGCATTGCCTTGGGTTTCAAATCCCGTGTGATTTACCGTTCTTCGGAGTTGTCCCGTTCTTGTCTGTACGAGACGACCACTGAGATTCGCAAGTGCGTGGAGTTTTACTAGTCGAAGAAACCGCAACTTGAGATCCTTCATCCCGCGAGTCTCAACCGCGAGTCGTCCGAGAACCTTCCGGACAACATCGATTTGTCGTAAAAGGGCTTCCTGACTCTGGGTGGTCATAGCACCTTTCTCCGGTTGTGCGCGATCGCATCGGTTACCATGGTCGTGTACTCCTTTGCGTTACGGACGATCATTGAGATCTGTTCGGGTCCCATCGTTTTTGCACCGACACCTACACGATTTGGTTCAATCGCGAGAAGATGCGCAACTATGGCGGTGGCCATTTTGAGATCCCTCGGAACGACCGAACATTTGTATCCCGCGGTGTAAGTGATCAAGAAGTCTCCCGGCCAACGCGAGAAGAGGTTGTTCTTGCTCATCAGAATGCCCCACTTGGAGTACACCCAAATGTCGTACGTGTTGTACGCACCCGTAGAACCGGTTATGTCATCGCTGAACCACAAAAGGGGTGCACCCTGATAAGTAAGAGAACTTATTGCAGTTACGGGATAGGCTTTTAGTCCGAGAAGAATCTCGTTGTCGGAAGTTGGGTGCTCCGTAAAGACTGCTTCCAGTACGGGAACACCCAACTCTCCAACTACCCAAGAACTGGCAGCCTCGATGCAGATGTCGATAGAACCCGACCCCTTGAGTGAACTGGTTGGCGCCATAAGTGCGAACAACTCGTCTTTTGTGATAAGGGTCGCGGCTTCAGTCATCGCGTGCTCCTATCCTGCGTAAATGTTGTCGATGATGCCCCACGCCGTAGGTGCGTAGTTCATCAGTCCGCCACGTTTCTGCAACTCGCCCTCTTTCTTGGGTCTCGTCATCGCATAGTCGAGTGCGAGCCAATCGTACAAATCCCAGAGCGTCAATAGATCCGTGATTCCGCTGTCGGCGTACGGTACGGAGTTCGGCATGCTAAGGATGATACCGTCCGCCAGTCCGGGATCGGTCTCGATATTGATGAGGCGCTGAGTGACCGGGTGGATGTACTTGACCACGTACAGACCGGCGACGGAGTTCTGTGCTCCGTTCGTGTTCGGAGCGACCAAGTTGAGAGTTGCTCCGGTTGTCGCGGTACCGAAAGACCGGTTGATCGACTTACGAGTGAGACCCCCGCAGAGAATGGTAACATCGTCGTTGAGAAGCATGTTGTAGAACTGCGAAACCAACATTTCATCGATTTCGGCGATACCGGTTCCGGCGGCGGTCGAGAGCTGGGCACCCAGATGCTTGAGGTAACAACCTGAAGGGGTGCACGTTCCTGCCCCGTCCAGACCGTACAGACTGGAGAGAATGCCCTCGTAGTCGTTCGTGTCGGCGGAAGTGTCTCCAGTTGCGTCTGCCGTCTGTGCCACACCGTACCCGTCGTAATACGTGGTGGTGGCGGAAGCTTTTGTTCCACCGGTGCTCACGTTTAGCAGGGTTACGTTGCACTGTGCGGTGACGCACTGGAGTGCCGCGTTTGTGATGCCCGTGGTCGTTCCGATGAAGATCGCGTATGCAACCGCACCCGGGATCGGACTCCACGAAATGTCAATGGAGCTCGTCGCAACGGGGGTAGCAAGTGCATCGACGGTGGAGGGAGCTGAATACCCGTCCAGCAAGTCTGCACTCGGAGAACCACCGCAGATCTTCGAAGGATCGATCGTGTAGTAGGTACTGGACTTTGTCGGACCGGGAATCGGATACAGCTGTCCGAGAAGTGCTTTGTTTGCGGCGTTTGCTGTCAACGCACGGACGTAAATGTAATACGTCGCGGCGTGATCGAGCACTCCCGCAACCGAGGTATTCTCGGCTACCGTTACCGCCGGAACTGCTAGGGCGTAAACGTTTCCACCGAGAATGTGATTGTTTTCCGTTCGAAGTGCGTTCATGAGCTTCAGGACCTGCAACCGGGCAACGATGTCCTCATACGTGCCCCCGGTCTTCTCCGTCTGGAGATCGGTCGAGAAAACTCCACTGGTGAGGTTACCCAAGTGGATCGTCTTCGAACCGGTCGTAATGGATGCGGAGTTACCTCTCGTTCCATTTGCGACCGTTCCCTTTCCCTGGAGGGTCACCCCGGTGATCTTCTTGAACGTCTGCGTGAGACCCGTCTCGAGATTTTTACGGGGAACGCGCCTCACCCATCCGTCCAGTGTCGGGATGAGCATCCGAACGAGCGGTTCTAGCGAGGTTCCATAGAGACCCGAGGCGATCTCGATGGTTGTCCCGGCTTTGAATGCTCTTCGGACATCCTCCACTTTGAGGCCGGAAGCCTCTAGCAGAGCTTTCCAGTTCTCTAACATACTCACGCTCCTTTCTTCTTGCTACTTGCAAGAATCGCTGTTGCGAACTTGATGATTTCTTCGTTACCACCGACTTTCTGCAGTGCCGGGATGAGTGCGTCGATTGTGAGAGAATTGTTGACCGTCGTACCCGGTTCTTTGATGTGAGACTTCAGAGCTTCGACTTCGGTCTTCAGATCCGAAATCGTTTTTGAAAGCTCCGTGATGACGGTGACGCTCTTCTGAAGTTCCGCGAGGGTCTTTTCTACACCCTCGGTCTTCTCCTTCAGTGAGGTCGCGTGCTTCTCCATCTCCGTAACCTTGGCGCCGGTTTCTTCGACACACTTCTTACACCCGACGAGTTCCTCGATACTCTTCGAGTGCACCCCCTGGGTCTTGAGTACCACCTCACCCGATTCCTTCAAAAGGTTCAGTGTCTTCTCGAGATCCCCAGTGCGGGTAACGAGACCTTCCCAGAGTTCCTTCGTTAACTCGAACATATTAGTACCTCCTTTCTGTAAGTGCCAAGCTTTTAGAATCTCGAAGGGCGTACCCGGATTGCAACCGATGTCGACGATACTCAGTTCGAACATCGATTTGAGGAACACCCTCCAAACGATTTCTCCACCGGGTAGAGTGATCGGTATCGCTTTCCGATCCCAATCATACCGAGCACCGATCGAGAAGTATTTAAGTACCCCGGCTTGTACGAGTTTAATAGCTTCCGGGTTACCGGAAGAAATGAAGACCTCTACCGTAATCCTCCGGGCTTCATCATCGTACTCGACTTTCCGGGTAACTCCCGCCGCGACCAACTGGTGCATAACCCGAACGTTGCCAACCTTCTCCCATTCCTGGAAGGCCGCCTTTGCACTGTCATAATCGATAATCTCGTTCTCGCAGTCGGGAGTTTCGTCGGTAGCGACACCTCGAATAAGTATTCCGTCATTGAGAACACTTTTTATGACAAACTGGTATCGCAACTCCTTTCGCACGTCTATCATACCAGGTCCTCCTCTTCCACTTCAACAAAGTCCCGTTCACAATCGGGATGCTCGAGCAATCTTTCTTTGGCTTCTGCGATCGTCCAAATCTGTCCATCCGCCATCCGACAGGCCTCACATCCCGCACCATCAAGTACCATAACGTGGGTAACTCCGAGTTTCTCCATTGCACTCAAACTACCGCCATTGAACACGTTCCCGACTTCCGTTCGGGCGATCGTAAGTGCACGAGAAGGAACCTCGTCCACCATAAACTGATCTAACCCTTCTCGTAACTCTCCAACCGTCCAACCTTCCGAAACGGCCCCCTCGAGTAGAGTCTTCAATTCACTCTGCAGAGTAGCAAGAACGTACTGACTTCCACCTCGCGTTAACAACTCTCCACTACGCGACTCCACGAACGCGAGAAGTTCCTCTTCCATAAGAACTCCCCGACCACCTAAACGAACACCACTTTTCAACCAACTCTTGATATCTTTAAGTTCCTGTTCGGTGAACTCGAACTCGGTACCATCATCGCTACTGGAAGTTTTCTGTGCGTGTTCGAACCACTGGATCATCTGCGGAACGTGCGATTTCACCTTCCGTTTGTAGATGCGATCGAACAACACATATCCCTGAGCTTTTAGCAACTGGACGTCCTGAGAACTCCGCTTCCTACGTTTCGCGGCCTTTCGAGCAGCAAACCGATAAACCAAAGACGCTTCCGGATCCTCAGATTCATTATCTTTAGACGAGGGAGGTTCGGTTGGCTTTACTGCCGGTTGATTCGGTGACGGCATCGGACGTCCCTGAATCTTCTTGTTCGCGGGCCAACCTCGGAGACTACGAAGTTCGTCCGTAGTAATTGCTGTCCGATCGAACAAATCCAACGCCTCCGACAACTCCGCACCCGGGGACTTATAATTGTTCGGGGAGTACGACACCACCACCCTTTTCAATCCCAATCCGAGTTTGATCGGAGCACCCAATGTGGTCGTTCCAGTTCGCTCGTTCTGAATGTACTCCGTTAGCGATTTCGCGACACTCGTTCCGTAAAACCACGCTCCGGAAGCAACCGAAACTTTCTCGAGTCCCTCACTCCCCTGACCCAACGTGGCGTTTTTGACGATCGGAGTAGCGGCAATTCCAATCGCCCAACTCGCCATCCGCATTATGAATTCATCAAACTCGTACTTCCACTCCGGACTGGTTCGCATTTCCGTGTACTTCGTCTTGTCCGGAGCAAAGACCAACTTCCTACCGTTCTTCGCCGCTGCGTATATCGCCCAGAAGTTCTTCTCGAACAACTTGATCGCTTCTGCATCCCAACCTTCCGGTAGGGTTATCATTCCCGGAGGAAGTTCTGATCCGGAGTATTGTTTCGTGTACCAATTTCCTCGGTTGAAACTCAACATCGCGAGAGACAACACCAACTCTACGACTCCCACTCCAAAAGGTGTCCACGTTCGCGAAAACAACTTTCGGTACGTTAATTCATCCCGGGAGAACACCCGCCATTGCTGTCCCTCGGTATATAAAACGTACGCGATATCCGGTGTTTTCGGAAGCATTCCTCCCTCGGTCCGCACTGGAATCAGCAACGACGCATCTACAAGTCGCAACCCCCGAGCTTTTCCGACCCCATCGACCAACGGAGCTAAACCGACGCAACCAATCTCGACAAAGTCCGCGAGGTACGCAGAAACCCAATCGTCAAACGTCCCAAACTCGGGATCGGGTTGCACCAGAAACGCGTCTACAGTTTTCTTGTCGGTCGGACTCAGTTCCTTTCCGTCTTCGTACGCAACGGTGAAATCACCACTCCGCACTTCCTTCTGCAGTTGCATCAACGGAATGGTCATCCCGAAACACTCCGTAGCGAAGTATCGACATACGGAAAAAGGCACTCCCGTCTTCGTCGGAGAATAGTACTGGTTGTACTGCGCAGGGATCGCGGCCATTGGAGGTTCTCCGGCAACGTAGTACGGATGGAACGTCTCCGGAGGAGGGCTCACCATTGTAGGTTCTACCTTTACATTCGTTGCCGGGAGAGGAAGGTCGACAACTTTCTTCCCTTTCCCGAAACTCAATTCTATCGCAAATTTCATCGTTTGCTCTCCTCTTCCGAATTGGTATTATTATAGAACTCCAACAACCCCCGAAACGGAACGAGACTTCCGTCAAAATAGCTTACCGCGTACCGGACACAATCGCATCCGTGATCATTTTCCTTAACCGGTTCTTCCTTCCGACCGCTACCCCAAATATACGCATCCAACTCATCCTCGGTACAAACAGGAAGTTTCGACGCCCGAAGCAACGAATCTTCCTCAACCAAAGATCCTTGCACGAGAAAAACCCGAGGTTTTCCATCCGCCACAACTTTCATGCGACTCTGTACCAACTGGATTCCCTCAACCACTTTCTTATCCGCAGCAACGGTCTTAAGTCCGGAATACTTCTCAAAGGTCGCCCGTCCTTCCGCATCCCAATCGCAAACGGCGTACTTTACTTCCTCGTGCATTCCCGCGTTAATCCGTTTGACCCGTCTTGCCATATCTTCAACCAACGTCTGCGTTTTGAACAACTCGCGGTAGCGATACAACCGACCGTCACTATCCTCACCCCACCACTGAACGACCATCGGGTGGGTATATCCAAAGTCAACACTAAGGATCCTCCGACGAAAGTCTCTCGGACACTTTTCTCGGGGCAACCAATGAACAGAACGATCCCACTCGGGATAAATCAATCCTTCTACCGACTGCCAAATCCCCTCAAACAACCGAGCTCGACGTACTCCCGTTAACGAACCCAAAATATCCATCGTCCGACGACCCTGAATTGTCGGAATCCCGTCCGACCGAAACAACGTCGGATTATCCTCGTGCTTGGTCGTGGACAACTTCAAGCAACTCCGTTTCAGGATCCAATGTTGGGAGTGCGACGGGTTACAATCTCCAAACAACATCGGAGTCTGGGAAACTGCTCCTCGTCCGGTCACACGCGTGAGCAAATACTCCCAATCATCCAACGAAAGTTCCTCGGCCTGATTCACATAAATCCAATCTCTCTCCGCGGACAACACTTTCGACGCCTTATCCAATCCTACAATATGCACACACGCCCCATTTGCGTACGTATACTGGATTGGTTTCGTTCCTCCGTAAACCTTCGGACGCAGACTCGCCGGCATAGTCAACAAAATGCGATTCCACGTTTCCAACACCGTTGAATCCATATCCGCCCGAACCTTTCGCACAATCGCGCCTCGTCCGTACGGGGTCAACAAACACAGGTCGTTGAGGCGATGCAACAGGGCAAAGGTTTTCCCAGTTTCAGCAGGTCCCCCAACAATCCATTCGTGGGTGGACTCAGTTTGAGCCGAAAGGAGAGCGCCCCTAAACTCAAACCGGGAGGACCTGCCTGTTTTCAATCCCCGTCTGCGAAGTTCCAACTCTACCAACGCACCTTCTCGCGATTCGACGGGTCGGGAGTACTGGAGGGGGTCCGACATCACGCCTCCTTCTCTACATCCGAGACTTGTGCGGTCTGGGCGGATGCAAACGCGATCAGTTCGGCATCGGTCATCTTTGACAAATCGGGGAGTTCGGTTATCTTCTGCGGTCCGTCCTGTTTCGTGACGACGGTCTCTCTTTCACCCTTCATCACTTCCAGGAGCAACTTTACGAGGTTACCCAACGACAAGTTCTTCGGATCCAGAAAATCCTCGTTCTTGCAGAGACGATCCTCAATTTCGTGCCAGAGATGTGCCCGTACGGTGTACAACTGTCGCAACTGCCGCGTCTTCAGGTCGACAAGGTACTCCCGCAATTCGTTAAAGACGTCGGTCTCGAATTGGCGGAGGACTTCCTCGCGTTCTTTCTCCCACCCCTCCTTGACCCGCTTGCGAAGTTCGGGAAGAGGAACTCCAAAAAGTCTCGCAATGAGAGGCAGGGAAACTTCGTCCGCAAGGACGTACGTAAGTTTTACCTTCTCCCAATCTACCACTTTTTGCGTCATCCGATCATCCTCCCTACGATTATAATATAGTATATTGCTATGGAAAAATCAAGAGGCACAACAAGATAAAAGTGATCACTGACATTTCGTGATTGCAAACAGAAAAAGGTGATTGCGAAAGACCGGGGGTAGGAAAATCGGGGGTCGCTAAATGAGGCATGTTTACTCATGACTCACGTGAAATTTCGGGAAACCACGCGGGGGTAGGGGTGTACGTACGAGTCGACTCGCCGTATCCTGTCTTCGGTGTACAATCTACAATCCGAAGATGGAGTAACGTTTGTATATCCGTGTTTACCTAAGGATAAAACGAAAGGTCTTTTAGTTCTCTAAGTCAACAAGGATAGATCAAACAGATACCAAGAATCCGGGTGTACAATCTACAATCCGAAGAAGGAGTAACGTTTGTATATCCATGTTTACCTAAGGATAAAACGAAAGGTCTTTTAGTTCTCTAAGTCCACAAGGATAGATCAAACAGATACCAAGAATCCGTAGGTACAACTTACAATCGAAATGGAGTAACGTTTGTATATCCGTGTTTACCTAAGGATAAAACGAAAGGTCTTTTAGTTCTCTAAGTCCGCAAGGGTCCCCCCGCCTTTTTAGTTTAGAAAGTTAACTCATTGATTATCAACGGGTTAAACTTAACTCATTGATTATCAACGGGTTAAACTTAACTCATTGATTATCAACAGGTTAAACTTAACTCATTGATTATCAACGGGTTAGGGTTGATAAATTTGTATGCGTATATCCGACCCGTATAAAAACCGGCTCAAACCATTATAGATATTAAGGATATTATGGATATGGGTGTTTTCCCCCAAAACGCGACGGTCTCTATATACCTCTCTATATCCTGGGGACTTCCTGGTATTGCGTCCCCCTACTCAAACTCGTACTTTTTTTCATAATCGTCCGTTTTGGGACTTTTGACCCATATCCATAATATCCTTAATATCTATAATGGTTTGCGCCGGTTTTTTCACCCAATTTGTATACGCATATCTTTTTCTCAAGATTAGCAAGTCTCCTCCTCCTCCACTGAAATCTGCAAGAAATCCTCGAGATCACTCACTATCGCGAGCAAACCCCCTTTTTAATCGTTCATTATCAGTTAGGAAGCAATCACGGTTATATCTTTATACCTCGCGAGATTCCCGAGATCACGAAAGATCCTCCGTACACGCACTCACGCACTCACGCACTCACTTCTACTCCCTCCCACTCCTCCACTACCGCAACTTCAAAGTCGTTTGCTCTCGCGCTTCCTCCGACTCGAGGGATTTGCTCGTTTGCTTGCAGAAGTTCTCAAGTTGCTGGGTAACTACACAGTACACCGAAACGTTGGGAAACGCAATGGGAAGGGGTTGGAGGTGAGAAACTGCGTTGCACTGTGTGCCGTGAGGGTACCTTTCGGAAACTATTATGAATATTAGGTTTGCGGCATACGTACGCAAACCATTGAGTTTATTAGGTTTGCGTTTAGGTATGCCGCAAACCATTATGAATGTTAGGTTTGAAATGTACGTACGCAAACCATTATGAATATTAGGTTTGGTACTCTGTACACCGCAAAGTATCATGAATATTAGGTTTGAGACATACGTACGCAAACTTAATATTCCTGATACTTTGCGCCAAATTGCTAAATGAAAAAATGTTTTTTGAAAGGGTGTGGTTTCCGCAAAGTATCATGAATATTAAGTTTGCGGAAGATTGGTGTGAAAACGCGTTGAAATGGACGTTGTTGGATTTTAGGTGTTTTTTGGATTTTAAGTACGTCGCAAACCATTGAGAATATTAGGTTTGAGAAGGTAGGTGTTCTCAAACTCAATATAGATACGTGTTTGCGAAGTTTAGTTCCGCAAAGTATTATGAATATTAAGGTTGCAGAGACATGGGTTTTCAAACCTAATGAATATAATACTTTGCGGGAAAGGCCCAAAATCCGGGTTTTTCCGGGGTTTTTCTGGAAAATCCGTGGTTTTTTTGGTTGCGTCCTCCGCAAACCATTATGAATATTGAGTTTGAGGAGAGTATCCGTCGCAAACTCAATATAGATACGTGTTTGAGAATACCTAATTCCGCAAACCATTATGAATATTAGGTTTGAGGACCTCTTGATTTTTGGTTAAGGATATACTATATTATAATTGTAAGTGGTAGTAGTTCGTACGAAAGGAGAGCGAAAATGACAGAAGAAAGAGAAGTAAAAGAAGGAACAAAAGTTGACCCTTCCCACCCGGATGGTAAGCTGGTAAAAGTCACACGGGAGATGTCACTTTTGACCGGTAAGGTAGAAAAAGTCGAACACGAAGTGGTTCTGGTCGGCACGGTGATTCTTTACGTTACCGTTGACGAAACGAACGTGTCTCTTTTGGTCACCCATTCCGAAAGTCGTCGGCACCCAATGTTTGGTGGCAGGTGTGTAGCAAGTGCGATCGTTAAGCGGAGTACCTATTGCGAAAAGGAAGTTGAGGAAGAACTTACTTCCGTGATGAGGAAAGCTAGAAAGTACTCTCTCACGGAACTCGGCCATCCCGTAAGGAAGCAGTTCACAAACAAAGCGTTGATGGCCGTTCTTCTTTCCGATCTTGCTCAGGTTGAACAGAAAGAAGTCGAACAGAAGGAAGTCGAAGAACAGAAGGAAGTCGAAGAACAGCAGGAAGTCGAACAGAAGGAAGTCGAAGAACCGAAGGAAGTCGAAGAACCGAAACACACCATTGATTGCGGTTTCGGACTCTCGATAAAAGTGACGTCCCGAGGAAAGAAGAAAGTGGTGTACCTCGTAGGTCTTTACGACGAATATCAGAAAAAGGGAATGGGTTGGTTCGACCGGACGTTCGTTTATGGCAAAACGGTTAAAGACGGACCGGACGTCAGTCACGAGATTGCCGTGGAGATAGCAAAACTCCAGAGGATAGCCGATACGAAAGCAAAGAAGAGAGCAAAAACGGTAGAAACTGGCAGGTAGTTGTAGGTTCGTAAAACGTTCTAGAGAACGAGAAAGGAGAGTTTCAAATGTCAAAGCTCACCATGAAGGATCAGTTGCTCGAAAAGGTTCCGGTCTCTTACACGAAGTTCTGGTGTAAGGAATCGGCCCTCCCTACCCACACCAAAATGCTTCTCGACAAAGCGAAGCAGATCGCGAACACCGCGATGTTCAACCCGAACGATGTATATCTCGAGTTCGAGAACTTCAGCGAGTGCGCCGGAGTTCAGGGCGACAGGATGTACATCAATCGCAACGGCGATCAGGTGACCATGTACACCCTGGATTTCGTGCGGGGTGGAGTCAAACTGCGAGTGGTTTCACTCGACGGAACACCGGAGAAGGTTCTCGAGGGAAAGTGGAACCAGATCAAGGCGTACTTCATTCCGGTGAAGGGAACCGGACCGTCCCAGAAAACTCTCGAGTGGCATCTTAAGCGGGTTGCCACCGCCAAGTGGACGGACTTCCCGAACGTCTGGTGGAAGGCGAAGGAAGTCGTCACGAAAGCGATCACGAACGATCCTAACGGACCCGCAGTTCAGCTCAACGAGAAGCTCACCGAACTCGGCAAGCAGTTCCACGAGAACACCAAGCTCTTTCAGTAGTCTCTCGAACCCCGAGAAGGAGATTGCTGTGCACATATTTCGGATGCCCATTTGGCCACCACCCGTTACCGGTGGATCAAGAAAGGATGAGGTGAATTGCATGTATCTATTGAGTAAGGAACACAATTGGTTCCCCTACTACGGTTCACAGGCCCGACTTGTGAACTTCGTCCTCGAGGCGATAGTAGGACTGTTTCCTGCCGGCAAGAAGATTCGTTTTGCCGAGACGAACGCGGGAAGTCACGCAGTTGCGTTCAACGTCGGTTTGTGGGGACATAAGGTTCTCGCGAATGACGTCAGTCCGTTCTCGGACGCAATTGGTCGATCCCTTGCCGGGAAAACAACGGACTGGCCCACATTGGAACCACAAGGAGGAAGTGGAACTCCGTGGTTGGACGAACTTGTCCGAGAAGTTCGAGATAGTGTCGATGTTGCGGCAGTCGGAGCGGCCTTACTCGAGGTCGGTGGTTACGAACTGAAGTTGCCGGACAATCAAGAAGCACTCCGAGCCAGTCGAAGGAAGTGGAGAGAGTGGCTTCTTCAGCATCGGGACGCAGGAGTCCGGTTTGAAAGTCTCACCCGACTCGATGTTTTTGACTTCCTAAAGGGACTCGAAAGCAATGTCGACGTGGTGTACATGGACTTTGCTTGGCCCTGGAGAGACGGACGTGGAACGGAAGAGTACACCGAGATGGTGGATTTACTCGGTAGTTGGGCGGTGCAGAAACCCACGTCGTTCGAACCGTGGACGAGCGAGGACATTCTCGAAAACGTCCGACACGCGGTAGAACTGGCGAGGATATCTTCGAGGTTCGTGATTCTGTCTAACCAGTCGAGTAACTATCCCACCGACGACGTTCTGCAGAAGTTCGTAGAAGATCAGGAGTGGCCACTTGTAGCAAAAAGGACCCTGACAGTACCCGCTCTCGATGTCGACAATCGGGGGTTGGATCCGATGTGGACGGAGTACCAGTACATAATCAAAGGTCGCGAGTAGTTCGCGACTCCGAAAGGGAGGGAGCGTCGTGGTGAGTCGGATGTTTTTCGAATTGCAAGATGCAAGACCAGACCGTCGAGCGCGAGCAAGTACGAGAACTTCTTCCTCCCCTCCCTCCCCTTTTCACAAAGAGGGAGATTTGCACCAACATATTTACGTACCCGATTCGATATCTAACCGCATCCGAAGGATTAAAAAGGGGTAATTTTTATCCGTTGAGAAGGAGGACCGAAAATGTCTGAGAAGAGAATAATTTCGGGAGTGCAAGGAATCGAACTTGCCATCCGGGTCGTAGATGAAAAGCGTCGGACGAATATCACCGCACAAACAAACGGCGTGAATGTAGTCCTCGTAGATATCCTCAACGAATTGAACCAGTGGCGCGACAAAGTGTTCGCGGAGGAAGCAACGGAAGTCATTCGAGTCAGTCAAGAAGAAGAAGCCCTGACGAAAGAGAACACTCGAAAGTTGCGGTTGTTCTCCCAGATCGTTTCGGCGATGGACCAACGAACACTCGAGTGTCCCGGTTGTCACCGGAAAGAGTTCACTCGTACCGTAACGTTTGATTGTCCCCGGTGTCGGACGAAATATTCGTTCACCGAGGATCATCAAGAACCATCTTTCGAGGAGGATTGAGAAATGAACTCGAGACCGTGCAACTATTGTATGGTGGAACAGATGCGGGTACACGCGGAAGAAGAGAACAAACGGATAGAAACACGAACGTTCTCAAGTGGAGTAGCGGTGTTTGCACTTCGTCCAGACGAAACGTTACCGGAGGAAATGCCCGAACGGGAGATGCTTCATATGCGAAGTCCGAAGGCCCTACTGTCCCACTTACCCCTGACCTGTGTTTGTAGTCCGAGGAGGAAGTATGTCCGAAGTTAAACGTTTCGGTTCGGTCGGCACCCAGTTTTTAATCGAGGTGAAAGGTGAGCGTGAATACTGATAGATGTCCCACTTGTGGAATGTTACTGGGAACTTGTAATTGTAATACTCGTTCTTGTTCTACCTATCCCCCGCCCGAAATGCCGGAGAGTGTCAATTTAATATGTTTTGGGTGCGCCCATAGCCGAGCAAACGACCCATTCCCCGGTTCACCATCAGGTGAGCGACCGTGCTTATTCTGTATAAGAAACCAAGCCCGTGAAAAATATCTGGAGGAGTACGAAGCGGAATATCCCGACTATAAAACTGATGGGAAAAATCATCCTGTGCTAGGCAAATGGTATGACGGAAGCAAGGCTGTAAAACTGCCTATGGATTGTTATCACAGCGTAGATATGCTGAATCAGATGGAAGAATGGCAAGAGCAGTTGAGGCGGAAATACCAAAAGAACGCCCTCCCCGCCGACAAGGTGAGGGAGTTGGCTTGTATTGCTTGTGATGTTGCTGATTTGGTGCTACTGACAGATGCAACTTGTGACCTAGTTCGGAGATTGGTCAACATGACCAAAGCCCTTTTCCCCGAAGGGCTGGAGGAGAGGACGGAATGAATCGAGAGTTGGCAACGTTCGTTTACGTCAGGAAAGGAGGGCACTGAAAATGACCCGACCGAACATCAACGAGGCAGTGGAGTTTTCGTTCCTCAAGTACACAGTGTGGGTACCGAATATTTCTCGTGGTAACGTTCCTACGATAAAGAAACTCCGGGTGATTCTCGAGTCCGGGTTACCCGTTCTTCGAATGGAGCGGACCACCCACAAAATTGAGCATTTCGATTATACTACTTCTCAGTGGACTCCGGGAAGGGGTTCCAATGCGTAGGGGACAGAAGGTTCGGGAATTTCAAGACCCCTTAGTGTTTGTGCGGAGAGACGATGATCTGGTTCTTGTGGAGCGGCACTCGTCCGTACCGGAAGGCGAGTATTGGTGGATCGGGTATTTGCACGAACCGGAAGATCGGTGGTTGCGGTTCATTCCTTATCCCCGAACGACCATTCCAACACCACTCAGAAACTTCTGCGATTTCTTTGCGGAAGCCCACCAACTCCAAATTGCCGTAGAAGACGGGTTGAAGCAGTGGAAAAAGTTGCTCCAGCAAAAGATCAACTCGAAAGGTGAATGGTCCGAGGAAGTCGAAAAGGTACTTAAACCGATCGAGACCCGTATACGTGAAATCCGTGAGTTTTTCGAAAGAAAGGAGGATCCAAAATGACCAAGGAAACGAAGGAATCAAAGATCCGCAAAGTAGTGTCGAAAGTTGGTGCGAAACCGAAACCGAAACCGAAGAAGATCGAGGCTAAAGTTCCTCCACTACCTCCATCTCAACCGTTACCGGAGGAAAAGGCACCTTTGACTCCCGGGAAACCGACTACTCCTCCGGTCTCGGAGAAGGCAAAGTTCGTCGCTCCGGAAGGAAGAGCCCGGGCCTCCGAAATCGCGAAGATGTTGGGGGTCGATCCGGTGGACATTTCCGAGTGGAAAAGACTCGGAAAGATCTCGACGGTAATGGTCGGGAACGTCGCAACGCACTGCATTGAGGAAGTCCGGAAGATCGTAACCGACCGGAAGAACAAAAAGGCGGCGAGAAAAGCTCAGGTCGACAAACAGACCGCGGACAAAAGCGTCTCGGGGTAAAAGTGGGAGACGTTTTCGGGCACTTCACCTTTCCGGATTTCGACGAGCATCCGTGGAAGTATGAAGCGACAAAAGATCATCAGCATCGGTTGTCCACTCAACTCCCGGATGAGGCGTCTCCACGACATATCGTTCTCACCCGTTGCGAGTTTGATTCCCTCCAGCGAGCCGGTGCAATCCGAATTGATGGCGATACCGGACTCGCGTACGTACTCGCACTTCCACGGTCCGAGTGGAGACGGTGGACGGTTGAAAGTATCAATCCGGAAGACGGTCTGATTACGTTCTCTTCTATTGCCGGTAAACACAATGCAACACCGGACACTCTAAAGCAGTTAGCTCGCCAGCGTTGGGTGGTTCTCCTAAAAGGAGGTGTATCGTGATTTCAATTTCGGGAAAGTTCAGCTGGTACGACGAAGTGAAGGATGTGGTGACGAACTTCAAAGGCAAGGTTGTGGGGTATTGCAAATACTCAACCGGTTGCCTTCAGGTTCTCGTCGTACCAGAGGTATCAAAAAAGGAACCGACGAAACAAGCAATCGGGACTTGGTTCGATGAGGACCGCCTCACTCTCGTGTCTCCGACAAAGGTCTCCACTCGAACAAAAA
>Ga0209200_1000528_pt1 | contig 42987 bp, 32 predicted proteins | sample AD_UKC033_MetaG_FD_184406 | JGI IMG/M metagenome (GOLD analysis project Ga0209200, IMG submission 184406) | Active sludge microbial communities of municipal wastewater-treating anaerobic digesters from USA - AD_UKC033_MetaG (SPAdes) (version 2) | ecosystem: Engineered > Bioreactor > Anaerobic >... | reverse complement strand
GCCCAGCTCGCACAGCGCGTTGGCCACCTCCTCCGGCGAGTGGCCGGCCATGGTGCGCCGCTCCTCCACGAAGGTCATCTGGGCCACGATGGGCAGATCGGGCGCAACGCGGTGGGCCGCCTCCACCGCGCAGGTGATCTCGGCCAGATCGCTGAAGGTCTCCAACAGCAGCAGGTCCACCCCGCCCGCGGCCAGCGCGCTGATCTGTTCTTCGAAGGCCGCGCGCGCCGTGGCCACGGAGACAGGGCCAAACGGCGCCATGCCCTTGCCCAACGGGCCGATGGAGCCGGCCACGAAGGCAGCGTGGCCGGAAAGGGCCACGGCCTGGCGGGCCAGCCGCGCGCCGGCCGCGTTGATCTCGCTGACCTGCGCGGCCAGGTCGTGCTCCTCCAGCTTGATGCGGTTGGCGCCGAAGGTGTTGGTCTCGATCACGTCAGCACCGGCCGCCAGGTACTCTGAGTGCGCACGCAGCACCAGGGCCGGCTGGCTGAGGTTGGTCTCGTCCAGGCTGCGCTCCAGGGAGACGCCGTAGCCGTGCAGCAGCGTCCCCATGGCGCCATCGCAGAGCAGCGGTCGTTGTTGGATGGCTTCGGAAAAAGAGGTGGTAGTTGGTGTCATGGTCGACAACGATTATACATCCGAACAGATGCACTGCCAAGACCTTTGGGGTGATCGTCACACCCTGTTGGCGCAAATGGTGGTAGACCCGCTCGTAGCCCCAGGTGGGAAAAGTGGCGAACACGCTCACGATGCGATCAACCAGTTCGCTGGTCAACACCTCAGCACTCACCAAACTGAGCAGGCTGGCCCAGTCGGCAGCCAACCAGCGCCGCAGCCAGAGAGACCGGCCGGAGCGCCAAGGTCGCTGTGGACAGGCGCTTAAGACTCCCTTAAGACAACCCACAGCCGCGCTTAAAGACCCATAGGCCGCAGGCTGTTAAGATGTATGCTGACGGCACAGCAACGGCCACACCTGGCCCAAGGAGATCATCCACCCATGCACAAACTCATTCCCGCACTGATTATCATCACCCTGCTCTTCGGCGCCACGGTCAGCCACGCATCGGCCGACGCCGGCGCACCCAACACCCCCATCAGCATCGAATGCGAGGAGGGCGCATGCACAGCCGAGGTCGGCCTGAAAGGCGCGTCCCCCTTGGCCCGACTGGGCGCTACCCTGGGCATCGCCGCCTTGCAGAGCCAGCCCGACGCGCTGCCGGCCGGGACTCACCTGTCCATCGACGACGACCTCTCCCTGACCCTGCCCATCGGCGAGATCGTGCTGCCCAAGGCGCAGTTGGACGTGGAGATGGGCGAGGGCAGCCGCATCCAGCGCCTGCACGGCACGGCCCAACTTCCCCTCCCCAGCTTCGCCGCCCTGGGCGACCAGAGCCTCATCCAGCCCGCCAGAGCCGCGGTAGGCCTGGACCTGGGCAAAAACCTGGGCAACCTGGCCGCGTCGCTGGACCCGGAACACCGCTACCTCTTCTTCGACATCTCCTCTGGCCTGGAGATGACCGTTCAGGGCGCCGAAGCTGACGATGCGCTCAGTTTCTCGGCCCCGGCCGGGCAGAAGCTCAGCCTGATCATCGACACCGAAGAGCCGCTGGTCTATCTGGCCGGCAACGTCAACGTCAACCCGGCCGGCGAGCTGCTGCTGGCTGGGCCGCTGCAAGAGCTGCCCGATGCCCTGGCCCTGCTGCCCGACAGCCTGCTGGCGCGCCAGCGCGGCCAGTTGACCGTGGCCGGCCTGGCCGGCAAAGAAGTGGACGATTACCTGAAGCTGGGCGGCGCGTGGTCGGTGGAGGCCGGCGCGCTGAGCCAATGGCTGGGCATCCAGGCCAAGCCGCTGGCCGTCCAGGGTCTGGTGACCCTCAGCGCCGATGGCGTTCTGCTGGATGGCGTCGTGCGCTCCAGCATCGAGCCGGACAAACTGCTGGACAGCAGCCTGCAGTTCAGCCTGTTCATTCCCCTGCGCGGCAACCTGTTGGACGCCTTCGTGCAGGCGCGCGGCCAGGTGACGGTTCCCGTGGCCCACATCGACGCCGATGCCAGCGTCCGGCTGGAGGCGCGCAGCGCCGTGGCGGCCATCGGCGACGCCCTGACACCGGGCCGCGCCCAGGCCGACGCGGCTCAAATCGAGGATGAATCGAGCGCACAGCGCTCGCCCACGGCGCTGCAAGAGGCAGCCGCGGCCATCGGTCGCCAGGCCGCCAACGGCGCCGAAGCGATCCGCGGGCTGGCCTCGGCCGGCGGCGCATGGTTCGCCACGCTGCCCAAGATACGCCTGGGCCAGGGCGCGGTGGAAGCGGCGCAGTAGCCCCTTTCGTGCGGAGGCAATCGGTGGTAGAATGGGCCATCATGCCCGCACACATCCTGATTGTTGACGACGATGCGCTGATGCGCCGCAGCACCGGCCTGCAACTGGAGCAGGCCGGCTATCGCGCCAGCACGGCAGAACGCGCCGAAGACGCGCTGGCCCTGGCGCGGCGCGATCCACCCGATCTGATCCTGTTGGACATCGGCCTGCCTGGCATGGATGGCCTGGAGGCGCTGCGCCGGTTCAGACAGGCCGCCGACACGCCGGTGATCTTCGTCTCCGCCCGGCGACGCGAGTTGGACACCATCCTCGGCCTGGAGCTGGGCGCGGACGACTATGTGACCAAGCCCTTCAACCCCGACGTGCTGCTGGCGCGGGTCAAGGCGGTGTTGCGGCGCGGCGCAGCTCAGCCGGCCGGCGGGGCCGAGCTGGCAACGCTGACGGTGGGCGACCTGGTCGTGAACCCGGCCGCCCACGCCGTCACCGTCGCCGGCCGGCCGGTGGAGCTGACGGCGCGCGAGTTCAGCCTGCTGCACACCCTGACGCTGGAGGCCGGCAAAGTGCTCTCCATCGACGATCTTCTGGCCCGCGTTTGGGGCGCCGAGTTCAGCGGCGAGCCGCAGGCGGTCTATGTGCATGTGCGCTGGCTGCGCGAGAAGATCGAGCAAGACCCCAACCATCCCCAGCGCATCGTCAACGTGCGCGGCGTCGGCTACAAGCTGGCGCCGCAAGGCCAAACGCCCCCATGCGAACCCTACGCAGCCAACTCATCCTGAGCCACACCCTGCCTTTCGTGGTGGTTCTGCCGCTGTTCACCCTGGCGCTGCTGATCCTGATCGAGACCCAGGTGCTGTTGGCCAGCCTGGCGCAGGCCGCGACCGAGCAGGCCACCCTGCTGGCGCAAGCCGTGCGCAGTCAACCAGCCCTGCTGGACGACCCCGCGCGGGCCCAGGCCTTCGTGGCCGGGCTGGACCTGGCGCCGGACGGGCGGATCGTGCTCTTGTCCGCTGATGGCCGGCCGCTGGCCACCGGCGGCGCGCTGGATGAAGGCGTCAATCGCCTGCTGGCGCCGGCCAGCGTCGCGGCCGCCACCCAGGGCCAGACCAGCGTGTTGGTCAGCTATGGCCTGGAGGGGCAACAGGCCGACGTTCTCGTGCCGATGCGCGATGCCTCCGGCCGCGTGATGGGCGTGGTCGGCGTGGCGCGGACGCTGGCAGGGATGAACACAGCGCTGGGACGCCTGCGGATGGTCTTTCTGGCCGCGCTGTTGACAGAGATTCTGCTGGGCGTGGCGCTGGGCATGTGGGCCGCCCGTCGCCTGGCGCGGCCCATCAACGCCGCGGCCGGCGCGGTGGTGGATCTGGCCGAAGGACGGGCGATGGATGCGGTGGCTGCGGAGGGCCCGGCGGAGATACGCCAATTGGCGAGCGCGGCCAACGCGCTGGCTGAGCGGCTGCGCCTGTTGGAGGAGAGCCGGCGCCGCTCGCTGGCCAACGTGGTGCATGAGATTGGCCGGCCGCTGGGCGCGATCCGCTCGGCCGTACACGTGCTGCGCGGGCCGGTCGGCGACGATCGGGCGATTCGCGAGGAGCTGCTGAGCGGCGCCGAAGCGCAGATCGAACGGATGCAGCCGCTGCTGGATGACCTGGCGCAGCTTCATGGCCAGGTGTCGGGCGGCGTCACGTTGCTGCGCCGGCCGACGGCCCTCAGCCAATGGCTGCCCAGCGTGCTGCTCCCCTGGCAGGCTGCCGCGCTGGAGAAGGGGCTGGATTGGCAGATCGACACCCCCGAACATTTGCCGGTACTGGAGATCGACCCTGATCGGCTGGCCCAGGCGGTGGGCAACCTGGTGGACAACGCGATCAAATACACGCCGGCCGGCGGCCGCGTGGCCGTCAGCGCCGGGCTGGCCGGGGAGGAGGTCTGGATCCGCGTGGCTGACGATGGGCCGGGCATCGCACCTGAAGAACAGCAACGGGTGTTCGAGCCCTTTTACCGCAGCCAACGCGACCGTCGTTTCCCTCAAGGGCTGGGACTGGGACTGACCATCGCCAATGAGCTGATCCTGGCGCACGGCGGCCGGCTGACGCTGGAGAGCCCGCCGGGCGAGGGCAGCCGCTTCACCATCAGTCTGCCCCGGTGATCGGGCTACAGCGTCAAGGCGGCCGTGTCGCGCAGCAGTCGTTCCACGGCCTCGACCCCCTCTGACAGGGTGGCGCCCAGGTAGACGCCGGGCATCGCCGCCCGCAGCTCGGCGTTCAGGCTGAAGGCGCGGCCGCCGAAGGCGATGAACGGGCGGCCATTCTGATGGATCTCAGGCAGCCAGCGCGGCAGGCTGAGCAGACTCTGGCCCGTTTCCTCGGTCGTCGCCGTCACCACCACCGCCGGCGGTCGGCTCTCGCGCACGAACCTGGCCAGGTCAGGCAGCGGCGTCGCCTGTCCCAGATAGGCCAGGGGCCAACGCCGCCGGCGCAGCAACACCGCCAGCATCAACAGCCCCATCTCATGCCATTCGTTGGGCGCACAGGCCAGAACCAGCGGCCGAATCGGATGCACCGGGGGGCCGGCCGCCAGCCACATGGTCAGCCTCTGGCGCAGAAAGGCTGAAGCCAGATGTTCGGCGGCCACATGGGCGCGGCCCGCGCGCCACTCCTCGCCAATTGCCGCCAGCGCGGGGCTGATCAGATCGCTGATGACCTGCTCCAGCGGACGGATCGCCATGATCTCGACCAGGATCTGATCGGCCCTGTCCAGATCGCCGCGCACCAGCGCCCCGGCCAGCCGCTGGCGATAGGCGTCCAGCGAGCCGTCCCTGACCTGCCTCGGCGCGGCTGGCTCTGCGGCCGGCGCGCCGATTTCGGGGATGCGTCCCTGGCGTTCATAGCTGCGCAGCGAGCGGATCGCCTGCGAGGTTTGCATGCCCTGGTCGATGGTGGCTTTCACCCAGCGCAGCCGCATCAGCTCCTGTTCGGAATAGAGCCGATGCCCGCCCGCGGTGCGCCCGGCGCTGGGGAACTCATAGCGGCGCTCCCAGACCCGCAGCGTCGCCACCGGAATGCCGGTCATGCGCGACACCACGCCGATGTTGTAGATCGGTTCGTCGCTGCCTGCCAGGCTGCTTTGGTTTCCTTCGAGACTCACGGTCACACCTCTTCTATGCCAATCTGGGCGGGTTGTAGCACAGAGCCGTTGCGCTGTCAAGGTTTCTTCAACGCAAGCAAAGCAAAAACTTGACAAGCCGTCACTGCTCAGCCGTCAGCGTCCCGTTCGGGCGCCGAAATCCGAAGGTTCTACGGTCGCTTGTATTTGGCCCTGGTCTAAACTAACAGTACAATCAACGTGACTCAACCGGCGGCCCGTGGATTGAGTAGGCCGCCGTATCGAAATCCACGGGCTCGCATCCGCCGGCTCAGTAGTTATCCGTTCTCCACAGGAGGTTTCCATGAAGGTAGGTATCGTCGGCAGCGGCAACGTCGGCGCTGGCGCGGCCAACGCCATGGTTTTGCGCGGCGTGGCCCGCGAGATCGTCATGGTCGACATCAACACCAAGCGCGCCCAGGCTGAGGCCGAGGACATCTTGCACGCCGTGCCCTTTTCCTCGCACGCCGTGGTGGTCAGGCAAGGGGAATACAGCGACCTGGCCGGCTGCCAGGTGGTGGTGATCACGGCCGGTGTGGCGCAGCGGCCGGGCGAAACCCGCCTGCAACTGCTGGAGCGCAACGCCGTCATCTTCCGTGGCATGATCCCGCAGATCGTCGCCAGCGCGCCCGATGCCATTCTGGTGATCGCCACCAACCCGGTGGACATCATGACCCACCTGGCCGCGCACTACGCGACGCCGCTGGGGACGCCGCGCAATCACGTGATCGGCTCCGGCACCACCCTGGACACAGCGCGCTTCCGCTCGATCCTGGGCCGGGCGCTGGATGTGGACCCGGAGCACGTGCATGGCTACGTGGTGGGCGAGCATGGCGACACCGAGGTGCTGGCCTGGTCCATGACCACGGTCGGCACCGTGCCGCTGGAGGACTATGCCCAGGCGCGCGGCATCGCGCTGACCGATGACCTGCTGGAGGAGGTCGACGACGGCGTGCGCCGCGCGGCTTACCGCATCATCGAGGGCAAAGGCTCCACCTACTACGGCATCGGCGCGGCCCTGGCCCGCATTGTCCAGGCCATCGTGCGCGATCAGCGCTCGCTGCTGACGGTCAGCGTGCCGGTGGAGAGCATCGGCGACGTGCGTGACATCACCTTCGCCCTGCCGGCCATCGTCGGCGGCGACGGCATCATCGCGGTGCTGCCCAAGCCGTTGAACGACCGGGAGCAAATGCTGCTTGAGGAGAGCGCCCGCACCCTGCGCCAGGCGCTGGATGAGCTGGCGGCGGCCGGCGGCATGTAAAAGCGTTAAAAAAAGAAGTCCGGTTTCTCCGAAGAAACCGGACTTCTCGCAGTTGGAGGCAAGCTCATGGTGGTTCAAACCATCGGCGTCGTCGGCTGCGGGCAGATGGGCGCGGGGATCGCCGAGATCAGCCTGCTGGCCGGCTATGCTGTCATCATCTACGGCCGCAACGAGGACCTCCGGCCGGCCTGCCGCGGCCGGGTGCAGCAATCGCTGCAGCGGGCCGTCAGCCGGGGCAAACTGGAGGGTGGGGAGGCGGAAAAGGCGCTGGCCCGCCTGCGCGGCGTCGCCCACCTGGCCGAGCTGGCCGCGGCCGATCTGGTGATCGAGTGCGTCGCCGAGGACCTGGCGCTCAAGCAGAGCATTTTCCGCAGCCTCGATAGCCTGTTGCGGCCTGAGGCGATCCTGGCCAGCAACACCTCCTCGCTGAGCATCACCGAGATCGCCCTGGCCACACGCCGGCCGGACCGGGTGCTGGGCATGCATTTCTTCAACCCGGCGCCGGTGATGCGCCTGCTGGAGCTGGTGCGCGGGCTGCACACCAGCGACGAGACCCTGGCCATTGCCCGCAAAGTGGGCGCCTACCTGGGCAAGATCACCGTCACCGCGCCCGACAGTCCCGGCTTCATCGTCAACCGCCTGTTGATCCCCTACATCGTCGAGGCCATCGGCGCCTACGAGGCGGGCCTGGGCGAGGCGGCCGTGCTGGATGCCAGCGTCAGGCTGGGCATGGGCCACCCGCTGGGCCCGCTGGCGCTGGCCGACCTGATCGGCCTGGACGTGACGCTGGCCATCGCCGACACGCTCTACCAGTCGTCGGGCAATCCCTATTTCAAGGCGCCGGCTTTGCTGCGCCGCATGGTGGCAGTGGGGCGCCTGGGACGCAAGACCGGGCAGGGATTCTACCAGTATCAACGCTGACGCTGGCCAAAAACGCCGGATGATCTGGGGAAAGCGCAACGTGTTGGGTGCTGGATACTTTCGGATATCATCTGCTTCGGGTATAATCAGCGCCGAAAGCTGCTTACAAAGGAGTATGAACCCGATGAAACAACTGACTGAAGTGACCGGATTGCCCTTGCAGTGGATGCAGCCCAGCGCCAGACGCGAAGCCTATGAGCTGCGCGCTGGCGATGATGTGATTGCAACCTTGCGCTTTCGCAGCATGTTTGGCTCGATGGCCACGGCTGAGACCGCCGATGATTGCTGGACCTTCAAGCGCGTCGGCATCTGGAAAACCCGTGTGACCGTGCGCCGCTGCGACGCCGATCAGGATCTGGCCGTCTTTTACAACCACACCTGGCAAGATGGCGCCACGCTGGAGTTGACCTCTGGCCGCCGTTTCCTGGCCAGCACCAACACCTGGCTCACCCGCTATGAGATCAAGGACGAGGCTGGCGACTCGCTGCTGGTGTTCAACATCGGCGGCATCTTTCGCCAGTCAGCCTGGGTAGAGATCCGGCCCGCCGCGGCAGGCCTGGCCGAGCTGCCCATGTTGATTTCCTTGGGATGGTATCTGGCGGTGATGATGTACCAGGACGGCGGCGCGGCCGCCACCGTCGCCATCACGACATAGCCACGCTCGCCGAGACGTTGGACCACGGCGAAGCCGTCACATCGCTCCTGATGCCGCCGTGGACGCTGCTCTACGGCGGCTTTGTTGTTCAAGACCCTGTTTCAGCCGATGGCGTCGGTCATCTAGCCCAGCCACTGATGCTACACATGCGCCGCCGACGCGTCGTCCAGAGGCGACAGACGCACCTCGACACGCGCTCCCAACGCGGCGGCGACCCTGGCAAGGAAGGAAAGGCTTGGTGGCGCGATACCGCTTTCGAGACGAGCAATACTTGACTGTTTGGTGCCTACCAGCTCGGCCAGTTGCGCTTGTGTGAGACCGCGCAGGATACGCAGCCGCGCAACTTCGTAGGCTGGCGCACGCGCGGCCAGCGCAGCAACGAACGCGGGATCCTGCATTCGCTCCGCCTCCCATTCCTCTAATCGCATGAATCGAGATTCATCGTTCATCATCGAATCCTTCTGCCATGACCTGATCCAGCCTGCGCTGGGCGATGGCATGTTCGTGTGGCGGTGTCTTCTGGCTCTGCTTGCGATAAGCGTGTAAGATGACAAAGCGCCGTCCGGTGTAGGCGAAGTAAAACAACCGATGCGGACCTGGACGCAGCTCCCACAACTTGCCGCTGATGTGCTTGGCATGCGGCATCCCAAGCAATGTGCCGAACTCCCTCAACAAGCGAAATGCTTCTAATGCTGCGGCTTGTTCGGCCACAGGTAAGGCATTTAGGTATTCCGTGATCGGGCTGCGACCACGGCTATCCTTGTAGAAGACCACGCGCCATGGCAATGGTTGTTCCGGCATGTCGCTATTATCACTTTTTTGTTATACCGTGTCAAGTTAACCAACTAGGTAGCTTCGACGACATCCTGCTGGGCATCAACGTGGACGACTTCGGCTCTCGCAAGGGACGCGCGGCCTATTTCCTGAACGACTGCCCAGCCGAAATCGACGACGCTGCCCGTTCGTAACCGACGACTTCCGAAGTCTGCAGTAACTCGCAACTGGAAAAGAGAACCCTCATGACCCAACTAACCGCCCTTCCCCTGCGCAGTGAGATCCCGGTCGAGCAGACCTGGGACCTGGACAGCGTCTACCCCACCCCGGCCGACTGGGAAGCGGCCTGTGCTGAGCTGACCGCCCAATTGCCGGCGCTGGCCGCCTTTCGCGGCCGGCTGGCTGAAGGTCCCGCCACGCTGCTGGCGCTGCTGACCCCCTTACAGGAGGCCGGCGTGCTGCTGGGCAAGATCATGATCTACGCCTCCAACGGCGCGTCGGTGGACACCGGCGACCAGGTCGCGGCGGCCCGCGCCGGTCAGGCCCGCACGCTGATGGCCAACTACGCGGCCGCGGTGGCCTTCGTCGACCCGGAGCTGATGGCCGTCGGCCTGGCGCAGGTCGATGCCTGGATCGCCGCAACGCCGGAGCTGGCCTTTTTCAGCCACTACGTCGATCGCCTGCGGCTGCGCCAGGATCACGTGCGCTCGGGCGAGGTGGAGGAGGTGTTGGCGCTGACCGGCGATCCCTTCTCCGGCCCCTACAACATCTACGGCATGCTCAACAACGCGGACATGGTCTTCCGGCCGGCCGTGGCCGCGGATGGAACCGAGCTGGAGGTGGGGCAGGCCAGCATCGGCGCACTGGTGACGCACCCTGACCGCGCCGTGCGACGCAGCGCGTGGGAAAGCTACGCCGACGGCTATCTGGCCTTCAAGAACACCCACGCGGCCACCTTCACCGCCGGCGTCAAGCAAAACGTCTTCAACGCCCGCGTGCGGGGCTACACCTCGTCGCTGCACGCCTCGCTGGGGCCCAACTACATCCCGGTAGAAGTGTTCCACAACCTGATCGCGGTCTTCAAGCAGCATCTGCCCACCTGGCAGCGCTACTGGCGGCTGCGCAGGCGGGCCCTGGGGCTGGAGGCGCTGGGCGTCTACGACATCAAGGCGCCGCTGGCCGGCGCCAAGCCGGCCGTCTCCTTCGAGCAGGCTGTCGAGTGGATCGCCGCCGGCATGGCGCCGCTGGGCGAGGAATATGTCGCGGTGCTGCGCGGCGGCTGTCTGGAAGAACGCTGGGTAGACCGGGCGCGCAACAAGGGCAAGCGCGAGGGCGCCTATTCCAGCGGCTCGCATGGCACCCACCCCTTCATCATGATGTCCTATCAGGATGACCTGTTCAGCCTGAGCACGTTGGCGCATGAGCTGGGCCACTCCATGCACTCCTACAACACCCGCCGCACGCAGCCCTTCATCTATGGCCGCTACGGCCTCTTCCTGGCCGAGGTGGCGTCCAACTTCAACCAGGCCATGGTGCGCGACTACCTGTTCCGCACGCAGACCGAGCGCGCCTTTCAGATCGGGCTGATCGAAGAGGCCATGTCCAACTACCACCGCTACTTCTTCATCATGCCCACCCTGGCGCAGTTCGAGCTGGAGGCGCACGCCCGGGCCGAGCGGGGCGCGCCGCTGAGCGCCGACATCCTCAACGGCATCATGGCCGAGCTGTTCGCCGAAGGCTACGGCGGCGAGGTGGACTTCGACCAGCCGCGCATCGGCATCACCTGGGCCCAGTTCGGCCACATGTACATGAACTTCTACGTCTACCAGTACGCCACCGGCATCTCGGCCGCGCACGCGCTGGCGCAGCCGATCCTGGCCGGCGACCAGGCCGCGGTCGGCCGCTATCTGGACTTTCTCAAGTCGGGCGGCTCGCGCTATCCGCTGGAGACGCTGCAGCGGGCCGGCGTGGACATGACCACGCCGGAGCCGGTCGAGGCGGCCTTTGGCGTGCTGGCCGGACTGGTAGATCGGCTGGAAGGGCTGATGGAATAAGGGCAGAGATCGTTCGCCGAGAGGTTGCCAACCTGGCGGCCAGGTTGGCAACCTGTTCTCCGGCGCATACACGACCAGGGCCGGAGATCGAGCGCCGTCGATACAGGCGGGGGTGTCGCAGCAGCGGAGGATGCAGGGCGGTCTGAGCCGGCGAGCTTTCGGACGCACAAGGGCGATGGGCGATGGGCGCGATTGGGCAAATTTGCCAGGCTATGGTAAGGTTGCGCATCGTTTTTTTTCGGTGTTCTCTGGCTGTGAGGGCGAGCATGAAGACACAATGGATGCGCTGGGTGTTGCTCTTTTCCTTGATCGTGATGGCGCTGGGCGCGCCAGGAACTGCCCGCGCGATGCCGGGCTATCAGGAATTCCCCTACGAGGATATCGTTGGCCATGCCGACGCTGTGCAAGAGGGCCTGTTCACCATCTATCAGATGGGCGATTTTTGGTTCATGGAGATTCCCGCTGAACTGCTGGGCCGGCCCTTCTACTGGTACAGCGAGTTGAGCCAGGCGCCGGTCATGCTGACCTCCGGCGACGGCCTGGGATCCATCGGCGAGAAGATGGTCACTTTCGAGCGCGCCGGCGGGAATATTCTGGTGCGCGAGCTCAACTCGGTCAGCGCCAAACGCAATTCGGGGGACGATCCCTCGCTGGACCGCGCTGTCACCGAGTCGGCCCTGCCGGCCGTGCTGCTGAGCCTGCCCGTGCTGGATGAGAGTCCCGACGGCAACCCGGTGGTTGACCTGGGCGCGGTCATGGCCAATGACCTGAGCGACTTCAACGCCAGTCAGGTATTCAGCAGGCAGGGCAACGACGCTCAGTTTGATCCGACGCGGAGCCGCGTCGTCGAGATGGACGCCTATCCCGACAACCTCGGCGTCAGCTCACTGCTGACCTTCGATGTCATGAGCCCTTGGTCATCAGCCTCCCCCAGCAGCCAATCGGTGCTGGTGCGCCACAACCTGTTGCTGTTGCCAGAGACGCCGATGCCAGCGCGCTTGGCCGACCCGCGCGTCGGGTACTATACAGTGGACTATGAGGACTACTCGGGCTCAGAAGAGCCTGATCCTGTCACGCGCGAGCTGATCACCCGCTTCCGGCTGGAGAAACAAGACTCCGAAGCCAGGGTATCCGAGGTGGTGGAACCTATCGTCTTCTACATCAGCCGCGAGGTGCCAGCCCGCTGGCGGCCCTACATCCGCCAGGGCGTCGAAGATTGGTTGCCAGCCTTCAAGGCCGCCGGTTTTGCCAATGCCATTGTGGTCAAAGATGCTCCCAGCGAGGAGGAGGACCCCAACTGGGACCCAGGCGACCTGCGCCATTCGGTGATCCGCTGGGTGGCACAGCCGGTGAAGAATGCCTACGGCCCTAACGTCGTCGATCCGCGGTCAGGCGAGATTCTGTCAGCCCACGTGCAGATCTTCGCCGACATGCTGGAACTGCTGGAGCAGTGGTATTTCGCGCAGGCATCGGCGGTCGACCAGCGAGCGCGCACTTTGCCCCTGCCCGATGAGATCCTGGGGCCCTTGCTGCGCACCGTCACCGCCCATGAGGTGGGCCATGCCTTGGGCCTGAGCCACAACCACAAGGCCAGCCAGGCTTTCACCATCGACCAGCTGCGCAACCCCCGTTTCACCAGCCGTTATGGCACGACGCCGTCGATCATGTCCTACGGGCGCTTCAACTATGTCGCCCAGCCGGGCGACGGCGTGACGAATCTGGTTCCCCAGATCGGGCCTTACGACCAGTTCGCCATTCAGTGGGGCTATGCGCCTGTGGCTGGGGCCGAATCGCCGGAGGCGGAGCGCGCGACCCTGGATCGTTGGGCCGCGCGCCAGATCAGCCAGCCCTGGCTGCGCTTCGGCGGCGAGGACCAACCAGCCGATGTCGATCCGACGGTGCAGATGGAGAACCTGGGCGACGACCGCATCGAGGCCACCCGCCTGGGCATCGCCAACCTGCAGCGGGCGATGAGCTATCTGATCGACGGCGCAACCCGGCCAGGCGGCGATTTCAGCAAACTCCAGACCACCTACGACACGATTCTGGAGCATCGTCACCAATGGCTGTCGTCGGTGGCCAAGCTGATCGGCGGGGTCGAGGAGACGCGCACCCTGGCCGGCCGCGGCGACGTCCAGTTTCACCGCGTGCCTCGGGATGAGCAGCAGGAGGCGCTGCAATTTGTCTTGCAGCATCTGGCCAACCAGCCTGTGTTCACCCCGACCGACGTGCTCGACCGGCTGAGCCCGGCCGGCGGGCTGGATGCCTTCGCCTACTACCAGCAATCTCTCCTGGCTGATCTGCTGGAATTCAGCCGGCTGGCGCGACTGGTGGAGGCCGAACAACTGGACGGCGCCAGCGCCTACCAGCCCATCGACTATCTGAGCGACGTGCAGGCCGGGCTCTTCAGCGAGCTGGAGGAAGAAACGCCGCAGATCGATCCGCTGCGCCGCAACCTGCAACGCGCTTTTGTGCGTACCCTGGCCATGTACGCCAACCCCAACATCAGCAACCATGACAAGTTCTGGGCTGGCTACGTCTCATCACTGGACGCGCAGTATGCCAACCGGCCTGACCTGCGCAGCGACCTGGAGGGCGCGGCGCGCTGGACGCTGGCGCAGATGCTGCCCGCTCTGGAAGAGGCTGCGACCAGAAGCGGCAACAGCGCCACGGCCGCCCATCTGGCAGACCTGAGCTACACCATCCAGCAGGCGCTGGAGCCGCCAGTAACCCCCGTCGCCGGCGACAGATAGTCGATGCGCATGCCGCGACTGCGCTAGGGAACGCCCGACCGAAGGGCGACCGGTCAGTTGCCAAGCAGCGTCCGCAGCGCGGCCGTGGCCAGGGCCATCTGCCCACGGCTGGCGCGCGCCGGGTGCACCAGCGTCACCAACGTCACCGCGCCGGCCGGCCAGACCTGGCCGTGCAGCGCGCGGATGCCGGCCGGCAGTTCCTCTCCCCGCAATCTCTGAAAGGCCCAGCGGGCGGCAAAGCTGCCCAGCGCGGCCACCACCTGAGGTCGCACGGCGGCCAGCTCGGCCGCAAGATAGGGCGCGCAGTTGGCCACCTCAGCCGGCGTCGGGTTGCGGTTGCCCGGCGGATTGCAGCGCACCACGTTGGTCAGATAGACACCGCGCAGCCGCGGCAGCGCGGCTGCCGGGTCTTTCTCCTCCGACAGCCCCAGGGCCATCAGCAAGGTCTGTACCCGCCGGCCGGAGCGGTCGCCGGTGAAGGGCACGCCGGTGCGGTCGGCGCCCAGATAGCCGGGTGCTTCGCCGACGAGCATCAGCCGCGCCTGGGGATCGCCGTAACCGTGGACAATGCGCTGGCGGTTGGCGGCCAGGGCGGGACAGCGTGAACAGTCGCCAGCGAGCGGCAAGCGGTGATCAGGGGATTCTACGTTCCACATACCTCTTCAGGGCTGTGCGCCGTTTACAGATCGCTGACCACCGCCGCGCCGCCGCGCCGTGCGTCGCCCATGGCTTCGAAGCGGTCAGCCGTGCGCGCCGCCGCATGAACGCCGCCGAAGTACATGTGCCGCGTCTGCCAGCGGTTGACTGCATAGCCGGCCGCGGCCAGCGCGTCCAGCGCAGCCACATCGTTGCCCCCTTCCGCCTGCAAGACCCCCTCCTCGAAGTGAATGCGCGCCGCGTCCACGGCCCGGGAGAGGGGCAACTGGAAGGCCAAGCGGTTGAGCAGCACCTGGACGATCGCGCTGCGGATGCGGTTGGCGCCGCCGCTGCCCAGCGACAGCAGGGGCGCGCCCCCTTCCAGCACCACCGTCGGCGCCATCATGGAGGGAATGCGCCGCCCCGGCGGCGACTTGTGAAAGCCCTCTGGGTGCAGATCTGCCTCGCCCAGCATGTTGTTGAGGATCACGCCGACGCCGGGCACGATGAAGCCGGCGCCCTCGCCGCCGCTGGTGGTCAGGCTCACCACCAGGCCGTCCTCGTCCATGACGGAGATCTGCGTGGTGTTGGGCATGGCCGGGGGCGCGGCATCCAGCGATCGCTCGGCCACCGGCCGCTGCAGCAGATCACGCACCCGTTGCTGCCAGCGGGCCACGGTGGCGGGACCCAGCATCCGCCCCACCTGCTGGCGCGGCTGCAGGCGTTGCGCCTCCATCTCGCGGCGGGCCAGATGGGTGACGCGCATGGCCTCGGCCAGCAGCTCCAGATGGCCGGCCGAGCCGAAGCCCAGCGTCTCCAGCGGGAATCCATCCAGCAGGCGCAGCGTGAAGCTGATCAGCAGGCCGCCGCGGCTGGGCGGCGGATTGGTCAACACGTCGAAGCGGTGAAAGGTGGAGGCCAGCGGCGGGCGGCGCCGCACGCGGTAGCGCGCCAGGTCGTCGGCTGTCAGCAGGCCGCCGTTGGCCTGCTGGTCGGCCAGAATCGCCTGCGCCACGGCCCCGCGGTAGAAGAGCTGCGCCCCCTCCCGCCCCAACGCCTCCAGGGTGTCGGCCAGGGCCGGCATGGCGACCAGGTCGCCGACCTGCTTGAGCCCTCCCGTTGGCTGGCCGAAAATAGCGGCCGATTCGGGGGTCAGCAGCAGAATCGGCTCGATCATCGCGCCGATGAAGGCCTGGATTTCGCTGATGGGGCAGCCCTCCCTGGCCAGGCGGATGGCCGGCTCCAACAACACCGGCAGCGGCAGCCGGCCGGCCTCTCGGGCCAGGCTGCACAGCCCGGCGATGTTGCCCGGCACGGCCACGGAGCCGCGGCCGACGTAGAAACGCTGGTGCGACGGGCCGTAATCGACGGTGATCTCCTGGAAGTCGATCTCGCCCGGCGGGGGCTGGTGGGCTCGTCCCAGCCCTGGGCCGGTGCTGAAGAAATCCAGCAGCTCGCCCGCGCCGCGCGCCGCGTCATAGACCAGGGCAAAGCCGCCGCCGCCGGCGGCTGAGAGGGTGTATTCGCTGATGAACGAGGCAAAGGCCGCGGCCACGGCGGCATCGACCGCGTTGCCGCCCTGCGCCAGCATCTGCGCGCCGGCGGCCGCGGTCAGGGGGTGTCCGGCCGCGATGGCGCCGCGCTTGGGGAGGTAGGTGTGTGTCAAACTGGCACTCCACTCGGATGGGCACGGTCGGAGACCGGCCCAAGCAGGATGAGGGGGCACGGTCGGAGACCGGCCCAAGCAGGATAAGGGGGCACGGTCGGAGACCGGCCCGAGCGGGAGTGGGCCTCGGTCGGAGACCGGCCCGAGCGGAAGAGGGCCTCGGTCGGAGACCGGCCCAAGCAGGACGAGGGCCTCGGTCGGAGACCGGCCCGAGCGGGAAAATCTATAGTTCAGCGATTACCTGGCCGATGCCGGCGGTGTCGTAGCCGCCCAGGGCATCGACCGTGGCGGCGAACTCCACTGAACGCACCACGGCCAGCAGCGGGGCCAACAGCTCGCTGTGGTAGAAACGCCGCGGGATGACCAGATCGTACTGCTCGTTGAACAGCGGCACGAAGTCCAGGTGCAGGGCGCGGGCCGCGGCCAGAATGCCCAGCCCACAGCTGGCTGTGCCCGATGCCACGGCCGCGGCCACGGCCAGATGGGTGTATTCCTGCCGCTCGTAGCCCCGCACCTGACGGCGCTTGATGCCCCGTTTGGCCAGCTCGAAATCCAGCAGCACCCGCGTACCCGCGCCGCGCTGACGGTTGATGAAGCTGATCTCAGGCCGCACCAGGTCTTGCAGGTCGGCGATCCCCTGAGGATTGCCGGCTGGAACCAGCAGCCCCTGCACGCGGCCGAGGAAGCGCAGCAGCACCACGCCGTCGGCATGGCCGCTGGCCCGGCTCAGCCCCAGCTCATGGATCGTCCTGATGTTGTACTCGCCCGTCTCCTCGTCCAGCAGATGCGAGCCGGCCAGGTGCGCCTCGCCGCGCTGCAAGGCCAGCAGGCCGCCGTAGCTGCCGACATTGGAGGAGGCCAGGCTGAGCTCCGGGTGCAGGCGGCGCAGTTGGTCGGCCAGCAGGTCCAGCGTCATGTCGTGGCTGCCGATGCTGACGATGGTGTTGCGCACCGCCTCCGGCGGCCGCAGCAGCTCCACCGTCACCGCGGCGCCGGCGTGTTCCCCCTCGCTGAAGCGGGGCAGGCGCACGATGCCGTCAGCCCGCACCAGGGACATGATCACCCCAGCCCCGCGCTGCAGCGGGGTGGCCACCATCTGCTCGCCCACCTGCCCCAGAGTCACGCGCAGAAACTCGTCTTCGCCCATGCCGGAATAGACCTTCTGGGTCAGCCGGGCGACGACCTGCGGGCGTTCCGGCGGCAAAAGGCCCTGCATGGCATAGATCACCGGCTTGGCCAGCAGATCGAAGGTCATGGCGGCGGAGGCGGGATAGCCGGGGATGCCGATGATGGGCTTGCCCTGGCCGCTGGACTGACGCGCGAGATCGGAGGCGCGCGGGCGGTCATGGGCCACCCCCAGCACCACCGGGTGCCCCGGCCGGATGGCGATGCCATGCACCACCACGCGGCCCAGGCTGGCGATGACGCGGGCGGTGAAATCCTCCGAGCCAGCCGATGAGCCGGCGTTGATCACCACCAGGTCGTGATCTTCCAGCGCCACGGCGGCTGCGGCGCGGATCAGTTCGAAGTCGTCGGGCAGCGGGTCCAGCCGGCTGACGACACAGCCCCACTCCTCGGCCAGCGCGCCCAGCACGATGGAGTTGTACTCCACGATGTCGCCCGGCTTCAACGCCTCGGGGCCGCTCAGGGCATCCAGCCGCACCAGCTCCGTGCCGGTGGGAATGATGGCCACGCGGGGCTGGCGGCGCACGGCCAGGCGGGTGTGGCCACAGCCCACGGCCGCGCCCAGATCGGCGGGGCGCAGCCGGTGATTCGATGGCAACACCAACTGCGTGGCCACGATATCCTCGCCCATGGGCCGGACGTGACGCCAGGGAGGGACAGAGGCGATAATCTCGATCTCAGCTCCGCTGACCTGCACCTCCTCCACCATGATCACCGCATTGGCGCGGGCCGGCATGGGGTCGCCGGTGTCCACGTACCAGGCCTGCTCGCCGATGACCAGCCGCTTGGGCCGCGTCTCTGTGGCGCCGGCCGTGTCCTCCGCGGCCACCGCGTAGCCATCCATGGCCGAGGCGTGGTAGTGGGGCGACGAGATGCGCGCCCAGACCGGCGCAGCCGTCACCCGACCCAGGCATTCGGCCACCGGCAGCGACTGGCTGGCCAATGTCCCCAGCGCGTCGCTCTGCACCAGCGCCTCGCGCCAGGCGCGCACAGCCTCATCCAGGCCGATGTCGTGAAGATAGGGGGTTTTGTCGTGCATGGCGTCTCTTTGCTTGAAACGTGGCCGGCAACGAGTCCCTCGCAACCCGGATAAGGAGGAGGGTGGGTTCGGGATGGCGGGCTCCGTGCGACTCGTTGCGTCGTACAGTCTCAGTACAGCTCTACCATCACCCATTCGCCCTGCGCGATGCCGTTGCTGTCCAGCGGCACGCGCACGAAGCCTTCGGCGCGGATGAGGGTGTAGATCAGGTTGCTTTTGCCCAGGACGGGCACGGCCCACAGCTCTTGGTCTCGATACGGCGCAGCGCCTACTCGACCAACGGATTCATCCCCTTGCTCGGGCCGGTCTCCGACCGTGCCCGTCCGAGGCGGCGCGGCAGGCTCGGTCAGAGACCGGCCTGAGCGGGGTGGGGCGGCGGACTCAATCCCTTGCTCGGGCCGGTCTCCGACCGTGCCCGTCCGAGGCGGCACGCCAGGCTCGGTCAGAGACCGGCCTGAGCGGGGTGGGGCGGCGGACTCAATCCCTTGCTCGGGCCGGTCTCCGACCGTGCCCGTCCGAGGCGGCGCGCCAGGCTCGATCAGAGACCGGCCTGAGCGGAGTGGGGCGGCGGACTCAATCCCTTGCTCGGGCCGGTCTCCGACCGTGCCCGTCCGAGGTTGGCTTGAGCGAATCTCCAGCCGCACCTGGACGATGTCCTCCCGGCCGGTGGCGCTGGCGATGTTGCGGGCCAGACGAGCCGGCACGCGGGTCTTGCGCACCTCGTCTGCACCCAACATGCTGCGAATGACCGGGGTCACAAACAGGTCGAAGATCACCATCGCGCTGACCGGGTTGCCCGGCAGGCCGAAGACCGGCTTGCCGTCGCAGACGGCCAGAATGGTCGGCTTGCCCGGCTTGACGCTGACGCCATGCACCAGAATCCCTGGTCGACCCAACCCGTCGATCACCTGGGCTGTCATATCGCGCACGCTGACCGAGCTGCCGGCCGACATCACCAGCAGATCGGCCTGGGCCAGCGCCTGGGCCGCGGCCGCCTGCAACGCCTCCAGTTGATCGGGGACGATGGGAAAGGTGATGGCCTCGGCCCCCGCCTGGCGGGCCAGCGCGGCCAGCGTCTGCGAATTGATGTCACGCACCTGGCCCGGCCCCGGCTCCTGATCAGGCGCGACCACCTCATCCCCCTGGGAGAGGATCGCCGCCACCGGCCGCGCCGCCACATCTATCTCGACGATGCCCAGCGCCAGCAGACCGCCGATGTCCTGGGGCCGGATGACGTGGCCGGCCGGCAGCACAGCCTCCCCCTGCCGCACATCTTCGCCGACCTGGATCACGTTCTGGCCGGCGGCCACGGGGCGGTAAACCTCGATGGTGTAGGGGGTGAAATCGGCGGCTGAGCTGCCCGGCTGACCTTGCGCGTCCCGCACCCGCTGGGTGTGTTCGACCATCACCACCGCGTCGGCGTCGGACGGGATCATGCCGCCGGTGTGAACGATGGCGCACTGGCCTTCGTCCAGCGGAACATCGGCCGTCTGGCCCATGAGCGCCTCGCCGACTACCTCCAGATAGGCTGGCAGGCTGTCGCTGGCGCCGTGGGTGTCCTGCGCGGCCACCGCGTAGCCATCCACGGTGGAGCGGGGAAAGCTGGGCAGGTCGTGCGGCGCGCTCAGGTCAGCGGCCAGCACGCGGCCCAGCGCGTCGATCACGGCTATGCGCTGGCTACGCGGACGGGGCTGGAAGGCCAGGCGGAAGGTGCGCCAGGCTTCGGAGGGGGTGTGGACGGCGAAAAGTTCGGACATGGGAGGAGGTTCGATGGGGAATGAGGAATGGTTAATGGGGAATGGTCAATGGTCAATGGTTAATTGGGAATGGGGAGTTGGGGAATGGTTAGTTGGGGAGTTGGGGGAGGGCGAGGGTGGCGGCGCCGAGGGGAATGAGCTCGCCGTTGACCAGTTGGTACATTCCGACTAACAGTTGATAGGGGCCGGCTGGCGCGTCGATGGGCAGGGTGAGCGTGTGCCGATCGCGCAGGGTTTCGCCAGGCTGCCAGAGGCTGGTGGGATAGTAGACGCCGCCAGCTTGCTGGTCGCTCTGCGCGATCTTGACGCCATCGGGCGTCAACAGTTGGACGAAGGTGGTGTAGTCCGCGCTCAACGGGCGCAGCGGCTGCCAGTGCAGGTCGATCTGCATGGCGTCGCCGGCCGGCTGCACGTCGAAGCCCAGCAGACGCACGGCGTCGCTGATGACTGCCTCCGCAGCGAAGGTGGGGGGGCCAACGATGGCCGGGCCGAGCACCGGCGTCAGACCCGACGCATCGGGCTGGCCCAGCTCAGCCTTGAGCTCCAGACCGGGCATCGGCTTGATCAGATAGACCGGCCGGCCGGTGGAAAGCGCGCTCTCCACCGCCTGGCCCACGTCGAGCCAGCCCGGCTGGGCCAGCAGCAGCGGGAATACGCCGGCCAGGTCAGGCCGCACCCCCTCCACCTGCTGCAAATACCACAGCGGCATCAGCTCATCGCGGTCATTGCTGACCAGCACGGCAGCGCGGGCCGGGTCGGCAGCCAGCAGCGCCCGCCAGCCCTCCTCGGCCGCGCTGTCCAGGCTGCGATTCTGCTGCGCGGCCTGGCTCCAGAAGAGGGTAATCGGCAGCGCGGCCAGCAGCAGCGCCGCGGCGCTGGCGACGCCCTGGCCGCGACCAGCCCAGCGCCGGCTGGCCAGACGCCCCGCGGCCTCCGCCGCCCAGGCCACGGCCACGCCGATCCAGACGCAGGCGAGCAGGTAGGAGGGGATGTAGAAAACCGCGATGTCGCCGATGGTGTAGAACAGGTTGAAGCCGGTGAGCAGGACGAAGCTGGCGCCGGTCAGCCAGAGCAACGGCCACTGGCGGCGCAGGGCCAACACGGCCAGACCCAGCAGGGCCAGCGCCAGGCCCAGCGGCGTCAACTCGGCAGCAAAGCGCGCCAGCAGACCGGGTGCAGCGGCCAGGGCCTGAACTGGCCCCTGGATCTCGCCGGCAAAGCTCTGGCCCAGCAGATAGCTGAGCAGGCCGGATGGGGAACGATCCAACAGTGCGGTCGGCTGACCGGGCCACAGCTCGATGCTCAGGTAGGGGCTGGCCGGCGCTCGCAGCGGCACGTAGAGGTAGAGCAGCAGCGGCGCCAAGGCCAACAGGGCCAACAGCGCGATCTGCCGCCCACGCCAATAGCCGGCCGGCGCCTGCCAGGCCAGGAAGACCAGCAGCGCCGGCAGGAGCAGCAACGTGGCGCGGTGATGGGCCAGGCCCAGGCCGAAGAGCAGCGCCAGCACGGCCAGCAGGGAAGATGTCCGCTTTCCCGGAAGAAATCGGACGTCCTGACGCCACAACAGCGCCAGCCACAGCAGCGCCGCCGCCAGCGCGGCGTGCAGCGTGTAGACCTCGGTGATCACCGCCTGGCTCCACAGCGTGGGCGTCCAGGCGAAGGTCAGGGCGGCGACCAGAGCCGCGATGCGCTCAGTTAGGCGGGCAGTGCGGTTGTCCGCCTGACTCTGCCCGATCAATGCCAAAGTCAACAGGTAGGTCAGCCCCACCGCCAGCGCACCGAAGAGCGCTGACAGCAGCGTCATGGCCCGCGCCGGGCCGGCCAGCCCCAGCGCGTCCAGTCCATGCGACCACAGCCAGCCCAGCATCAGATAGAGCGGATAGCCGGTGGGATGGGAGAGGCCAGCCAGCCAGGCGGCAAACTGCAGCTCGCCGCTGTCGCCGGCCAACAGGCCGGGCGCAGCCATCTGCCAGTAGCTGACGCCGGCCAACAGGCCCGCCGCCAGCGCCCACCACAGATCGACGCGGGCCAACAACGGCCGGCGCGGCTCGCTCACTGCGCCGCCTCCAGACGCAGCCAATCCAGCGCGGCCGAGAGCGGCCGGCGGTCGGCGGCCAGGCGCAGATAGGCGCCCTCGCCGCCGGTCTGTTCGGCGGCCGCGCCGGGCGCGGCGCCCTTGACGCCGACGAAGGCATGGCCGAAGCCCGGCGCGGCGCGCAGATCGACCGCGCTGCCCAGGCTGGCCAGGGCTTGCACCGCCCGCTCGGTGAGCGCCGCGCTGGCATCGCCGCGCACTGCGCCGGCCACGATGACGCCCGCGGGCAGGTCGTCGATGAACTGGGCCATGCGGTCAGCTTCGAAGGCGTTGGCGAAGGTGTCGAAACCCTGTTTGTCCAACACCTGGCCGTTCTGGGGATCGATGACCGCCAGGTTGTAGCCGCGCCGGCCGGCCGACGCATCGACCGCTGCCCCCTCTGGCGTCGTGACGGTGATGAAGGCCAGGTCCTGGGCCGCGCCGCCGCTGTTGATCTCGATATCCACCGGCGACTGCACACCGGTGGCGCCGATCAGTCCCTGGCCCGGCAGCACGTCGCTGGGGCGTGCGCTGCCGTCGAAACGCAGGGTCAGCCGGTTCAGGCCAGAGCGGGTGGCCTCGGCCGGCGCGGTGAAGCGCAGCTCCTGCCAGCCGTCCGTCAACGGCTGCGCCCCCAACGCCACGCCGTTCATTTCCAGGGAGAGGGTCTGCTGCGGCGCGCCGGGATAGCTGAAGGGCTGAACGCGCAGGACAACATCCACCGGGGCGGGAGACTCGAAGCGCAGCGGCAGATAGAGCTCAGCCTCGCGGCCCTCGGCCCAGACGCCGCTGGCGCCGGCGATGTCGGCCTCGTCCACGCTCCAGCCGGGGCCGCGGTAGGGGTCGGTGTTGCGGCTGCCCAGGTCCAGCTCGAAGGGGAAGGGCACATCCGCCTGCTGCACCGCGTAGACCTGCACGCCGTCCGCGTCCCACAGCGGCTGCGGATCCACCGGGATCACCTCCAGCGCGTAGTCCTGCGTCATCTGCCAGGTATCTGTGTAGGGATAACGGCCGGCCACAGGCGGGTTGACCGCCAGGTAGCGCACGTTCCAGAGGGCCATCAGCTCGGCCGCCTGGGCGCGCGCGGCCTGGTCGGTGGCCGCGTCGGGCGGCTGGTACATCTCGAGGCCGGTGATGGCCTGCAACAGCGGCAGCCGCTCGAAGTACTCGAACTTGAAGGCGGGGTTGCGCGAGGTGTTGCCGCTGAGGATCGGCTGGCCGTGGACGGTCTGATACCATTCGATGCGCGTGTCCTCCGCGCCGAAGACGCCGAAGCCGTTGCGCCAGCCCATGGGCAGTTGCATCAAGGTCCAGTCGCCCGGCTGCGCGGCCAGGTCCTGGTAGGGGGCGGGCACGCGCGCGTCGGTCAGCGGCATGGGCACGGCCAGGTGCTCGAAGAGGATGGCGGCGGCGAGGAGGATGGTCAGGACGATGGCAAGCGTGCGGCGTGGGGAGGAGCCCTGCGCCCGCTCGGGGCGATCTCCTGACGGGGACCCGGCAACCTTGGCCAGCAGCCAGGCTGCGCCGTAGCCGGCCAGCACGGCCATGGCCTGCAACAACACCAGGCTGAAGCGGTTGGGGGCGCGGAAGCCTTTGACGAAGGGGATGTAATGCAGCAGGATGTAGGGCAACGGCAGGCTGACCTGCAGGCCATCCAGGTCGAAGCGCGACTGGCCGTTGATCTGCAAGAGCGGCCCCAGCGCCAGCACGAAGGCGATGAGCGCGCTGGCCGTCCAGCCGCGCGCCCGGCGTCCGGCCACCGCCGCGCCCAGCAGGGCCAGGGCCAGGGCCGCATAGCCCACGAAGACGGTGTTGACGTCGCTGAAACGGCTTTCGCCGGTCTGCACCGCGCGCAGGCTGGTCTCCCAGTCGTTGCCCCAGAGCGGATGCAGATCGGTGGGCGTGACCAGGCCCACCAGGTCGGCGCTCAACTGGTCGGACATGCCCCAGCCCTCGACGGCGTAGTCGGCGTTCAGCCCCTCGCGCAGGGTGGGAATCAGCAGGGGCAGGCTGAGCAGGGCGGCCACGGCGACCATGCTCGCCAGCCGGCCCAGTCGGCGCATCAGCGGGATGGCCGGGCCGCTCCCGTCAGCCCTGCGCGTGCGGCGATAGCCCAGCCACCAATCCAGCAGCAGCACGCCGGCCATCAGGGCGATCAACACCCCGTAGAGCATGTCGGTCAGCAGGCAGAGCGCGGCAAAGAGGCCGGCCATGAGCGCATCGCGCGTCCGCCAGCCTTCCAGGGTGCGCACGAAGTAGAGCAGGAAGAAGGGCAGCCACTGGGTGGTGACGATCATGTAGTGCCCCAGCGCGAGGTAGACCATGCGGCTGGAGGCGAAGGCGTAGATCAGGCCGGCGATGAAAGCCGCGGCGGGGATGGTGAACGCCGGCGGGTGCGCCGAACCGTTCGCCGTTGCCTCGTCGCTGCGGACGGGGGGCTGGCGCAGCAGGTGGAGAGCCAACAGGAAGGCGCCGTAGCCGGCCAGCGCGGTGGAGGCCAGATTGATCAGGTTGCTGGCCAGGGGGATGTTGTCGGTGGCCAGGTGGATGGGCAGGGCCAGCGCGGCCGCCAGCAGGTTGAAGGTGTACATCACCAGCCCCATGCCCACCGGGTAGAAGATCAGGTCGGTGTGGAGCGGCGTGCTGAGCTGGTCGATCAGCGCGCGCTTGAAATACCAGATGTTCCAGAGGAAGGTATATTCGTCGTAGGCCCAGATGTCGCTGCCCGGCACGTGGGTCGTGATCCGCGTGATCAACGGCCAGGTGAGGAGCACGGCCAGCAGGCTGTAGAGCAAAAGCGCCCACAGATGAATGCGTCGCATGAGATCAGTGATCCTTGTCTTCGTGAGAGACGTTCGGCGGCATGGTACCACAGGCCAGGGCTTTGAGCAACACCGGACGCCAGCAGCACCGTCAGTCCTTGCCCGGCATTGCCTGAAACACGAACTTGAGTACAATACCGTTCATGGAATCTGTAGTCAACCCACACGACCGCTTTTTCAAGCAGGTGATGTCGAACCCGGCGATGGCGCGCGACTTCGTCCAGAACTATCTGCCGGCCGATGTGGTCGAGCACATGGATCTGGCATCGCTGGAGCTGAGCACGGAGTCCTTCATTGACACGGCCTTGCAGGCCCATCACACAGACCTGCTCTTCACCCTCAAGCTGCACAACGGCGACGATGGGCTGGTCTACCTGCTGTTCGAGCACAAGAGCTACGCCGACCGGCTGGTGGCCTTTCAGCTTCTGCGCTATCTGACGCGCGTTTGGGAGCATTCACTGCGCCAGTATGACCGATTGGTTGCCATCGTGCCGGTGGTGGTCTATCACGGCGAGTTCGACTGGCAGATCAAGCCGGGCTTTCGTTGGTTGGTGCAGGCGCCTGACGCGTTTCTCCGCTACGTGCCGGAGTTCGAGTACTCGCTATGCGATCTCACCGGCATGGATGACGCTGAGATCCGCGGCGAGGTCGTACTGCGTGTCACCTTGCAGGTGTTCAAGCACATCTTGCACAACGACTTCGGCCCGCGCCTGGCTGACGCGTTGTCGTTGCTCGGCGACCTGTCCCGCCAGCAAACCGGCCTGGAATACCTGCAGACGCTATTGCGCTACGTGTCAGTCAGCGCCAGGCGCATCACACCCCAGGACTTGCGGGAGGCCGTGGATCAGGCCTTTCCTGAAGGAGGCGAACTTATGGCTACCCTTGCAGAACAATGGGTCGAACAAGGATTGAAGCAGGGCATGCAGCAGGGCCTACAGCAGGGCCTACAGCAGGGCATGCAGCAGGGTATGCAGCAGGGCATGCAGCAAGGCATGCAGCAGGGCCTGGAGCAAGGGCGACGCGAGGGCCTTCTGGCCAACATCGAGTTTGCCCTGGAACTCAAATTCGGCGTCGAGGGAACCCTTTTGCTGCCGGGCATCTATAAAATCAGCGATCTCAGTGTGCTGCGCGCTGTGCAGCAGGTTGTCAAGACGGCCACGTCGCTGGATCAAGTCCATGCAGCCCTGCAATCACTGACTTGATGACCCCAACCCGCCCAACGGCCACCCGCCGCGCCGTCGTCGTCACGCCGACTTTCGACGAAAAAGAAAACATCGCAGACCTGATCGCCGCGACGCTGGCCGAGCAAACCCACACCGACGCGTTCGAGTTGCACGTGCTGGTGGCCGACAGCCACTCGGCCGATGGCACGCTGGAGATCGTGGCCGCTCTGGCCGCGACAAACCCGCGCGTGCATCTGCTGGACGTGCAGGAGCGGGGCATCGGCATCGGCCTCTTCCGCGGCTTCCAATATGCCATCGATGCCCTGGGGGCCGACGTGCTGATCGAGATGGACGCCGACTTCCAGCACAACCCCGAGGATATCCCGCACTTCCTGGCCAAGATCGAAGCAGGCTACGACGTGGTGGTCGGATCCCGCTTTGTGGATGGCAGCGTCAACCGCATGCCCTGGTATCGCAAGGTGCTCAGCGTGGGCGCCAATCAGATGGTGCGCGGCGCGCTGGGCCTGCACGGCGTCACCGAGATCACCACCTCCTACCGCGCCTTCACCAGCGAGACTTTTCTCAAGGTCGATCCTGCCACCGTGCCCTGGCAGGAGAAATCCTTCATCTTCGTGCCCGTCTTTCTGGTGCGTCTGCTGGAAACGGGCGCACGCGCGACCGAGATCCCCATGACCATGCACCCGCGCACCCAGGGCTACTCCAAGATGATCTACTGGCGCTACATCCGCGATATCCTGCTCTTCTCGGCCCGCTCGCGCCTGGGGATGGAGCCAAAGGCGGCCGGCGCGCCCGAAGCGGGCCAGGGTGCGGCCTGATAATCACTGATAGCTGATCTGACCCAGCGGCGCAAAGGGCCCCGCCGCGCCAGCGGGCGTCAGCCAGTCCCCGCCGAAGGGGCGCACACCCACCTCCACCGTAAACGCGCCGGAGCTGTCCGGCTGGGGGAGCAGCAGATAGTCGTCGGCGATCACCTGGCCCACCTGCCAGCGATCGGTGCTGTAACGGCCTCCGGCCGGCGCGTGGCTCCATTCCGCCGCCAGCCAGCCATCCTGGTGCACCAAGCGCAGCGCCGGCCGCAGGTCGTCGGTCAACGGCGCAGCCGCGCGCCAGAGCAGCCGCACAGGAACCGGCTGCCCCACGGTCAGAGGCGCCTGCGGCAGCTCGACGCCGATCAACTCCAGGTCGCCGAAGCGGGCCAACGGCGCAGCCGCACCTGCCTCAGCCGCCAGCGCCGGCTTGGGGGGCGCATAGGCGGGCCGGGCCACGCCCAGCAGCGCGGCCAGCCCAAACAACGCCATGCCCGCGGCAAACCCCGCCACGACGCGGCGGTCTGTCCGCGTTCCCTCCCCTCCTTTGATCCAGTCCGCCAGCCCCATCACCCCCATGCCCACCCAGACGGCCATGGCCGCCAGCGCCGGCCACATCAGCCGCGCCTGATCGGTGCCCAGGGCAATGGCGCTGTAGCGGTAGATGGAGAAGAACATGAGAAGGGGCGCGCCGGCCAGCAGGGCGAGGTGGAAGGGGAAGGGATGGTGAGCGGTGAACGGTGAACGGTTATCGGTGAACGGTGAACGGTGAACGGTTGATGGGAGGCGCAGAAGGAAACGGACTGCGCCGACGATGACGACGACGGTGAAGACCGCGGCCAGCGCATACACCCAATTCGGCAGCGAGACCTGGCCGGCCGCGGCGAAGCGGCCCCAGAAGGTGGGGAAAAAGCCTTTCAACAGCCATAGCGCCTCGGCCAGGCCGACGGGACCAAGGCGTTGATCGACCGTCGCCCGCACCAGCTCCCAGCCGAAGGGGTCGCCGTACAGCCGCCAGTTGCGCAGCCACCAGGGCGCAGCCACCAGCAGCCCCAGGCCGTAGGCCAGCGCCAGATGGCCGAACGCCAGCAGCCAGGAAACGCGCTCCCGACCGCCGTCAGATTCGCGAGCTGCCGGCCGCGCCAGCCACCATGCGCCGCCCACCGCCAGCGCCGCTAACGGCCAGAGCGCCAGCGCGCCGACCTTGGCCAGCAGCCCCAGGCCCAGCACCAGCCCCAGCAGCGCCGTCCGCCCCCAGCGCAGCCCGCGCCCGATGATGGCCGCGCACAGCAGAAGGGCCAGCGCGCTCAACGCGCCGGCCGCGTTGTCGTTGTTGACGGAGCCGCTGATGAAGAGGAAGCCGGGCAGGCCGGCCAGAAACGCGGCCGCTGCCAGGCCGATGGCCGGCCGGCGCGGGAAAATCTCCCGACCCAGCCGCCATGTGGCCCACAGCGTCACCGCGCCCAGGGCCACCGACAGCAGCCGCGCCAGGTGCATGGCCAGCGCACCGCCGCGCCAGGGAAAGCCCTCCAGCGCGCTGTGGATGAAGAAGTTGGGGGGTTTGTCCGGCCCCAGCGGCAGCGCGTCGGGGTTGGAACGCAGAAAGGTGAAGTCCAGCCCGGTCCAGGCGCTGAGGGCTGCGGCCATGGCGTGGTAGAGCGGCGGATGCTTGCTCTGCGTCACCTCCGGCCCCACCGGCAAGGCGCGCTGGACGCCCAGATAGACGATGTACGCGTAGTGATCGGCCTCATCCGGCGCCTCGCCCAGGGGGACGATCGCCGAATAGCCCACGGCCAGCGCCAGGTAGATGGCCAGAATAGCCAGAAAGATGCGGCGCGGCGGCCTGGTGTCAGAAGTCATGTCCATGGGTCACGTTTCACGTTTTCAAACATCGGCCGGCCGGGCCGGCGCAGCGCCTGCCGGCGGGCAACGATCGGAGCGGGCTGGCCGCCCTGCTCAGCCTGTCAGCGCCCAGACAGGATCACCCAGCCGTCGCCGCCGCTGCCCGCGGCGGCCAGCGGCTGGCCGTTGGCCAGATCGACTACACGCAGCGCCAATTGGGCATCGCCCGGCTGGTCAGGCGTCAACGGCAGAACCAGCCAGGACAGCGCCTGGCTGCCCGGCGCCCACTCGGTGGGGCGATAAGCCAGCTCGCCGCTGACCTGGGCCAACTGCTGGCCGCCGTCGGGCGACAGCCAGCCGACCTGCACCTGCAAGCCCTGATAGCGCCCAGCCTGGGGAGCGCCCACCTCCCACAGAAGGAGAACGGCGGCCGCGTTGTCGTCCAACTGCTGGACGCGGTAGCCGATCAGGCTCGGCCCGGCGGCGAAGGAAAGCTCGGCCGGCAGGAACCCGCTGCGATCCACCGCATCGCCGTTCAGACGAAGCACGGTCAACCCTGGAGCGCCAGCCTCGGCCGCGTTCACTGCCTCCCAGCCGGTCCAACCGGGCGCGCTGGCCAGCAGCGGGTCAGGGCCGGCGTTGGCGGTGAACAGGTAGGTGGCCTGGCTGCCTGGCGCCGGCAGCGGCAACGTCGCTCGACCGTCAAAGAAGTGCACCGCGGGGTCTGTGTAGTCGAAGAACTGGCTGAGCGGCGCCTGCTGATGCAAAAAGACGAAGGAGGGGTGACGATAGATGTCGGCCGAGAGGAAGACCTCCTGCCCCGGATGCGCGGCCATCCAGGCGGCCGCGGCGGCCATGTCCCCCTCGAACGCGTCGAAGGTGTCGGCCGCGCGGGCCCAACGCTGGAAATAGTCGCGCCAGGTCAGCCCGCCGTGCATCAGCAGCGCCAAAACCGTCAAGCCCACAGCCAGCCAGGGGGCCCAGCGCGCGGCCGGCCGACCGCGGGCGGCCCAGCGGCGCGCCTGGATCAGCAGCTCGCCCAGCGCCAGCGCGGGAAAGAAGTAGACGCCAGGGATCACGCCCATCACCCGCGGCAGCGCCGGAAAGCGATCCACGGCCAGCAACCCGGGCAGCAGCATGACAGGAAACCAGAGCAGCAGGAAGAGCAGCCTGCTGCCCTGCGCCGCGACCGGCGCTGGTCGCCGGCGCTGCCAGCCGGCCAGCACCAGCGCCAAGCAGAGCAGCAGACCCGCCACAGCCAGCCCGGCCGTCAGCGGATCGAACACCGCCCGGCCAGGCAGGTTGAAGAAGGGCGCGCTGTCCCCTGCGCCGGGCACGACGAACTGACGCAGGTTGGCCATGCCGGCCTGGAGCATCATCGCCCCCGCGCCGCTGCCGTTGAGCTCAGGGTTGAAGGCCGAGACCACCTGGGCGCGCTGCACAAAGCTGCCCGGATGGCTGAGAAAGTAGAGGCCCAACGGTGCAAAAACCAGCAGCGCCACGCCGTAGAGCCCGACCAGCGGCCAGAAGGCGCGGCGCAGCAGAGATTGACCGGGGTCAGCAATGGCGTCGGACTGCCTGGATCGCCGGGCCAGCCACAGATAGCCGGCCTGCGCCAGCAGATAGAGCGCCAAAAAGACCGGCAGCAGCCGGCTGATGCTGTAGAAATGGACGCTCAGCCCCAGGAAGAGGCCGGAGAGCAGAAACCAGGGCCAGGCAGCCGGCCGGCCGGCGCGGTTGGCGGCCCGCCAGAAGGCGGCGAAGGCCAGCGTGGTCATCAACGGCGTGAAGATCAGCCGTTCGGCGTAGCGGCTGGTGTAGACGTGCCAGAAGCTGGTGCTCAGGAAGAGGGCGGCCAACAGCGGAACCAGCGCGCCGCGGTAGCGCGTGCCGGCCAGCAGCTCCCGCCCCAGCCAGTAGCTCCCCAGCGCAGTGGCGATGCCAGCCAGCGCGGCGGGGAGGCGCAGCGCCAGGGCGGTGGGTCCGCCAAGCTGAATGCCCGCGGCGAACAGCAACATGGCCAGCCCCTCACGGCCATAGTTGGCAGGGTAGAAGAGGCTGGCTCGGCCGGCCAGCGCATCCAGCGCATCCAAGCCGTTGACGGCCTCATCGCCGAACAGGCCGGGGGGCATGGCGGGCAACTGCCAGAGGCGATACGCGGCCGCGACCAAGAGGATCAGCAGGAGGGTCAGCGCATCTTTTTTGCCGGTGGAGAGATGGGAGAGACGGCGGATGATGGACACGAGGTGCAGTATACCGCAAATCAGCCGGTGAATAGAATTCACCCGCTGAACCTGCAAAGCAGAAATATTTACGCCGGCCTGTACTAGCGGAAGCCCAGCCCCCGCTCTTTCAGGCTGACGAAACGCTGCCGGCCGATGACCAGGTGATCCAGCACGTCAATGGCAAGCAGGCTGCCGGCCTCGACCATCTGACGCGTCACCTGCACGTCCTCGGGGCTGGGGGTGGGGTCGCCGCTGGGGTGGTTGTGGACGATGATCATGGCCGCGCTGTTGGCGCGAATCGCCTCACGGAAGACCTCGCCGACGCGCACCGAGGCCGCGTTGAGCGAGCCGACATAGATGGTGGGGATGGCGATCACCCGGTTACGGCTGTCCAGCAGCACGGTACGCAGATGCTCCTGGCCGAGCAGCGACATCTCGGCCATCAGCAGATTGGCCGCGTCGGCCGGCTGGCGGATCTGCGGTCGCTCGTGGGGCGCGGCCACCAACAGCCGGCGTCCCAGCTCCAGCGCGGCCTTGACCTGGATCGCCTTGGCCTCGCCTACCCCTTTTTCCTGACATAGCTCCGGGATAGTGGCCTGAGCCAGGCCGGGCAGGCCGTCGTGGCGGGCCAGCAGCTTCTCCGCCACCCGCACCACATTCTCGCCGCCGGTGCCGACGCGCAGGATGATGGCCAGCAGCTCCGAGGTGCTCAGCGCGCCGGCGCCGTAGTGCAACAGGCGCTCGCGCGGCCGCTCGCCCGTGGGCAGGTCACGGATCATAGGACGATATTCGACGCGTTCGCTTTCGACCATGGCAACTCCCTTCGCCTCCTGAAAAGTGTTCGTGCTCGGCCGGTCTTTGTGCAGCACCCCGGCCCCGGCTCGCCGCTTCGAAGGACGCTGGCGCCCGTGCAGTGCGGATGAAGGCGGCAACCTTACTGCACCAACACCAACGGCAGCAGTTGCCGGTGCATGGTGCGCGGCGGCTCCGCCAGCATGATCACATCGAAGATTGGGCGGGTCATGCCCCAGCGCCGGGCGGTGACGTTGTCGACCTCAGCGATCAGCCCGCGGCGGCTCAGCCGCTCGAAATCCTTGGCCGCGGCATAGTCCACCACCAGAAAAGGCCCCTCGACGCCGACGCCGGGCACGTCCAGCCACACTTTGCGCCCCAGGTCGCCCGGCCGCAGGGTGGCGATGTAGCCCACGCAGGCCGGCCGGTCGCAGTAGGGCACCTGCGCCCGCTCCAGCCGCAGATGATAGGCTGTTTCCATCACGCCCGGGGCATAGAAGGTCACCTCGCCGCGCGCCGGCAGCCGCGTGGCGGCGTACCACGGGGGGTCGATGGTCTGAGTCATGGGGTTGAAGAGCAGGCTGAGCACCAGCAAGACTGCGAGCACGGCGGATCCTTTCCTCTTACACGTCCACCCACCGGACGTCCGGGGAGAAGGCGGCGTTCCCAAGAATGCCAGAATTTAGGCGTTTTGTCAAAGGGAAGGGCTCGCAACCCAGAGCTGCGAACCTCCCGTGCGCGGCCGGCGGCACTTGACGCGGCCGCGCCTTTCTGGTACACTACCGCGCCAGACGCCGGACGCAGGCCGCACAGAGCTTGTAAGCTGCTTGCACCGAGACTTCACCGAGTGAGCATGACAGGACGCAGCGCGTGGAATTGATCTGGTCCCCCTGGCGCATGGAATACATCATGGCCCACAAGACACCTGGCTGCGTGTTCTGTGACAAGCTGGTCTGCGGCAACGACGAGGACGAGCACGTCTTGCTGCGCGGCCAGACCGCCTTCATCGCCCTGAATCGCTACCCCTACACCAACGGCCACCTGTTGGTGGCGCCGTGCGCCCACGTGTCAAGCCTGGAGGATCTGCCGGCCGAGACACTGACCGAGATGATGCTGCTGGTCAATCGGGGGCTGGCGGCGCTGCGGCAGGTGATGCAGCCGCAGGGCTTCAACGTCGGCGCCAATCTGGGCAAAGCGGCCGGCGCCGGCATCGAGTCCCACGTCCACATCCATGTGGTGCCGCGCTGGAACGGCGACACCAGCTTTATGTCCACGATTGGCATGACGCGCACCATACCAGAGTCGTTGGATCAGACCTATCGCCGCCTGCTGGAGGCGCTGCACGCCCAAGACAGCGACGGAAGCGCCTGATCGCCGGATCTCAGCAGGTGACGGAGCAGGCCGCCGCGGCGCCGCCAAAGGCCCTCCTGCCCGCACAGCCCGCTGCACGAATACTGATCAAAGACGCGCCAATCGGAGGTTCTCTACTGAATTGACCTGTCAACAGTGTTACAATCGAATAGCTTGAGCAAAAAAGAGTACCAGGAGATGGCATTATGGTTGACGCAGACGCCTTGCCGAAGACCATGCGCTGGTACAGAATGGACCTTCACATTCATACCCCGGCTTCTGAGGACTACGTAGAAAAAGAAATCAGTTACCTGGACGTCCTCAAAGAAGCAGAGCGCCGAGGTCTTGACATTATTGCCTTCACAGACCACAACACAATTGCTGGTTACGAGGCCCTGTACGACGAGATTGACTTTCTGGAGCGCCTTGAGCAGCGCAACCGGCTCCAAGAACACGAGCGAGAAGAACTGGCGGACTATCGCCGGCTGTTGGAAAAGATCACAGTTCTGCCAGGTTTTGAGTTCACCTGCCGTTTTGGTTCCCATACCCTGGGGGTTTTTCCTCCCGGCGGCCAGGCCAGCATTCCACGCCTCAAGGCGGTGCTGCACCAGCTTGGCGTGCCCTACGAGAAGATGAGCCTGGGTTCCCCCGGCATGCCCGGCACTCAGGCCTTCCTCGAAGCCTACAAGATCATCCACGAGGCCGGCGGCATTGCCATTGCCGCCCACATCAACGCGCCCACCGGGGTGCTGGCCATCGCCAACAACCTGCCCACCGGCGCGCTGCGCATCAGCGCAACCCAAAACCCCAGCCTGCACGCGCTGGAGTTCAGCGCGTTCCACAGCCCGCAGTTGCAAGGCTTCTCCAGTCCCCACTGGTACGACGGCACGAACCTGGGCTATGAGCGGCGCATGTTCTGCGTGCAGGGCTCTGACGCCCACCGACTAACCCAAAGCCAGGACGACCCGATGCACCGCTGGGGGGTCGGCGACCGGCCCAGCGAGGTGATGCTCCCCGAGGCCACCTTCGACGCGCTGCTGAAGCTCTTCGCCAGCAACGACTTCGACCGGCTGCGCGTTCCCTTCGTCTCCGACGTGGCGCGCTACAACCGCGTGGCCGAGGCCCGCTCAGCCGGCCCTTCCAACCATCAGATTCTCCTGCTGACCTGCATCGACGACCCGGACCAGATGAGCCGGCACGTGGCCGCGCTGGCCAACAGCGGGGGCGGCGCCATCTTCCTGGGCCTGGATCCAGACCCCAAGCTGCCGGTTGCCGGCCTGACCGACGCCGCGGCCAACATGCGCGCCTTCCAGGGCGCGATCAGCGAGCTGGTCGCGCCGCAGCCTGAATGGTCGGTGGACATCGTCAACTACGACGGGCACGAGATCGTGCAGATCGAGGTGCGCGACCTGGCCCGCAAGCCCTGCTATGTGCGCGAGGAGAATGGCCGGCTGATCTATGTGCGCCGCAACGGCGAGACGACGCTGGCCACCCACGGCGACATCATCGACATGCTGCATGTGGAAGGGGACGAGGCGCCGGCCGGCGCCCGGCTGGACCATGCCCCCATGCTGGCCCCTGGCATCGAGCTGCCCAAGTCGGGGGTCGAGATCGTAGGGATGACGCTGCGCGGCGACACCGAGTACTTCCGGGTGGTTGACCTGCGCACCAACCGCGAGAGCCTGGTTTCTGAATTCACGGCCACCTCGGTTTGGCTCTACGCCATCAAGAATTACCAGGAGGCCCGGCCGCGGCTGCACGATCTGCATCATCAGGTGCGCTGGCAGGGCCAGCTCGGACTGTGGCGCGTCTATCGGGAGAACGAATACTACGACCAGCGCAACCGCGCCAAGTGCGATTTGGTCTACCGCAGCGAAGATGGCCGCATCGAACGCATCTTCTTCGCCGTGGCGGTGGGCTGGATTGGCCAGGCCTGGGAACCGCTGTTCGACGTGGACCCGCCAGGCAAGGCGGCGCCGGGCCGGCTGGCCGCGGAAAGCAAGGTGCGCTGGCGCGGCAACATGGGCATCGTCTCGGTGGTGCGCCGCGCGGGCGCCTGCATCTGCAACCTGGCCTTTCGCAACCGCCAGGGGCGCGATTTGCTCTACGCTGAGGTGCCGGCGGAACAGCTTCAGCCGGAATGGCGCGAGCTGATCGCGGTGGAACTGCCGCGCTCCGGACTGGAAGTAGTGGAAGTGCAGGAGAACGGCAGCGACCCCATGTTCAAGTTCCACAACCTGGGCAACCGCCATGTGGAGAGCCGGCTTTGGCTGCCAGGAATGCTCAAGGAGGGCAGCCTGCGCCACTACGCGCTGCGCATGCACCTGGAACAAGACCGCCCGCTGGACGACAGCCAGGTGAACTGGATGGGCAACATCGGCTACCTGCGCCGTTCCTACACCGCAGCAGACCTGGTCTATCGCGACCCCGACGGCGTCGACCACGTCTACTACGGCGCGCGCTGGGATGACCTGAACAGCGAATGGCTGCGATTGTTCAATATGTAACAGGCGTGGTAAAATAGCGCCACTGTATCGTTGCCCTGATCCTGAGGGCGTCACGTTCGGCCGACCGGCGCGGCGCTCCCTTGCCTGATCCTGAGGGCGTCTCGTCCGGCCCGACCGGCGCGGCGCCCCGCCGATCGCCCGCCGTACACCCTCAGTCCACAGCGCCCTCGACTCCGGGAGGTGTGATGCGCGCAATTATCTTTCGTCAGCACGGCAGCCTCGACATGCTGGAGTACGTCGAGGATCTGCCCGTCCCCGAGCTTGGCCCCGACGAGGCGCTGGTGCGAGTGCAGCACGCGGCCCTCAACCGCTTGGATCAGTTTGTCGTCAAAGGGTGGAAAGGTCTCGATCTGGAGCTGCCGCACATCCCCGGCGCCGACTTCAGCGGCACGCTGGTAGCCATGGGCGATCGGGTGACTGGCTGGACCGCCGGCCAACCGGTGACCGCCAACCCGACCCTCTGGTGCGGCCATTGCCCCTACTGCTTGAGGGGCGAGCACAGCCTGTGCGACACCTGGGCCATCCTGGGCGAGCACACCCGCGGCAGCTTTGCCGAGTTCGTCAAGATCCCGGCGCGCAACCTGATGGCGGTGCCCGATGGCTTTTCCATGCAGCAGGCCGCGGCCGCGCCCACCGTGGCCGTCACCACCTGGCGCATGTTGATCACCAAGGGGCAACTGCGCCCGGGCGAGACGGTGCTGGTCATCGGCGCGGGCGGCGGCGTCAACAGCTTCACCATCGCGTTGGCCAAGCTGCTGGGCGCCACGGTCTGGGTGGTGGCCGGCGGCGCGGAGAAAGCCCAGCAGGCGCTGGAACAGGGCGCCGATTGGGTGCTGGACCGCGAGGCCGAGCCCAACTGGTCGCGCGCCATCTATCTGCACAGCGGCAAGCAGGGGGTCGATATCGTGGTGGACAACGTGGGCGCGGCCACCTGGGACGCCAGCCTGCGCACCCTGCGCAAAGGTGGCCGGCTGCTGACCGTGGGCGGCACCACCGGCTACACCGGTTCCACGCCGATCAACATCCTCTTTGGCCGCCAGGTGAGCATCATCGGCTCGACCATGGGCAGCCAGCCGGAGTTCGAGGCGGTGATGCGGCTGATCTTCGCCGGCAAGCTGGCCGTGCCCATCGACCGCGTCTATCCGCTGCACGAGGCGCGCCAGGCCGAGGAGCGCATGAAACAGGGCGAGCATTTCGGCAAGATCTTGCTGGAGGTCGCCTGATCGCCCAGAGCTGCGCGCCAACCTGGACGGCCCGTGCGCCGGTTCAGTCTGTCGAACCGACGGCGCATCCTCGTCATTTTCGCGGATGAACCCAGACTGAGAGTTCCATGACGGTACTCGCCACCTACCTCACAGGCCTGCGCGCCAGCATCACCCCGGTGCGGGTGTTGCGCGGCGACCGCCTGTGGGAGATCGACGCGCTGCGCGGCGTGGCCATCTTCATGATGGTGGTCTACCACCTGCTGTGGGACCTGGCCAGCCTGGGCGGCTACGACATCACCCTGCGCAGCGGCTTCTGGAGCTACTGGCAAAACGTCACCGCCAGCCTCTTCACCGGCCTGGTCGGCCTGTCGCTGACGCTGAGCTACAGCCGTGAGCGCCGCAGCCATCCCAACGGCAGCCTGTGGCCAAAATACGTCATCCGCGGCCTGACCATCTTCACCTGGGGCCTGGTGATCAGCGTCGTCACCTACCTGGCGCTGGGCGCAGATTACTACGTGCGCTTCGGCATCCTGCATCTGATCGGCCTGTCGATCATCCTGGCCTATCCCTTTTTGCACATCCGCAGGAACTGGCTCAACCTGGCGCTGGGCCTTGTGCTGATCCTGCTGGGGCCGGCCATTCAGGGGCTCAGGCTGGACCTGCCCATCCTGGAATGGCTGGCGCCGACGCCGGGCAGCGGCGTCGATTACGCCCCGCTGATCCCCTGGTTTGGCCGGGTGCTGATCGGCATCTTTCTGGGCCGCCTGCTCTACCCCGGCGGCCAGCGGCGCTTCAGCCTGGCTGATCACTCGAACAACGCCCTGATCAGGCTGCTGCGCCTGCTGGGCGAGAACTCGCTGCTGATCTACCTGATCCATCAGCCGATCCTGCTGGCGACGCTGACGCTGTTGGGTGTGATCAGCTTCTGACACAAAACATCGACTGGATTGCCGCACGGTTCTCGCAACCGTGCAACGCCACAGTCCGCACTGTTCACCAACGAAGGAGGTCCCCCCTTGACTGCAGACCCCAAAATCGACCAGTTGCGCAGCCTCAAGCGGCAGGCCCTGCTGGGCGGCGGCGAAGACCGCATCGCCAAACAGCACGCCCAGGGCAAGCTGACCGCGCGCGAGCGCCTGGATTTCATGCTGGACAAGGGCAGCTTCCGCGAGCTGGATGTGTTCGTCACCCACCGCAGCCATGACTTCGGCCTGGAGCGCCAGAAGTACATGGGCGACGGCGTGGTGACGGGCTACGGAACCGTGGAAGGCCGGCTGGTCTACGTCTTTTCCCAGGACTTCACCGTCTTCGGCGGCTCGCTGTCCGAGGCGCACGCCGAGAAGATCTGTAAGGTCATGGACCTGGCCATGAAAAACGGCGCACCGGTGGTGGGCCTGAACGACAGCGGCGGCGCACGCATCCAGGAGGGTGTAGTCAGCCTGGGCGGCTACGCCGAGGTTTTTCTGCGCAACACCCTGGCCTCCGGCGTGATCCCGCAGGTGAGCATCGTGCTGGGGCCGTGCGCGGGCGGCGCGGTCTACTCGCCGGCCATCACCGACTTCATCATCATGGTGCAGGACACCAGCTACATGTTCGTCACCGGCCCCGACGTGGTGAAGACCGTCACCCACGAGGAGGTGACCTTCGAGGAGCTGGGCGGCGCCATGACCCACGCGGCCCGAAGCGGGGTGGCCCATTTTGCCGCCGAAAACGAGGAGCACGCCCTGTTCATCGCCCAGAAGCTGCTGAGCTTCCTGCCGCAGAACAACATGGAGGATCCCCCCTTCCAGGCGCCCAGCGATGACCCGCTGCGCATGGACGATGCGCTGGACAGCATCGTGCCGGAGAATCCCAACAAAGCCTACGACATGAAGGCTGTGATTCGCCACATCGTGGACGACGGCGACTTTCTGGAGGTGCATGAGCACTGGGCGCAGAACATCGTCGTCGGCTTCGCCCGCCTGGGCGGCCACAGCGTGGGCATCGTGGCCCAGCAGCCCGCGGTGCTGGCCGGCGTGCTGGACATCGCCTCCAGCATCAAGGCGGCGCGCTTCGTGCGCGTCTGCGACTGCTTCAACGTGCCCATCATCACCCTGGTGGATGTGCCCGGCTTCATGCCCGGCACCGGCCAGGAGCATGGCGGCATCATCCGCAACGGCGCCAAGCTGCTCTACGCCTACTGCGAGGCCACCGTGCCCAAGATCACGGTCATCACCCGCAAGGCCTATGGCGGCGCCTACGACGTGATGAGCAGCAAACATATCCGCGGCGACGTCAATCTGGCCTGGCCGACGGCCGAGATCGCCGTGATGGGACCCGAAGGCGCGATCAACATCCTCTATCGCCGCGAGCTGGCGGCCGCGGAGGATCCGACCGCGCTGCGCGCTCAGCTTGTTCAGGAGTATCGCGAGAAGCTGGCCAATCCCTATGTGGCCGCGGCGCGTGGCTACATCGACGACGTGATCGAGCCGCGCGAGACCCGTCCCTACCTGATCAACGCCCTGGGCATGTTGCAGAACAAGCGCGACACCAACCCGCCCAAGAAACATGGCAACATTCCGTTGTAGCCTGCGAAGCGGCCGATCCGTCGAGACGCCGCCCGGTCAACCGCCGGCTCATGCTGCCAACCTGCCCACGATCCAACGATGCGCGCCACCTTCACCCTTTCCGACGATCAGTTTGCAGCCAACGACCGCGCCGGCCTGATGGTTGGCCTGCCGCTGGCGGTGCAGTTGGACGCCGGACCGCTGCTGCCGGGCCGCGATGAAACGGCCGGCTGGTTCGAATCGATCAACTACGGCCGCGCGGCCTTCAAGCCGCTGAGCCTGGAGCGCAGCGTTTTCTGCGGCCGCGTCAGCCAGATCGAGCAGTCGCGCGGCCATGACGGGCCCCTCTGCCAGGCGCTGCTGGACTGCGGCCTGCCGCTGCGCCTTGATTTGATCGACCCAGACCAGCCAGACCGGCCGGGCGTCCCCTTTGGGCTGGCCGTGGGCGACTGGTTGATGGGCGTGGCCAGCCTGCGCGGCCTGCTGGCGCTGGATGTGGGCGACTTGCTCTGGCAGCCGGTGCAGGGCAGCATCGTGGACATCCAGCGGCTGGTGCTGGACCCGCTTCATCCCTCCTTCGGCGCGCTGCGCTGGCTGCATGGCCTGCCCAAACAGTCCTTTGCACCTGATCAGGTGTTTGTGACGGTAGATTGGTAAGAAAAGGTGCCCTATGTTCAAGAAAGTCCTGGTCGCCAACCGCGGCGAGATTGCAGTGCGGATCTTGCGGGCCTGCGAGGAGCGCGGCGTGGAGACGGTCGCGGTCTATTCGGACGCAGACCGCAACGCGCTGCATGTGCGCTATGCCACCGAGGCCTACCACATCGGCCCGCCCCCCTCGGCCGAAAGCTATCTGCGCATCGACAAGATCATCGATGTGGCCAAAAAGTCCGGCGCCGATGCGATCCACCCTGGCTATGGCTTTCTGGCCGAGAACGACGACTTCGCCCAGGCGGTGATCGACGCCGGCATCACCTTCATCGGCCCCTCCCCCGAGTCCATGCGCCTGATGGGCGACAAGATCAGCGCGCGCAACACGGTGATCGCCGCGGGCGTGCCTGTGGTGCCCGGCACGGCCGCGGGGCTGCGCGATGAGCAGATCCAGGCCGAGGCCGCGGCCATCGGCTTTCCGGTGTTGATCAAGGCCTCGGCCGGCGGCGGCGGCAAGGGGATGCGCGCGGTGCGCACCCCAGAGGAGCTGGAGCCGGCGCTGGGCGCGGCCCGGCGCGAGGCGAAGAACGCCTTCGGCGACGACACGGTCTATCTAGAGAAGCTGATCGAGCGGCCGCGCCATATCGAGATTCAGATCCTGGGCGACAAACATGGCCACGTCATTCACCTGGGCGAGCGCGAGTGCTCGATTCAACGCCGCCACCAGAAGCTGATCGAGGAAGCGCCCTCGGTCGCGGTCAGCGCCGAGCTGCGGACGCGCATGGGCGAGGTGGCCGTCAAGGCGGCCCAGGCGGTGGGCTATTACAGCGCCGGCACCATGGAGTTCCTGCTGGACCAGAGCGGCAATTTCTACTTCCTGGAGATGAACACCCGCTTGCAGGTCGAGCACCCGGTGACGGAGCTGGTCACCGGCGTGGACATCGTCAAGGAGATGATGACCATCGCCGACGGCCGGCGGCTGCGCTGGAAGCAGGAGGACATCAAGCCCAAGGGCTGGGCCATCGAGTGCCGCATCACCGCCGAGGATCCGATCAACAATTTCATGCCCTCGGGCGGCAAAATCACCACCCTGCAAGAGCCAACCGGCCCCGGCGTGCGCGTGGAGAGCGGCATCTACGAGGGCTTCGAGGTCAGCCTTTTCTACGACCCGATGATCGCCAAGCTGATCGTCTGGGGCGAGAACCGGGCCGAGGCGCTGCTGCGCATGCGGCGGGCGCTGAACGAGTATCGCATCGGCGGCCTCAAGACATCGATCCCCTTCCACCAGCAGATCATGAACAGCACGCAGTTCATGTGGGGCGCCTTCGACACCAACTTCCTGCAAGACCGCTTCAACGTGACCTTCATCGAGCGGCCGGAGATGGAGTTGAGCGCGGCCATCGCGGCCGCGCTGGTGGCGCATGGCAAGGGCCAACAGGCCACGATGTTGGCCCCGGCGACGACCCAGGCCGGCTCGAGCTGGAAGCGCGGCGCTGGCTGGAAGCGGTAGGCCCGCCCTCCCCTGCCCCCTCTCCCGCCGGAAGCAGGGGGTTGACGACAGGAGTCTGTGATGAAGTACATTGCTACCATTACCCCCACAGGCGCGCCGGTGGGCGGCGGTCGAACCTATGAAATCGAGGTGGGCGAGGATGGGCTGCTGCACATCGATGGGCAGTCATTCAGCGCCGACTTGCAGCGCATCGGCAAGTTGGACCTCTATTCCTTGCTGCTGGACAGCAAATCCTACGAGGTGCATGTCCAGGAGACGGAGCGCAACGGCTACCGCGTGATGGTCTCCAGCCAGGGCTACGAGGGCTACGAGGTGCGGGTGCTCGATGAACGCAGCTACCGGGCCAGCCAGGTGAGCGGCGCCAGCGCCGGCGGCGCCGGCGATTCGGCCATCAAGGCGCCCATCCCCGGCCTGGTGGTCAAAGTGCTGGTGGAAGAGGGGGCCGAGGTGGCGGCCGGCCAGACCCTGGTGATTCTGGAGGCGATGAAGATGGAAAACGAGCTACGCGCGCCGCGTCCAGGGGTCATCGCCACCATCAAGGCCAAGCCTGGCAACTCGGTCAACCAGGGCGACGTGCTGGTCACGCTGCACTAACGGCAGCACGGTAAGGTGAGAGTATGACAATTATCGCTCTACCGCTCCCAGCGGCTCCATCGCTCCCAGCGGCTCCATCGCTCCCAGCAGATCCATCGCCCCCAGCGGCTCTATCGCTCCCAGCAGCTCTATCGCTCCCAGCGGCTCTATCGCTCCCAGCGGATCCATCGCCCCCAGCGGATCTATCGCTCCCAGCGGATCCGTGATCCTATCGCTCCCAGCGGATCCGTGATCCGCTGGCTCGGAGGTGCAGGCGAATATGGTAACCTGCCGGTTCACGGAACCGGCAGGAGCATAGGGGAGCGCGGTAAGGTGAGAGTAGGATAATTATCGCTCTATCGCTCCCAGCGGATCTATCGCTCCCAGCAGATCCATCGCTCCCAGCGGATCCGTGATCCGCTGGCTCGGAGGTGCAGGCGAATGTGGTAACCTGCCGGTTCACGGAACCGGCAGGAGCATAGGGGAGCGCGGTAAGGTGAGAGTAGGATAATTATCGCTCCCAGCAGATCTATCGCTCCGAGCAGCTCTATCGCTCCGAGCAGCTCTATCGCTCCCAGCGGATCCGTGATCCGCTGGCTCGGAGGTGCAGGCGAATGTGGTAACCTGCCGGTTCACGGAACCGGCAGGAGCATAGGGGAGCGCGGTAAGGTGAGAGTAGGATAATTATCGCTCTATCGCTCCCAGCGGATCTATCGCTCCCAGCAGATCCATCGCTCCCAGCGG
>Ga0209200_1000518_pt1 | contig 43148 bp, 44 predicted proteins | sample AD_UKC033_MetaG_FD_184406 | JGI IMG/M metagenome (GOLD analysis project Ga0209200, IMG submission 184406) | Active sludge microbial communities of municipal wastewater-treating anaerobic digesters from USA - AD_UKC033_MetaG (SPAdes) (version 2) | ecosystem: Engineered > Bioreactor > Anaerobic >... | reverse complement strand
CCGGTGAGCCTCGAACGATAGCCCGTTCATAATCGTTGTCGCGCCTACCGTCCAGTCGCCCTTCTGGAATCTGGTCTTGATGTAATCCGGCGACAGCGACACCGCGCCAGCGGGAACGAAGACCTCCGCGAGCTTGAAAAAGGCATTTTCGCCCTTGTGTTCTTCGTAATATCCGAGAGCTTCCGGGCCTCCGAGGATTTCAGCGTATGCGTCACGGTCTGGATTCGACGGCTGTTTGATCTTGACGACAGAGTTCTCCCCGAGACCGGGGGCCGAGACCTCGATGTGGTTGCCAACGACAGCGGCGACGGTGCCGAACCCGGCACCATTGATCGCGGCAACGATTTCATTCTTCGTCGTCGCCGATGGCGTTGCCCCGCGACAATCAATTTCCACGAGTTCAGAGTCGGGGCCGATGCCGAGATTGAGGATATACTGGATGGACAGGTCAATCGTCGAAACGATGTCCACCGTTCCGATGATCTTCCCCTGCGTTGCTGTTGTCGTAGCCGGTGCCGTTGACCCTCCCGGCGTACCGTCCTTCTTTCTGATATTGAGGTAGACCTCCCGATCACGGTATCGGAGTTGCGGCGTGATCGTCTTCGACACCGGATCAACGATGTCAACGCTGGCATCGCGATACGACAGCTTTTCCTCGATACGGGCCTCGATGATGTCAATGCGAGGATGAGACGGGTCGGCGGCGGAAAGGTTTATGGCCCATGCCGAGCCTCCGTTACCATCCATGCAGATTTTGATGTCATCGGGCACGATCTTCTGCGCGACCGCCCCCCACACGCTCATCAATACCTGTAATCCCGTTCCGGGGCTTGCGACGAGGCCGTTGAAGGCGATAGCCTCCAAACCGGGGGTCTCGATGGAATAGAAGAACGCCTTTGTGAAGGCGTTGAAATTTCGCATCATCAACTCGCCCATGCGCGTGAGAACGAGATCATGCTCTATACGAGCGCGTTCGTTTTGATGAAGATACCGGAAGTTTTTGGTTGCCATCCCTTCTTACCTCTATGTGTACTCGATTCTTATTTCGTAGCCTACACCGGCGGCGATGAATTGGTCAACGATTTCAATAATTTTTATGACATCGACATCGGCGGTGTTATACATCACCAGCACGAAGAAAAACTCGGCACTATCCTGACCAACGGGGAGCGCGGGATAAACCCACCACTCCCGATATGGGCCGCTTGCGATCTGAAACATTTTATACGAGTCCGTAAACGAGACATCGGCGAACGCCGAATCCGATTCCCCCTCTAGGATCGTCGGGTCGGGGTCTGAATATCCGCGAACCGCATTGATGATTGCCGCCGGGGAGCAACGATGCTCCAACACCATGTTCCTGACACGAGTGATATATTGGTCATCGGTCTCACTCTGCAACCGCTCGAATCCGCATATCGTATTCAGAAAATAATTGAGGAACACGCCCTCCGCGTCATCGAGAAAAAGCTGTTTCGTGAGCGAGATCGTGAGCCGCCGATTGTATTCAAGCATATCCGCGACAACGCCGATATTCAAGTCCACGGGCTTGTCAATTACAGCTTCCGGCACCCCATCCCTATCGCACACAAGCGCGAGATAAACAGGGTCGGACTTGTCGAACATCGGCAAATACGAGTTAAGGATGTCGGCGATAGTGCCCATCTGTTACGGCTCCGTCGGGTATGTGATAAGGTTGACCGTTACAACCCCACCCGTGCCAGAACCCGTTCTCGCCACGGAACCGGAATCAATGGGGATGTTCGCCGTCGGATCGGAAATGAGGAGATCATATACTGCGGAGTGCGCCGATTTCGCCACTCTCGCGATCTCGAACACAATCACGTTCTGCCCGAGCCGAAGCGTGTTGATGTACTGCTCGATGGCGGTCTTGACGCGATTGCGGATGTCGTCGGCGTCATAGGTCGTGCCAACGCGATAAACCGTAACCGTTATATTAACTGATGTGACGTTTGGCCCGACGACATTCACGGGGATTCCAGCGGCCCGAAACCCCGGATAATTGACGTAATCCGACGGGTCTCCATTCAGGACTTTCAGTATTTCCTCTTGCATCTGTGTCGATAGCTGTCCCGTCCCGTCATCGGCGACAATCGTGCATTGGCCCCGCTGTGGGTATCGCTCTCGAACCGTGCAAGATTTTACACCCTGCACACCGAGGACGGCGGCTTTGATCCCGTTCGCTGTCGCGCCGTTGAGTCCGGCGAGATAGTCCTTGAATCGCTGTTGACGCTCGATTTCCGATTCCTCATCCGTACCACCGGCGAACGACGAGTCATTGACAACGTACTCGACACCGATAATAGTAGATGTCATCGAACCCGATCCCCATGCCGTATCAATGGCCTCGGCCCCGATATTCCCGGAGCGTCCCGTTGCCGTACAGCGTGAATGGACATCCGCCGAAGAAGCCTCTCCCTCCGGTATCGATGACGCCGCGAGCGTAACGAACGACTGCGAATCCACGGTCAATAACACGCCCTCGGGTATGGTAACAGCCGCCGCCGGTGCCGCCATAACGTCGATACCGTCCGCTCTCTCGTAGGTGAGACGACCTAAAACGTCGGCGTTTGTGTAGGAGTAAAGCAAGGTCGCGGGAACGTCTTCAACGAGCATAGCCGAATACGCCGCGTGAGCTTCCAACGCCGCCACGAGATCAGATGTTTTTTCGTAGGTCGCGAAATCAAGAGTTATGTCGTCGGCGGGCTTATCGGCAACCACAATCGCCAACTCGGTTCCGGTGATGGTTAGCTTTGCCGATGTCCCGGTTCCGACGTATGAAATCGTCATCTTCGGTCGTCGGTAAAATCGGAAATACCCATACGCATAATCAGCCGATTTCTTCCTAAACCCGAAACCGTCATACATCGCAACCGGGATCGCCCGCCGCAAGCCATCGCTGTAATCGAATCCAGTAACAGACGATATTATTGCGAACGCCTCCAACAGCGAGCGCGTCCGCGACCCCTCGTTGAAGTTTGTCAGCCCGATTCCCTGCGCGATCAGGTAGTCGCGCATCATGTTATAGAGTTGTTCGGGAGTGTAGACTTTTAAGATTTCAGCCATTTTCGCCTCACACCTTAACTGTTGTCGTTGTCGTGATGCCTCCGAGAACCTTCACCTTCACATCGACGTACAGGGCGTCTCCGTCGATACGCAGTTTGGAGAGGTCGGCACTCGCGGCCTTGACGCGGGGATCATTTTTCAGTTGTTCTTCGAGATCGCGGATGATTCGGTCGATCTGCACCACGTAGGGGATTCCGCTACCACCGCTGACGTTAAACGAGGTCATGCCCCATTCTGGATGAAGCGGATTCAGGCTACCGCGCATATTATTGATCCGATCAAGCAAATTCGACACCAGCCCTTCAACGGGGCCGGTCAGCCGGAGGTCTCCGCTGGCATCGACGGCGATTTTCCCCGCTTCCATGTCGATGTCAGAACCGAGAAGATACTTGATAAATGATTCATAGGTACTCCCGGCTTTCGGCTCATATACGTGGTTGTTCATCGCCCGCGTCAGAACATCTCTTTCAAGGACAGGAATACGGATAACTGCGCCAACGAGATCGGAGTCAATGAGATCATTCTGGTAGAGCCGATTCGCCTGTGCGATGAATGTCCACGCCATCGCCGTTCCATAATATTTTTGCGATATTGACATCAGCGTCTCGCCAGCGACGACGGTGTGGTATCTGTATGATCCCTCCGCCGTCACCACCGGAGTCGCCGCCGACTGATCCACGAACTCGTCATCGGACAGAACATCGACGAAACTCCCGCTCACCTGTTCCTCTGTCGGAGCGACCGGAACTTGCGAGGATTCCGGCAACATCGCCAAAGCCGCCGACATCCCATACGTGAGCAACTGCAATTTCAGGGTTTCGCCATAGTATTCGAGGACATCGAAAGACGCATAATCCTGTAATACGATGTCACCATTAAGAAAGTCCTCCATCTCTGTCGATGGAATGTATTTCAGTTCGAGAGCATCAAGCATTTCCGTGATTGCGGTTTTCATCTGGTCATCGATGAAACCATTCTCGGTCTGCATCGCCCGCCCGACCTCCACGGTTCCGGTCTGGATGGCACCGCTCGCCTGTGCGAAAAGCTCCCGGAGATCGCGGATGTGTTCGTTTAGGTCATTGAGCATTTGATCCTGAATGACCTCGGCGATGGGGTCTGTCGGCATCGTATATGTCGGCATCGCCAACACCGATAGATCGAGAGAATACGATGGAATCTCGATAGGAAGCGTCCACGAGTGGACGGTGTTCATAATGGCGTTGATGTCGAATATCTTTTGCGGGGTTGTCCGCTTCACGTCGGGCGTTGCCGGATTCGGGTCTCGACGGAAGACCATGTAGGCTTTGAGCGCGATGTCGTAGCGGACGGTGAACGGGTCGGACTTGTCGCGGTCAATGCGGAGCCTATCAACCTTGACGTAATAGTGTTCGCCGTAATCGTAGTCATGGAAAACGACATCAATATCCTCGGCGATGGCGTGTCGGTGTTCCTCTACCCACGATTTCAGAGCATCGGTATCGTAATTCCCCTCTGTCCCGAAATTCTCCGAGATAAGGCGGTAATCGTCGGTCATGGTGTAATCGCGATAACGACTAACCATGAATCGGAGCTTCAAGAACTCGTTGAATCCGTTTTGGCTCCCGGTCGCATAGAAGAAATGGCACGACCCCTGAATGGAAATATCCTTGAACTCGTTACCGAAATCACAATAATATCCGCCCCGAAGCGTCGGTATCAATTCCGCCCGTTGACCTTCCGACACCGACACCGTTTCCGGCGGGAGAAAGAAGAAAATCTCCGTGATCTGGTCTCCGCGCTTATCAAAGAACTCGAACGAGTACATCCCCGTCGGAGTGTACGCGACGCCATAGAGTGCTTGTATGATCTGGTTTACCATTACGAAATCGTCCCCGTCGCTGTTCCCGTACCCGGCCCGCTGACCCCGGTTCCGGTCTGGACTCCGCTAACACTCGCGACATTCACCGTGGAGCTTACCTGTGCGTTGGCCTTGATGTAATCGACAATCCCGTTCCCGATGGCCTTCCACACCGCTTCCGTGTTTTGCTTTTGCTCCGGCGACAACGCCGCAATTTTAGCGAGAACTGCTTGACCGAGGGCGTCACCGTTAAGAGCCATATCATACCTTCGTATCGATAGAACTGGAATGAGGGCCGCCGCTGAATATACATTGCGGCAAGTTATTACACAACTGCGTCGGGTTGTTACCGAGATTCAAGAACCCTCCCGGCCCCGGTTTTACGTTAATCATAGCACCGGCAATGCCCTCGATGTCAATAGCATTGCCAGCTTTATTCAGGGAAATTTTGAGATTTTCGGTGGTTATGGTAACGATAGCACCCGAAACCTCGACATCAACACCATCGATTGCGATTGATTCCGCATCGACCGAGTACATTATCGTCTTCTGGCTGATGGCGACCTCGGCCTCGACCGACATCTCCGTCGCCGAATAGAACTCGACAGACCCCGGAATTGGAACCGTACCCCGGAACGCGAGGAAACTCCCGGTATAATGCCCGAGAACGACATCGGTTGGGCCGTGACCTGTCTTCGTCATCGGGAGATAGAACGACGACTGATACCATGTTTTCGGAGACGGGCAGTACGGGTAGGTGTTCAAAATCACCGGATTATGAGCATCCCCTTCCGCATACGCAACCGCAACCATCTGACCCGGCAACGGTGCCGCCCACAATCCATGAATCTGTTGCCGGTTCCCTGACGGTGCCCCTGCGACATCAACCGCTACATTCGGGCCGGGGACAGGGACGTTCATCTGTTTTCCGCCACGCGCATACTCGACCGTGACAAGGTGCTGTTTCCATGCCGGTTCCGGTTGCACGGCGATTATTTCACCGAGCTTTATTTCGGTGACACCCATGAGGGCACCGCCGTACTGACTGTCAGATGGCGAGTGCAGGGAACTGTCGGCCCCCCGCGCCCCATCCTGTCGAACCCATTGTCCCTGTGGAACCCTGATGTGCATTAAAACTCCCCGTCGAACAGCGACATCCCCGGCGGCAAAAACTCAAAATCAAAAAGAAGCCGAGCAAACGCGCTCGCCTGAAACGGAATCGGAACGCCTCGAATGACCGAAAACGTGGTCTGATCTACTTTCCCAAGAGTATAACTGTCGCTGATATTATCGATGTAATAAACGCCGAGATCGCGAACATTGTCAACACGACCGCCGTTCATCGACGGCATATACATGAGCATCATCCCCGGTCGAGCATAGGGGAAACTCCGTGTCGTGATAGTTCCCTCGTTGAATTTTGCGGCATTTCTGAAATAGACATTCGCGAGCGAAGACATCGCGTGTACTTGCGATGCCTTGTACCATTTCTCTAAAGTCTGCGAAATGATCCCGCTTGCGATCATCGATGTCGCCGGGAAATTATTAATCAGGTGTTTCGCACCCCACGTCCTGATCCCGCCCGAGCATAACGGATTCAGCGGGCCGCGAGCGACAGACGGACGATACATGGCCTGACTGCCATCAGCGGCACCGCCCCCGGTAAGGTTCGTGCTAAACACGGTGTACTGTTGCGCCCCCGATTGCCCGAGGTCTTTCGAGATAACGTCATCATCGGTTATTATGACGAAATCGCCAGCGAGGATCAGGTCGAGTACGCCGAGTAGAAACGGATATATCGACGGCGTGTATGGCGACAACCCCAACCACGGGATGTCGTATGGTGACGAACGCGCCACGACATACGAGAAACCGGGAAAAAGGACACTTATGCCGACATTGGTAACGGGGATCGCCGCCGAGACCGCCGCCGAGACCGTCTGCAACCCCGCTGTTGGTTCTAGCGGTATCAACCGCCCCGTACATATCGTCCGCCCACCAGACTCGGTAAAGAGTTCCATCATGGGATCGGGAGCCAACGCCTTCAAGAACTCCCAAAAAGATTGACCCGATGCCGTCTGGAACATCGCCGATGCCGCGACTACGTTTGACAGTATCGATTTTGCGGCGACCGCCCCGAGCGGAGGCGGCAACGCGATCATGCGAAACGCAAACGAGAGACCATCCGACAGCCGAAAATGTCCGCGAGTCCCGAACCGAAGCGTTGACCCGAGGAAAGCGTTCAAATATAGGTTGATCGCATTTTGCAAGTCCACACCCGTCATCCATGCCGCCATCGACATCACCGATGTCGGATCATTGATGACGTTCATTTCAGACCCGAATTGAATTGTATCGAGCGTCAGAATAGACTCTTGAAGGATGCACCCCAACTCATCGAGGGATAGAGAATACATGATTCGTCCGGGTTCGGCGTGACGCTTGCACTCGGTCACGTACCCCGTCATGGTGTGGTAGCCATCACGCCACACCTGTACCAACGTCCTCGGCTTGAAGATGTCGCGGAGATCGGGGCCGGTCACATTCCATAGATCGGCGATGACTTGCGACATCGGCAACCACGAAAGCCCACGGAGACGTTGCTCATCACCGGCGAGCGTGATCTGACATGATCCACCGGCGGCTGATCTTGATTTGACGAAATTGCACGACTGGATGATCCCCCCAAAGTCCTCGGAGATTATTTCGAGCGGAACGAACGGGAGGATGAAAGGCGAGACGAGGAGCTTGATCTGCGGGTTTTTCTTCCGAACCCGCCGCCCATTACGATAATCATTAATCGCCTCGAATCCGGCGTTATAGACGATCTTATTGTTTAGAAGCTCTACGTTCATTTATTTTTTCTTCGAGAACGGGTTAAATGACCCCGAGAAGGCTTCCGAAAAAGCATCACCGATAAACGAGCCAAAGCCTTCTTCCTGAATTTTTTTAACTGATTCCGTTATCGTTTGGACTGTCGCCGTGATGCCTGTCCCCAATGCGCTTATCCCGGCGTCAAGTGCCGGTAGTGCCATCGTCGCCAAGTCAGACATGGCCTGTGCGCTACCAAGCATCGTCTTCTGCAAGTTGACTGCGGACGCCGCGAAAGGTGCGCCCATTCCCAATAGTGCGCCCTCCTTCGTCTGTTCATATCCAACGGCCCCGCGCCCCGTCTTTCCAGCCGCCAGACTTGAAACCTCCGCTGACATCAGATCGGTGCTGGTCGCCCCCGGAGACACGTATTTCCCCGGCCCCGTCTCTGTTGAACCGATCCCCAATGCGAGATCAATCAATTTTCCAGCCTTCGCCGGAGTCTCGAACCCCTGAAACCCGTAGGTTTGCGCCAATGACATCACTTGCGCTCGTTTCGCCGCCGAAATCTGCCCGGTGTTGATCTCCCCTTCGGTGACACCGCCGAATTGACGGAGAATCTGTTGCGCGTATTCTGTTCGCGCACTCAATGGTTTTTCTTCGAGATACATCTGTGTGACCGCTCGCTCAATATTCGGGTTGAGCTTCTCACCCTGACGTGCGCTCTCGATAAGGTCTCCGGTCAGAAGTCCAGCATCCCGCGCCCGCAACATGAACTTCTCGTCACGCTTCCACATTTCAGAACCGGAGCGAAACATCATGTATCCAGCCGGTGATCCGAATTGACCTCCCGCGACCTGTCCCTGTAATCCCATGATGGATTGTTGCGTCGCCATCAGAGCCTTTACGCTCGTCGCCGGTGCCAGCTTTTGAGCCGTCGCCAATTCCTTCGCCATGTCAGTAGCGAGATTAGAGGCGTTGACACCATCCTTTACCGCATCTTCCAGAGCCGATGTAATGCCCTGCATCATCGGCAACAATTCAGTCTCGATTCCACCCTTCCGCGCCGTCAGAACAGCACGAGAAAACGCCTCCTCACCCTCTCCGATTCCTCCGATAACCTCGCCGGAACTCGTGCGTCTTCGCGTCGATCTCCCGAATGTCCCGATCATCTGGCCCATCTCCTGACCGCCGAGTCCGAAAAGATGGGCAAAATTCCCGATTGCCGCCGTGTTCTTGACGCCTTCGTTGAACTGACCGCCCTGCATCCGCGCCGCTTTGTAGAACTGACCCGTTTCCGCCGCGAGCCACGGCCCCATGCCGCCGCCCCTGAATCCGCCGACACCCTCGGACGTGACCTGTTGCGAGGCTTTCGCGATATATGCCTCGCCGATGTCCATGACCTTCTTGACGGCGTACCCGACGATACCCAATACGGCACCGATTCCGAATCCGAGGCCAGCACCTATCGTACTCACACCACCGCCGAGGCCACCACCGAAACCTCCACCGCCACCACCGCCGGGACGTGGCATACCGCCTCCGCCGCCTCCGCGTGTTGATGTCCGCATAACCGCCGACAGGTTTCGGATTTCAGCGGTCAACTTCTGCTGTTCCTTCACCAGAGACATCATCGCTTTTTCGAGATTGGTTGATGCCGTGGTTCCCCGCTGTGCCTGTTGCATCTGCTGGCGACGATCACGAACCTCTGCCATCTGTTCGCGAGATGGCATATTCCCGCGTCCGCCAGCTTGCGCGTATGACCCGCTTCCGGCACCGCCGCCGCTCTTATCGCGGACATTTATGTCGATTTCGTATTTTCCGGGCATAGCTTATTGCCTTTTGAGATTTGCTTCGATCATTTCCTGTAAGGTCTGTTGTTTTTCTCGGTAGTAGTCCACCATTTTTTCGCGTTCGCTTTTTTCGTCCTTGATCCCGTGTTCCTTGTCATGCTTCGCCAACGCCTCGGCTTTGTCCGCATCAGCGATACGCTTCACATACCCGGAAACATCCTCGCCTGACGCCATCGCCGTCGCCTCTAAAACGTGAGCATTAAATCGCTTCCTGACCTCGGCCTCCCAATCTCGTTCCTCGATTTCATGCCGTTCTTCGAGGTACGAAAAATAAACGGTCAGTCCCTCGATAGATGGACTGACCGCCGTTAATATCATCAGAAACTCTTTTTGAATCGGGAGCAAGTTCTCAAAATCAACCCCTTCCGGTATTTTTTTGAAGTTCCGTAAGAAGAAGCCGTCAAGGTGATACTTGGGCTTGCGGGCTTCTTTGATTAAGTTGATTTTTTTTTAGCTTCTCCTGAAATTCACGAGTCCATGACATAATCTCATCGTAGAGCTTATCCAGAACATCCGCGTCTGGACAGGCATCGGCGTTTTTCCACCATGCCGGGGACGTGACCATCGCCACATCTACCGTGGCATCACGGAGGAACCGATACCGACCATCGACAGAAAAAGACGAAATCGGCATCCCCTGTTGCTCGTATGCGGCCCGCCTCTCGATGTCCTTTTCATCTCTCGGGAAAATCGCCTTTACGACGAAAACGTCATCGCCGATTTTAACGCTTTTCCGCCGGTCTTCATCGAGGAAGACCATGCTCCGAACCTCAAATTTTGCATCAGCCATATCAATCTCCAATCATCTTGTTTTTGGTTACGATGTCTGTAAACCGGGTAGTGCCCGCATCACCCGCCATGTCGTCGCCTTCGTGTTAAGGCCACGGGCCGGGAATTGCACATTCGTCGTCCCGATTTTACACGCGATCAGCGTGAAAAGAACTTCCAACGTGTGAAGATCGAGCAAGGCAAAGTCAAACAGACCCGCCGTATTGATCGTACACGATCCGTCCGGTTGCCAGCCCGGAGCCTTCAACGCTCCGGGAATATCGGCACCACGGAGAACATAGGTTTCGATGTTCGCCCGCGCCGTGTACCCCATCGACTTGAAATAACGGTCTCCGTAGAAACCGAGAGTGCGGATGCCTTCGAGTTCCCAATCTTCGTCGAAGGTGACGCCGCTCGCGTATGCGATGACGGTTCCGTCCTGAACGAGAATAGAATCTAAACCGGCTCCTACCGGCCCCTCGGGATTTGCGGCTAGTCCAGCAAAAGGCATAATATCCTCCTTATCCTTCGACCACGAATTTTTGCAGAATGAAACCGTAATGAAGCGGAGTCGCCACATTGCCGGTGAATTTCAAATAGAAGGCGTCGCCCTCGATTCGGAACTCGACATCAGAGAACGCCTTCGCGCCACCGATGGCATCACGTAACCATCCGTATTCGTCACGATATTTCGGGAGGAAATTCGTCACAATTTGGTTCTGGATGCCTTTGATTTCCAGCGTTGACGGTGCCCGAGTGAGACCGGAGATCAGCGTCTTCACTTTCAGTTGTAGATCGAGAGTAATGGCATCGCACGTCCGCAACACCGACGGAAGATTGAGGATGAGATTGTTCCCCTGATACGTGCTGACATTATGGACGATCTCGAATCCGTTCTCGCCCTGTTTCGCCGCCGTGCAACCGTTGGCGATATAATCATTGAGCGTGGGGACGTTGTAGTCTTCGGCGAGGCCGAGGACATTGAGCGTTCGCATCGTCGCCGTCGTCGTGGGGTCGTTCGCGTACTTGATCCCCGCGACCATCGCCGCCATCAGATACGGCGCGAACTTTCTCTTTTCGTTCCCGTTCACAACGTCATAACGCCAGAACGGGGTCACGCAATACTCGAACCGCGCCGAATTGAGAGCTTTCGCTTCCGCGATCCTCGCCGCCTTCGTCGTCGTCGCTAACGCCGCACCACCGCTCGCGCTCCGGTTCCCCTTTGTCGTGACATCGGACATCTTCACAACATGGGCATCAACCATCGCCTGATGAGCGGGGTCTCCGCTGGCGCAAATAACATGATTGACCTTGAATCGCTCCAAAAGCAAGAGCGCGTTCGCCCAATCGGTCGATGTCGCCGTGCCATCGCTCCCATTCGCGAGGAAAACGAAAACGGTGTCGTTGTCCGGGATAACGCGATCCGCGCCAGCGTGTAAGCTGGCGACGATCTCACCCGAACACTCGTTATTGAGGAAGTCGATGATGGCTTGAACAATGGCCTTCGCCACATATGGGGCCGTCATAATGTCCTGTGCTGATACGGCATCGAGATTGTCGCACCGGAAATCATTCCTACCTTTCAGCGTACACGTATAGGCTGGATTCTGGTCGATGTATGCGACCACGGACTCGATGTTCGGAAAATCGGCGAAGGCGATACTCAAATTGTCAGTCGCCGCCCCCGTAACCGTCGTCGCGATTGACGTTCCGTTGATGGTCATGGTCGCCGCCGATCCCGCTCCCGTGTACTGAATCTCGAAACACTCGTAGCCGATGTCGTCACGCTCACCGACGATGTTCCCACGGAACTTGACCGTAATCTTTTTCCCGAGCGTGGTTCCGGCGGTCATCTGTCGGCATATCTGGTTCGCGATGGAACCATACCGGGCACTCTTGATGTCGATGATGTCGTCGGCGGTCTTTTTGAGGGTTCCGGTAGCCTGTACCGCAGGGTCAACGCGGAGAAACATCACTTCCGCTGGTTTCCCGAGGTTTTCGTCCTTCGTCGGCGTGAGATAGAACTCGGTGGCGTAGTAGCCGTCGCCATCGATGAGAAGATCGAGGGCTTCTGCGACCGCCGTGATGCGGTTCACCTTGTCCGCGTCATCGACGGCGGCATTGTACGGGACACCGCCACGAGCCTTCCCGATAACACAAACGATGTTCGTGAGTGCCCGAGCCGATCCCGCCTGTGGCGGGTACGTGGACTTCGAGTAAATCCCCGGAATGAGAATCGAGTTGCCTTCAAACTGTTTTGGTAGAAGCCCCATTTTCTTTTACTCCTATTCGCTAAAATTCGCGTACTCGCTGAAAAGCGACTCCCATTCACTTTCGGTCATGGGTTTTGAAACGTCCCGGTTGCGGGTCTGTGCCCACCGCCGGAAGGTGTCGCGCAAGTACGAGGGATATTGTCTGATCGACACCGAGTTCGCCATGAACTCGGCGAGAACCATCTTTTTCTGGACTGGAACCGGGGCCGGTTTCGGCTCCGGCTTCTTCTCTACTACAACGACCTCATCGTCATGGTTGGTTTCGTTGTCTTTCATCATTGTTCGCTCCAATTATCGCCTGTATCGTTTTTTCGTCGTAAAACATTTCCGATCCGTCTTCGGCTACCGCCTTGATTTCTTCGATGCTCCGGGGCCGGAACATCCCGTCTTCGTCCGGGGCGACCACCACCCGCTCATATCGCTTTATGTCATCTTCGATTATCTTTACGTATTGGTCGGGGACTCCTGCCGCCTTATATTTGTCCCGGATCGCCATTAACGCATCCACGGATTTTCTCGTTTGGGTTTCGACGAGAGCTTTGTAAAACCCACCGTATTCTCGTGCCATCCGTTGCGGGGCATAGTCTCCACCAGCGACAGCATCCTGAACTATCCCGATAATAACGGATGCGTCGAATATCTTCTGCTCCTTGCCAGCGATCTCCCACCAGAAATATGAACCATCTGGCAACCCCAACGTCTTCGCTTCCTCTATACCATTGACCTGATGGAATGTCAAGGTCTGACCACCGATTTTTCCGATCTCGACGCTAATCATAGGACATCCCATATCTCGACTTGATCCGATCCAGAGCGATAAACACCCTCTACATCGACATCGGTAATTGCGGTCGCGCTGTCGTCGAAAACGGTGAAAATGCGGAACCCGTTCATGTACGTAATCTCGATTTCCTCTCCGTACAAGAGCTTGCCGAAGTTGAAATTGACCAGCCCCTTTGCCGTCCTGATGCTGATGTCATGGAGTTTTTTCGAGATCATAGTCTTTCGCATATCGTAAACGATGGCCCGTAGAACGGCCCCTAAAACCTGTCGCTCCTGAATAGAGTGCGTCCACAAGCTCACGTTCACCGACTCCCGCTCGAAGAACTCATTGACCTCCATCAACAACCCGTCCGGCTTCGTCGTGAGTGCGGTTTCGATGGCGAGAATCTGTGCGGCGGATATTACGCCATCGACGTTTCTGGTTTTAACCGACCCATACGATTTTAAGGCCGTGAGTTTCGCGTCGGTCATCACCGACAACGTGCGCTGTCCCTGTCCGATGGTCGTGGCTTCTTCGGTTTCGTCGCCTTCGGTTACGGAGATCGCCGGTATAAGCCCCGCCGTCTGTGGGGCACCGGACACAAGAACCTGACCGACCAACTGCACAAACGGATGCTCGGATGTGACCTCGATGCGTTGTATTCTGTCGCCGGTGATTCCGGGAAGATCGCGGGCGGTCAAGCCAGCCTGTATCGTCTGCACGAAGAAATCAGGCGTCCGAACGAGATAATCCGTAAATTTTGCAATAACCGCCATCTATTTCTGCTCCGTTTTCGCCTTTATGTCGTCTCCGTAAACACGAAGGAACTCCATCAAAAACTGTTCGATCATCGACTCCACCTTCGATAGCACCTTGTCGAAAACCGGAGTCGCCCGCTTCCCCGGATGTTGCCACCCCTTCGACTTTTCCGACACCGTGCGAAAGGTGAGATACTGCGAGTGCCCACCGCCTCCGTATCGTTGGAGTCCGGCAAGAGACACCATTTTCCCGGTCGGGCTTTTCATCGTGTATTCGCCTAGCTTGGCCCCTCCGCCCTTCACGACATCGTAAACGGCCTTTGGCATTGTCCCCGCGAATCCTGATGCCGGAGCCTGACCCTTAACCGGCACTCTCCACCGAAACGGAACGTGAATGTATCGAGTCCCTTTCGCGCTGATGTGAACTTTCTCCGAGTTCAAGAGCGCGTCCTTTATGGAGAATGATTTCATCCCGTCCTCGACGAGATTAACGAATAGGATATTCGGCTTTCCCGTTCGTGGATCGGTTGAACTCTCGTCAACGTAAACCCTTGCGAATCCCGACGCCCCCACATCAATCTTTATCGCATCCGCGTATTTCCCGCCCCATGCCGTCGGCGTTTTCATCGCCTCCGCTTGCCATATCTTCTGTGCGTTTTGCGCGATGACAATGCTTATCTTCTCCGAGATGCCGGGAAGCGTGTCTCTCGTGCGGTCAAGGATCACCGCGACCATCCTTCCGACCGGCCCCGATAACACATCAAAAACAGCCACTACGGAGCGTACCCCCAATTATAATTCTGCGCGGGCAAACTCTCGTTGGGCTTTGCCAGCGTCTTCCCCCATAATCTCGCGCTGATGATGTTTGGGAATTGCTTGTTTTCTGCGTTATTTGGTTGGGACTGATCGATGAAACATACGTATGTCGGATGATAGCCATATCTGACGCTGATTTTTTTACCGGCGACAGGTTGCGTACCCGTGGGCAACCACACGAGATCGTGAAGATTACGAAGAACGAAATCGACGCCCTTTCTGTACCTGTTGCCATCCTCGTCTATGATCTCATCGTCAACGCTGGCGATGTCGAACTCAAAGAGCTTATCCAGACCCGCGATATGAGATAGAACCTCATTTTTGAAGCTGGTGGAGATCAGGAACGTAATGAGATCGCCCTCGGCAATCTCATACCACGGCTCGAAGGCGATTCGACACTCACCCTGCGGGAGTTCCGTCGTGAACTTTTCACCCTTTTCGCGCCGGGAGAGTATGTCAGCGGGAATAACCTTCGTCACGGGAACGTAATAATACGTCACCACGACCTCGCCCGGAGTCGGGTCTGGCTCTGCCGCACCGAGATATATCTGATCCTTCTGGAATGTGTAATCCGAATATTCGTGGCTTGTGGAATTGTCGTAAACGCGCTCTACGATAACGATGTCGCCCCTCGCCCCGAAAGCGTTTGACGAGCGGTAGCCGTCATCGAACTTTACCGCCTGTACCGTCAGGGTTTTCGTTGGGACATCAACGTCAACGACCTCATCTACAATATGCTCGAACCTATCGAAATAATAGCTCACCCGCATTTTCTCATATTGTCTCGGGAGGGGATCGCCGCTGATTCTGATTTCTTCTGCGGTGTAACTGTCAACCGTGTACTCGACGTTTCCGCCCTGTTCCGGTGCCAATAATCTCTCTACGCGCACGGGTTCAAGAAGGGGAACCCGAAACGGATATACGATTGACCCGTCTCTTGATACCTCCGAGTCCTCATCGACCTGTAAGAGCTTGCGCTGGTAGTCGTATATGAATCCATCACCACGGCATATATTACAATAGAGATCGGGGCTTCCAGCGATAGCGCACGGACATCGCCGCGCACGGAGAATCCGGGACACGTAGCCGTGTCGCTGGATGAGACCGATAAACGTATCGACATGGCCTTCTACGACGAATGGGGGCGTTGCCCGACCCGGATGCCGGTCTATCGCCATCAGAATACACCGAAAACGGCCCGAGAGTATTTGCGGCGGTTCTGGTCATACCATTGTTTGAGGTCTTTTTGGAACTGCATGATCCTCGCACCATACATCGCCGAGGTCGCCGACATCGTGGTCGATAGTGATTCGCTCACGGTATTGAGACTCGCGCTCTGACTCGCGACTGCGGCGGTTCTACCATCACCGAAATCAGCCATGAGCATTATCCCCGCCAGCTTGCGGACGGCCTCGCGGAGATCAGCGGGAACAGCCGCCGCCGACTCCCATCCCGTGACGTAATCGATCATCAACGCTTCCGGGAAATCCTGAAACGGGTATCTGATAAAAAACGAGCGGGAATACAGGTACGGATAACCGGCAAGAGACGCCCCATACGACGGGAAAAATGAGACTGTGGAATCGAGACCTATTTTTTCGTGTCTCCATGTATAGACATCGAGAAGGGTCGCCTGTATGGGATCAACGAGCTTCGCCGCCTTCAATCCCTGCAACGGTCGCCGCCGGAGCTTCGTGAAAAGATAGTATTGAGCATTGTTCAAGCGATATGGATAACCGGACTCACGGATGAGGTTCGCCTCATTCGCCGCCACAAAGTCGGTGCGAGGAACCCGTGCGCCGGTGTTTCTGTCAATGGGATCGTTGTAGCGGACGTTTCGGGGATAGATGTCGATGCCAAAGTCAGTTTCGAGCATCCCGATTGCATGATCCGCATAATAAAGCAAGGTTTCATCGGTGATGGTCTGCGCTGAATCCGTCCCGACAAGTTTTGTTCCAAACATGATAACGTACCGAAGTTCCTCCGGCGTAACCAGAAGCCCCCACCCCGGATAATAGTGGTCGTTATCAAGGTCTGGATTGCCAAAGGCAAAACCGGCGCGGTCGTCAGCCATAATCAGTCCTCGTGTGATAAGAAAAGGATGGTGCCGTGATCGTCCACGGCACCATCCCCGTTTGTCTTTACTTTACGACCACGTAAAAACCTTTTGCGATTTTTACCGTTGCCGTGAGAATCACCCCCCCATCAACCCTTAACGGCGACGCCGTGAGATCAAGGGTTTCGGTGATCGTCCCCGTTAGAGCGGTACTGCTCGCGTCCTTGACCACGAGCGAACCGCCGTGGGCGACGTATTCGAGGAAAACAATAATGTTTTCCCCGACGAGAGAGGGATTGCTCCCCATCAGGACGAACGGTTGCGATAGCCTCGCAATCGCTACATCCTGCGGGGAGACGATAAACTTCCGTTCAGGCAATCCGTCTACCATTCCCGGCCCCTACACTAGATGTTCAGGAACTTGGACGCCGACTGCAAGGAAACCGGCATATTCTCGAACATCACGAAACGAAGCGGAGCGTAATACTGCGGAGTCGCGTACAGATTCACGGTGCCCCACCGATAGGAACCGATTCGTGCGAACTCTTGCGAGTGCATGGCACCGAGACGCTTCAACTGGAACGTCCGCATCTCGCCCACGCTGGTCAGGTCGAGAAGGAACATCCGAGTCGTTCCGGGGATCGCCTCGTTCTTGTCCACGAAGGAAGCCGCGCCAGCGGTGTCCTTGATGCGACCGATGAACAGGTACTTGCCATCGCCTTCGACCGCCTCCGAATAGATTTCGTAGTAGGTCGGCGCATTGCCCGTCCCGGCTTTCGTTATGGCGAGGGTGTTGGAACCACCAGCCACTACATCAGCACCGGCATCGGCGGCGGCACACGCGGCGGAAAGACCGAAGCGGTTGCCAGCGGCGACACGGTAACGATACGTCGCGGCGGCAGGACGCATCCCGGTAGCCGCCCACTTGGAACCCGCAACCGGGCCAGCTTGGGTCGTGACCACAACAGCCGGAGTGTCGGGAGCTTGTACCGAGGTCTTGCCCTCGATGAGCGTCTTCGGATTCGTGGAGTCGGGTGTCTTGGGAACGCCACGGCTCTCATATTCTCCCGCGAGGAAGATGTCAACTTTCGGAACGATGGAGCCGAAGCTGGTGAAAATTCTGCGGATGCCAAAACCCATCGACAGACCGCCATCACCCGGAAGCTGGTTCTGGAGGAATCGCTGTGTTCCAGCGGTTTCCATGATCTGATCTATGGTGCTTTGTGCGCCGGGAGACAGGTACAGGCCGCAACCCTCGACGTTCCCGAAATTCGCGGTGATAAGCTCTGCCGCGAGACGGAAATGCTGTTGCGTCGGAGCGGCACCCCGGAGGTCGATGACGTGATCGGCTGAACCGTTTCCACGGATCGTCTTCTCGAAGCCGTCAATCGACTGCCCGAAATAGTCGCTGTTGCCGCTGTAAAGGGCGCGGTTGATGGCCCGGAGTGCGCGAAGGCTCGCGCTCTGCTTTTGCAGGGTCTCCACCGGAGAAATCGTCTGCACCATTCCCGAAACATCAGAGAATTTCCACATCTGACGCTGGAACTTGATGAACGAAAACTCGCGGGCGAGCATGGCGTCGGCCTCGATGGGGTTCTCCATCTGCTCGACCCACCCCGAATCATTCTGGCCGTGGCCGAATTGAACCGAGTATTCTTCGAGAGTCGAACGAGCCGCGTCTTTAGGGATGTCGCGCCACAGCGTCAGGTGCTTTTCCTGATGCGTGAGCATGACCAGCGTGGATTCGAGGCTCTGCACTTGCAGGGCACCGGCTCCTTGAAGGTCTTTGACATCGGTTACGGTCTCGTTGGCTTCGAGCGCCTTCATAAGCAACTGCACATCCTCGGCAGATGCGGCCCCGAAACCCTCCCATTGATCCTGACTGGTGATGATGTTATCCATTTCCTCGTTCCTCCTAGCTCACGAGAGAGTCGATGATTTTCAGCGCGTGTGCGGGGAGACGATGGATGTTTCCACCGCAAGCGTCTACTGCGGTCACGATCTTTGCGGCGTCATCGTTACCGTCGAGGGTCGCCTTCAAGACCATGCGCTTGATCTCGGCAAAGGTCATACCCGATGCTTTTTGCAGGGGTGCGGAGGCATCGGCGGCTTTCGCCAGCGGTGCCCCGATGACACCCTTAACGGGGTTCGGTGCCTTCATCAGCATATCAACGCTGTCGCTGTTTTCCTTCGCGAGAATCGCAGAGGCTTTCGCGAGATCGGTGTTGTAGCCGAGAATGGCCCGCATCCGAACCATTTCCTCCATCATCGACTCCATTCCGTCCAACACCTTCGCGTTGAACTCGGATTGGGCCTTAATGAAGGCCGTTCCCTCGACGAGAACTCCGTCAGCATTGGCGACCTCATCGTCGTCAATCGACATCTCGACGGCCTTTCCGAGCATACCGAGTTCTTCGGCATACTTTTTGACTCCGCCCTTGTTCTCTTTCATAAAGCGTTTGAAGTGCTTCTTGAGATATTCCTCATCGTAGCCCTTCTCGCCTTCGTCTTCGCCCTCGTCTTCGTCGTCTTCGTCTTCGTCTTCCTCTGCGGCTTTCAGAAGATCATCGACGGCGGCGAACTCATCGAGTTCGAGAACCTTTTCATCTTTTCCGAACATAGAATTTTCCTCCGTAGTTAATTTGCTACACTCCCGCAAGCATCGACCGAACATTCCGTCGGAAGGCATCGGTAAATATTATGATCTGACGCTGGTTCAGACCCCTGCGGGAGAGATATTCGGTCACACCCTTAACGGACGGCTTTATGGTTCCGTCCTGAATCCCAAACATAACCTCGTCACGGAGCCTACGGTACATCATACCGTTGCCCCCACCGGCGAGAGATTGTTGTCGAACTGCATCGGCACCCGTCATCGCCGCGATGTCCGTTCCGGCCCCCATTTCCATCGCCTTTCTGATTTCGTCCTCTCGGAAGATGATGTCAGACTCCGCCTCGAAGGAACCAACATCGGAAAAATCAACGCGGATGTCGCTCCCGTCTCCGGCCTTGACCATGCTCACCATCGACCCCGCACTCACGACATAGGGAGCGGGTGCGATTGCGATATGGTTCCAGTCGATTTCCATGATCTGATCCTTTGCTTTATTCATAGACTTGTCGAATACGCGGCGGGCCTTGCGAACACTCCCGCCGACGCTCGCCCCGAAAACAGGCTGATCGGCTTCAAGATGCGGGAGTATGCTTTCGCGAACGATGGGATGCGCTTTCGTAAGATGACCGTAAACGACAGGCAACGCGCCTTCCCATTGAAAATCAATGGGCTTTCCGAGGACGGCCTTCGCTTTGTCTTCTTGGGTCTTCGCTAGAACGGACTGATGGAACCAATCGATAATACCATCAGCAAGGAATTTATCGACCGTGGCTTTCCCGAACGCGGAAGGTAGAATCTCTTGGCTTTCCCGGTCAAGCGTGAGCTTGTTGGCGATCATTCGGATCGGGATAACCTTTTCGTTTTCGTCATGTGATTTTGACTTGGTGAGCGTCCAGTTCTGAATGTAAACTCTCATTCATCCACTCCAATAAAAGCAAAAAAGCCGATACCAGCTTTTAGGGCTGATACCGGCTCTTTGGCCTTCTACGGGTTTGGCTGGCGTCTCGGGCAAGTTAGCCAGCCATCAAAATCAGGAGAACCGCTTTGGGGAAGCGGCTAACCAGTTGGGTTGCAACAACAATACTTATATCTCAATGGTTCTGTCAATAGCATCGACGATTTTTTTTTTATTTTTTCGGCATTTTTATGTGATTTATTGTCTTGCAACGATGACATTTCGCGACAACAGACGCGGAATCTGCATCGACGAGAATGGAACCCTTGACCAGCATCACCGATGTATTCCCGAGTGCAATCACCCGACCGCACGAGTGACATTTCACGCGATTACTGACATCCTTCACGAAGACATCTCCGCCTTTTACGCTGAAGGTTTCGTTCATTTTTTCACGCCCCTTTTGAGGATCGCCTGTTTCTTGACGGCTTCTGCCGCGCTCTTTGTTCCCTCTCCGGTCTGCTCCACGGTTCCACCGACCTGTTGACCAGAGCTACGTCCAGCCATAACCTGTGTGATGGATTCGAGGATTCCTTTAATCGCGTTCTTGACGGTCTCCCGGATTCTGGATTTAGCTTCTTCGCCCATGAGAGCCGATTTTGTCTTCGTGTCTTCTCCGGGTTTCTGCTCCGGCTTCGTCGGAATCTTTTGTTGTTTCTTCTTCGGCCCTTTTCCTTCGACTTGCGGCTTGACCCATACCGTCGTTTTTCGACCGCGCTTATCCGTGACCTGTTTCTTCACCAGATGCTCGCGGCTCCGCGCCTTGTAGAAGACCTTACCGTTCCTGTACGTCAAGTCAACGTGAATTATCATATCTCGATTCCTTGATATTTCGTTGCCGAATATAATCTCATAACATGATCCATTGCTTTTGTCAAGAGGTCTGTGCTTTTAATGGCCCCGATGAGCCGATCAAATGCCTCGTTTATTTTCTTGCGTTCCTCTCCGATTGGGTATGGCGAAGTCTGACCTCCATCCTTCTCAATCAGTTGCGCTTCCTTCCCCCATCTCGCCGCTTCCTCCTTGCTCACGCCAGACACGAGGTATGTGTTACGCACACCCTTTTCTGCGAGCTTGTCGTAGACATAGCTCTCGAAGGCACGGGCGAACATTTCCCACGGGCGTTTCCAGTATTCGCCCATTTCCTCGGCGGTTCGCTTGAAATTCGACGACGCCTTGTGGAGATCAAGATTCGGGGCCGTCGCGGAAAGATTCTCGTGGCCGGTGACGTGGATCGTGTATTCCAACATCCTCCCGATTTCTGTGTCAATGGCTGAATTGGCATATTTCATATTCCAGAAATCGCTTTGCGAGTGATCCCCCCTCGGCTTCGCCATGACATCGGCGACGTTGTAGCTCTTTTTTACGCGCTCGACTGTTTTCTCGGCTTGATCCTGAATGTATTTCTCGACGGCGGCGCGGTCGATGCCCTTGTAGCTCCCGCTGTCGCGATGCTCAAAATATTTCTCTTTCAGACCTTTTTTCTCGTATTCACTCGCTATTCCTTTCCCATGCTCCGCGATTGTCGCCCTTATAACGGTATTATACCCGGCATCATTTAATATGGCGTTGTAATCGCTCATCGACTTAACTGGCTTCATCAGCCTCGTGACTTCCTTTGCGATCTTATCTTCCGTCCATGCGTCAACCTTCCCCGGCGTTGGTATTGCTTTTATCGCATCCATGATCTTGTCGCGCTCTTTATTCGGCATCACCTCTATGCCGTTTGCGTAGTCGAATAACCGCGTCAGATCGCCGACAATATAGACGCGGCGGCGTCGATTGATGTTCGATCTCGTGATTTTTCGACTGCTGATGACCGTGCCCTCGGACATCGCGGCCTTTACGCCATCGAACGCCTCCTTCAACTCCGGCGGCACACCGGGCCTGTCGCTCTTGTCTGACATGAACGAGTTTCCCGTGGTGCCTCCGTAAACGACAGAGGCGACGTTATCGAGGAAATGGCCCCACTCATGCGCGAGGGAACCGCCGCCGTTGAACTTGGTCATATTGATGACCTGTTTGTACGGCTCGTAGTGCGCCTTAAACTTACCCTTGCCACGGGCACCGAAGGCGAGCGCAAGCCTACCCTTGAATGACACCATCTTGGGGTCGATACCGAGAACGTCGGCAAGATCGTAGAACGCCTCCGCGCACCGCTTCGTGTGTTCCGCGCTCGAATCAGCATCCATGTAATTGCCGTACTCGACAGCGCGAAGGCCGACCATCTCCATGAGCTTTTTCGATGCAACCTTACCCTTAATCTCCCTTCCCCCGCTCCGCTCTACCTTTTCCGGGGCTTCCCGCTCCCACGTCGGGGTTTTCCGTTTCGCGACTCTCGCATCTCGCTTTATCCCGATTTTTGACCAATCATCAGCGTCTTCCATCTTCTGCGCGTCTTCCGACAGTAACCACGATTTACGAAGACGCATCACCGGATAAAACATATACTTGTCGAACCGCTTCCCGAGCGAACGGATGAGATTGTACTCGCTATACGGGTTCTCATACGCACGTTGTCTGGATGCTGATTCTATTGCTCGGCGTTCACGGTAGAGACGATCCATTTCCTCGGCGATCCCGGTCTCCTTGCGCCATTCTCGAAAGTCGTCACGCCAGTTCGCCCCACCTGACCGCTCGAACCGTTCCCGCATTTTATCTTCCTCGGCACTTTTTTTGCTATATTTGTCGATCAACTCCGTGTATCGCTCAAAGTCATCGCCGGAGACTTTTATGTCGTTCATGTCTTTAATCATTCCCCGCCATTGCTTCCAGTCCTCGACGGTTTTGACGTTGCGGATTGACCTTGTGATGTAATCGATGGCGGCGATAAACTGCCTCCGTGCCTCTGGCGTTTCCTCCGAAGGCTTTGCCGGGATCGCGGCGATGGTATTCATAACCATGTAGACGGCTCCGGGGCCAGCACCAGCGGCCTTCATCGTGTCAATGATCTGTTGCTTCGTCCCGGCCTGACGGTCGCGGGTCACGAGCGCGGCAACGATCTTTTGGTCTTGTTCGAGTATTTCGAGGTCGTCAGCGGTGATCGGTGCGCCGGTGCTTTTGTAATGGCTTATCATAGCCGCAAGGTCTTTCCGTGCGCCTCCAATTTTCTCCCCCACATCCTGATACGGGTCTTTCGCGGTCTTCTTCTTCTCTGGAATTGACTTTTTCGGAGTGCCCTTTTTCCTCTTGCTTTTCCCCTCTTTGACTTCGTGAAGGTCTTCGGGTTTAAGATGAAGAATGTCCTCTGCTTTTCCTCGCGCTGTTTTCGATTTCTTTTTCTGTTGCGGCTGTTTCTGTTCTTTTTTCTCGGGAGCCTTCCCGTCGGGAAGAACGTACACGGTCATCATGTGACCGCGCTTCGACATTACCCGCTTCTTAACGAGATGGGCGATGCTCTTGCGCCCCTTTAAGAGATCGTCAACAGCCTTCGCGATCTTCCCGCGTTTCTCCATCTTCTCTAATCGGGTGTAATAGTCTGGCATTTCCGACAGATGATCGAGCGCGATTTCGAGAGCCTTCATCTTGTCGCTGGTATGCTCGGTTTCGACTTTAATGCCATTGCATATCTCATCGAGGTCATACGCGGTGATATTCCTAATCGGGAAACGGTCAGCACGTCCGCCCCGAGACGAGTCACGGAAGTTGTCGATGTCGATTCCGTGTGTCTTCTGGATTCTTGACCTGTAACGCTCGTATGCGCTCATATTTTTATACCCATGTAATTGACTGGATCGTTTTTTGCTTTCGCGACCTCGATAGGGGTAAGATCACTCGGTTTCAAGCGGCGGATTTTCCCATTCTTCGCTTTCGATTTCTTCTTCAACTCCGCGAGTTGTTTTTTCGTCGGCTTCTTTTTCAATGCCGCCCAATCTCCCATCGAAACCGTGAATGATCCCCGCTTCACGTCACCGAGCTTCTTGTCGTAATCGGATGTGTTCTTGCGTCCCTGCGACGCCTCATGCGCGGCGACGACGGCCTGTTCGGGAGTGATCCCGGAAAACGTCTGCGTTTCTCCCGTCGAAAGGTTCCTGACGGTGACAGCTTTCGGCTTCCGACCCTTTTTCTCGTCAATGGGTTTCAAGTCTTCCGGCTTCAACTGATATATCTTTTCCTTTTTCGACTTTTTCGGCTTTGGTTCCACCGGAGCGGGGGCGGACGGCTTTGCGGATCGATTTTTGATCCATTGCCGCTTCTGGAAGTTATTCGCATAATCGTCATACGTCGAAAAGAACCCGTTTCGAGACATCGACGCCGAAAGCTCCGTGGCCTTCTGCTTGATTGCATCCCGGCCTTCGGCTCCCGGCTTCATCGCATTAAGGGCATCCCGCATGGCGTCGAGCTTCCGATATGCGATCTTGCGCTCTTTTTCCCACGTCTCTTTGTCGAGCGGGGCGTCATCCTTTCTCGCGGTTGTCCCACCATCCAGTTTTTTTCCGGGCCGGACATAAACGGTCATCTTGTGACCACGCTTTGTCACGATCTGCTTTTTGACCAGCTTCGAGATGTCGCGAGCCTTCAACAGATCAAAGGCAAACTCGCGGAGGCCATCGATGTCGTATGACTTCATCATATTCTTATCCCGTGTGGCACGAGCGGGGGGATCGCTCCCCCCTCCGTGTTCCCTGCTATAAACCCCCCGTGAACGGATTCGGCATCTTCGGCTCCCGCTTTTTTGAGGCTACTTTTTTTACGGCCTTTTTTGCTCTTTGCTTTGCCTTTGTCGTCGCCGCCTTTTTTGCCGCGCCCTTCTTTTTTACTGCCATCTGATGACCCCCCATCATTGGTTTTATTGCCAGCGTCCATGACGCCGTGTTTCGCCGGTTCTTGCTTCTGCCTGATGTCATACACCCGGTTCCACTTCTCGATGAGTCCGGGCATATTCGCGTCCTTGCTTATCTTCGGTGAGTTCTTCACCATGAACTCGAAATTGTCCTCGGCCATGCGCTTCACTCAATCGTCCTTGCTCTCTCCGGGCTTGACCGCCTCTTTCTGTTTAACCTGTTCGTAGATGTCGGGCTTCTTCGCTCCGCGCTTCGCCGACCCCTTCTGTTTCTTTTCTTTTTCTTTCACGGGCTTCAAGTCCTCTGGTTTGAGTTGAAGGATTTCATCGACTTTCTTTTTGGCCTTCGATTTTGGAGCGGCCTTTTCCTTTTTTGGGGAATCCTTGAAATGGCCGGGGACTGTACCAGCGATAACATCCTTTACGAATTTCATGGCGTCGGCTATAACCACCATGTTTTCTTTTCTTTTTCCTGCTATCGAGCCGTGTTTTATCGCCACCCCCGCCTGATAGGTCGCCCTCATGTAATTGAGCTTTTTCAAAACGGCTAACGTGTTCGCCTTGTCGCGCTTTCCCGTGTTATATTCATAAACGACTTTTGCGGTTTCTGCCTCGACGACCTTGAGGTTTTTCCTTATTTGCTTTGGGGACATATTGGATATTTCAAGGATGTGCTCCTTGATCTGCTGATCGGACAGAGACGACGGATTTTGGATTGACCCTTCGGTTTCGGTGTCACCCTCCTTTCTGCCGTATTTCTTATTCGCGAGAATGGGGTCTAGCTCCCGAATAATTTTCTCCTGTTCGTAGACGGGGAGCTTGCTTATGAGTTCATTCCCCTCGGAATTTTCCTCACTCGTAATCGTTCCCGCCTTCTTCTTCGCGTAGAGATCGCGGATTCTCTGTTTGATGTCGCCAACGATTTCGAGATCGAGCTTTCGCGCCTTCGGCTTCGGCTCTGCATCGACCTTCTTGTCCGGCTTCACCCACACCGTCATCCGGTGTCCACGTTTCGTCGTGATCTGCTTCTTGACGAGCTTCGATATGTCTTTCGCTTTCAAGAGGTCGTCGATGTGGTCAATCAGTTCTCGCGTTTTCATGCTATCTCCCTGCCGCTGGCTTCATAAACTCCGCCGTCCGCGCCTCACGCGCCGCCGCAATCGGATCGGGAGCGATCTTCTTCCCGAGTATCGATGCCGCCGCCGGTGCTGATACGTACTTTCGGATTTCTCGCTCCGCACCCGCACGGTCGCCGGACTTAATCTTGTCCATTATCGCCGAGACCTCGCCCCTCGGGATTTTCCGCTTCAAAAGATCGTTCCTGATCGCGAGTGTGCCCGTGATCTGTCGCGGCTTCGGGGTCTTCGCCGAAGGATCATGCTGAAACCGGATGCCCTCGCTGATGTATCGCTCGATACCTTTTTTCGTGGAACGGGCACTCGCCCCGAGAGATATACCCGTCAACGCACGAAACATCTTCCGGGTACGCTTGTTCTTCAAGTTCCCGAGCGTCGATTTCATCCATTCCTGATTTTGGGAGGCTATATTCAGGGCCGCATTATCGACGTAATCGTTGACGTTCTTCTTGATGTGTGCTTTGAGCGCGAGCTTCTTGTTGAGCGGCATATCCTTGAAATTCGGATATTTTTTCTCGATCACCCGCATCGTCGATGACAGCATCTTCCGCTTCACCGACCGAACCAGCTTTTTTGCATCGCGATTCTTGAAGATGTATTTCTTGATGTCTTGGGGATCGGTGATAGCGTGGGTCTCTCCTTTCGCCGGACGAATCAACTCCCCCGGCTTGACCCACACCGTCGTCATTCTCCCGCGCTTGTCCATTACGTGTTTCTGGACGAGACGCGACCTGTTCCGTACTCCGGCCTTAAACAGAAATCCAAAGTTCATGTTCATACCCTCGACGCGATTTCCTTTCCTTTTCCCTGATTGTATTCGTACAGGGTGACATTTCCGTGGTCATTGACTTCGAGAACTTCCCCGGTGTAGTGGCTCGGCACCTTCGAGAGATCATCAACGACCTTCCCATCGAAATCTCCCGACCTCGCCCCGGACATTGCATCTTCGAGGCGTTCCTGTCCGCTGGCCTCGGCTGACTCCCGCTCTGCTTCCTTCCCGGAGCGGAATTTTGACCAGATTTCTTTCGCCTTCGGGTTGCCCTTGTCTGCGGCCCGTTTCGTCGCATCATAATACTGTTTCGCAAGCACCGAGACCGGCTTCGTGTGGAACTCTTTCACCGTCTTCTGCGTGGACGACGGGAGTTTGTTGTATTTGTCTTTTTCCCGGAAAACAGAGTTCGCCATCTGCTTTTGTTTCACGACGAGATCGACGAAATGGTTCCACGCATCCTTTTCATACCCCGACGGGGCTTGCGGTCGCTTGGCGATCTTCTTCTTCATCCCCTCGGGGCGAACCCACACCGTCTGCTTGCGGCCTCGCTTGTCGATGATCTGCTTTTTGACGAGCCTCCCGATGTCACGGGCAAGCAAGAGGTCGATCTGATTTATTATTTGCGCTTTCGTTAAATCCATTGTCTTATCTCCTGACCAGATATTTTTTCCCATTGAATATGACCTCGCCTTTACCATCAGAAATCTCTTTTGTCAAGACCCGCGCCCTCATTATTGCACCGCCGACGCTGAAAGTGATAGCCTTTACGAGTTCTTCGGTTTCCGTGTTCTTCGCGATATAATCAACGTAATGGGCAATCGACTCATCAACCGGCTTCACCGTCTTCTTTTTCTCTATGAGTTCGGCCTTCGCTTCCTCGACATACACCGGGAACTTTTCTTTAACCTTCTCGATTTCAGCCTTTACCCCTTCGGCCTCGGCCTCTAGGGATTTCGCCTTTGTCTCAACGTCTGCGAGCGTGAGATTCCCCATGTCTTGAAGCTCTTGCGCGATCTTGGCCTGTATCTCCACGGCTTTTTTCGTCTGCGCCTTCGATTCGGTGATGGTTTCTCGTTCGCTGTTACGGAACTGTTTATATCGTTCGAGTGTGGACTGGATTCTGGCCTTGTCGCTCGCTGGTGCGTCTTTCAGTTCCTTTTCGAGACCGCTTATCATGGTGTTATAATCGGCGATCTCCTTCTCCGCTTTTTCGATCCGCTCCTTCATAAACGAGATCGTATTCTCCGCGTTTTCATGTGTGTCCTTCTTTTTCCTGATGAGGTCAGCGGAAAGACGTAGCTCATACTCCTTGTTTCTAATTTCCTCCGTCTCGCGGTTTATTCGGAACTCCGCACGTTTTTTCGGGTCTTTGATGAGGTCGAATTTCAGGTCTTCGGGGCTGATGTCCCCGAGTTCCATCTTATCGCCAGTATAGGAGAAGATGTCGTTGATCCGGTTCATCTTCTCGTCGTGCTTCTGGTTCATCGCCGCGTCAACGCTGTCTACCATCAACGGGTAAACGACATGAACCTTTTTCTGCTTGTTCCCGAACCTCCACAACCGACCCTCCAACTGCACCCGCTGGCTCGGGTTCCATTGCAACATCGTATCGTACAGAACCCCCGTATTACCGTTCAGGTTGATCCCCTCACCGATGGTATCTGTTCCGATGAGGACTTTTACCTTCCCTTCTGGATCATTGAAGCTCTCGATGATGTCCTCGCGCTTGTTTAGGTTGATTTCGGAGTGTATAATACCAATCGCATCTGCCGGGACTCCATTCTTGACCAAATACTTTGTGTATTTGTCAAAAAGATCGGTTCCGATAGGCACATACAGAATTTGCCCCATGTCCGGCTTTTTCTTGTAGAGCTTCGCCGCCGAATCAAGACAGAATTTCATCTTCGGAGAATGTTCTACGGGGTCGCCGTCTTTATGGAGGTTGACACCTTCATTGTGGTCGTCCTGTTCGATCAGGGACGGGGAGATGAGCGACATCCGCATATTATGGATAGCCTTCAATGCCGCACCCGGAGTCTCCTTGCTAACGGTGTCAAACCGCAACCGCTCGATCTCTTGGAGGTATCGCTGATCTTCCGTCATTGGAATATCGACGAAGTGACGCTCGATGTCTGGACGCTTGATTCCAGCGTCCTTAATCGTCTTCTTGTCGAAATACTCCCGGATGAGGGACTGGAGAATTTTCGTGTTTTTGAAATTCTTGCAAACCGGGGCTTTCTCGATCTTTTGATTGCCCTTCACGACCCATTCCGTTTTAACATCTGCGAAATGGGACAAAAACTCGTGCATATTATAGATGCCGAGTTCTTTAAGTCGCTTCCGGGCAACGAGAGAAAGCATATTGTAAATCTCGATTGCGGAGTTCGTGAACGGAGTCGCCGTGAGCGCGAATACGTTTCGGTCATTGTTATGACGCTGAATGTACTGCGTAATCGCGTATGTTTTCAAGGCTCGTCCGCTGGTTCCCCCGGTCATCCCTGAATATTCATTTATTGTTATATTTCTCCCGGTAACGGGAACCTTTGCCTGTCCAAAAATGTTTTTCGCGAAATGGGCCTCATCAAGAGTGATATGGTCAATCCCGAGGTCTTCGATGTAAAATGTGGCCGACCCCGTTTTTGACGCTCGACCGAGCTTTTCTTCGATGCTTTTGATCTCCGCCGCCTGTTGATCCGCCCTTTTGTCTTTCTTATTCCTCCTGCGTCCATAATACCCGGCATCCTCATCTTCTTCGCTTTCTTGAACTTTCTGCGAGTCAACGAGGTCAGCCATGATCTCATCGAGGCTTTCCTTCTTGAACGAGATATTCCGAAGCGCATCGACGGTACACACATTCAATGCGTCAGGGGGCAAATTAAGACGACCATCGGGAGTGAGGAATTTTCCTATCTCTGATTTCCCGAGATTGCCGAGTTCGTTTACCTTCTGGTTCGGGAAAAGCTCTTTGATCTCACGGAGCCAATTCTTATATGTGGCTTTCGGGACGCATATCAGGGGTTTGTGCGCTCGCCCCGTCTGTATCTGATTCACCGTTGCGATAATACCCGTCATTGTTTTTCCGAGTCCTACCTCATAAGCCAACACACCGTTACCCTTGTTCGAGAGAAAAGAAACGCCGCGAAGTTGTGACTCGCGGAGTTCCAACGGTATCGGGTTGCCCTCGGAATCAGTTTTGAATGTGGTCGCGACCCCATTGACCGAGACCGGGATTTTACTGTAATCGGGATCAACGTGAGAATTAAAAACACGATTGTACTCACGCTCAAAAGCCTCCTTTTCCTCGCCTTGAAGTCCAGTTTCGATGAACCGCTTGAAGATGGTCTCTGCCGCCTTCATTCGCTTGTCCTTAACCATGTCCGACTCGGCTTTAGCTTGCGCCTTCCGTTCATCAGATGAACCTTTCGGAGCCGAGATTCCGACAGCTTTGCCCTCGATGTAATCAACAATGTTCGCCCATCGCAACCCCGGAGGTATATCGTAGCTCGAAACATTCCCATTGAAATTCTGCCAGCGCGGGTTCCACTTATTCACTCCCGCCCACTCCCAAAATTTCTGAATCAATGTTATTCTGTCCTCGCCTTCTCCAAATTCAAAACTTTGGGCGAACTCTGTTATCGGGGAAAGCGTGATGTCGGCAACGGTGCGCTTCGGCGGCAATGCCGATTCCAGCATTTTCTTCTGCTTGGCGTATGCGCCCTCGCCTATCGCCTCCCGGTCACGTTCAAGCTGATCGAGCTTGTCGTAAATGTTACCGCTGACATAATTCACGGCATGATACACCTGACCGCCCATCATGCACATATTCGGGTTCTTCTGGAACGCCTTCTTATCCTCGGGAGATAACAAAGCCATGTCAACAACGCCATCAAAACCCGTCGCCTTTGACACCGCGAGATCGAGAGCGGAGACATTTCTGCCATATTTCGCGTTGAACTGATCCACGTTCATCGTCTCTTTTTTGACTATCGGCTCGGGGACGCCTTTGTCTTTTTTCTTCGTCTTCGATTCCGCTTTCCCCTTTCCACCCTTCTTTTTCTTCTTTTCAGGCGATTTCGGCTTCGGCTCGACATCGTGCGGCCCGACAGCGTTCTGATTGCCTTCAAGCGCAACACCGATTTTCGCCCGAACTTCCTCCGGCATCGTCCGCGCCCCCGGAACGACGAACGGGTACTTGTTCGCGTCTAGGAGATTGAAAACGTCCATGAGCGCGACACCCTCCGGCGGGTTGATCCATTTCTCGATCCGATTGTACCGGCCTGTCCTCGTTGTCTCCACCCCTAGCACGTTTCCGGGGTTGTCCTTGAAATATTGGTCTCCGAGGAAGTCGTTGATATTGCCTTTCTCCTTTCGGATGACAATGACATCGGTTCCGACCCCCGTGGTGTTGAAGGTTCCGTTCGGGAGCCGCCATGCCTCCATGATCTTCCCCTTCATCGCGATCTTTTCCTTGATCTTCGAGTTACGCCAATTCCGCATAAAATCTGATGGCACGATGAAGGCCATCACGCCACCGTCTTTCAGGGTGTCGAGGCCGCGATCCATGAAATATTCCTCATAGCGCGAATGGCCCTTGCCCTCGCCGAGACCCTTGTACTGCCCCGTAAACGCTCCATACGGAGGGTTCCCTATCACGAGATCGTATTTTTTCCCGTCGTACTTCTTCTTGACCGACCGCCCCTCCATGAACAGCGTCTCGAACGATTCCTTTTTCACGTTGGCGTCTGGATGGAGGATGCGATTGATTCTCGATGAAACGTCATCGATTTCAAACATATCGAATTTCGCGGAAACACCTTGCGGAACCATATCGGCGAACCGACCCGTGCCAGCCGCCGGTTCCAGCACATCAACTGCGGTTTTACCGGCGATGTACTTTTTCGCGAGTTCCCACATCTTCGACACCACGGATTTCGGGGTATAATAGGCGTACAGGATTTCGTCGGCTGATCGCTCACCCTGCGCCACGCTCCCGCCGCCTTCGTATTCGCGGAGGATCGCTTTATCGGCTTCCGTGATCTCCGAATCAGGCTTTTCAAGAATCTTCATGCAAGTCTCGCGAATCTTCTTGATCTGCCCCTTCGTCAGCCGAAGGTCGTCGCTAGATCGCTCTCCAATATTGCCGCCATTGAGTACAGTCTGTCCCTCGTCACGGGAAGGCCGTCGGCTAGGCACATCCCCACCAGCGTCTCCCGAAGCTCCTCCGGCGACAGCCTTTGGCATATCTGCGGGAACTGCTCTTTTGTCAGGCTTACGGACATCTGCTCTAGTACCATCGCTCGCCTCCTTCATCTTCATGGTCTTATAGTTGTTGCTCATCCACTCCATGAGCATCTTGTTAAACACCCGGAAAGCATCGATCTTCTCACCCTTAAATTTCACCAGCATTTGAGGTCGCGGCTCTGGCGACGAAAAATACTGATCCCACCGATCCTTCGACTTGAAATAGGCGAGGAAATTCAACCGGAATCTCTCGACGGGAACCCCGAATTTTTTCTCGATGTCATTGCTCTTGTATTCCCGCTTGACAATCCGCATCTTGCCTTTTCCGAAAAAAGAGGCGATGACATTCCAAAAGTCATCACCGACCTTTTTATCCGGCTTCACCCATACCGTCATTCTGCGACCGCGCTTGTCGGTGACGACTTTCTTCACGAGCTTCGCTGTGTCTTTTTTGCCTCGGGCCTTGATGAGAGAGAAAAAACGAGAGATATTCATTTTCATTTTGTTACTCCGCCGGAATCGTGGTGTCGCCGTTGTGCAACCACTCACGGAATCGTTGCCATGCCATCGGAACGACGCCGCCCATGCCGCGCCATCCCCTTTCGTAATTGCTCAAATACGCTCGCTCCGCACTTTTCCTGTCACCGAAACCGAGCATCACCTTATGCTCGTCAAACTCCCCGGTTTCTGGATTGATCTGATTTATGACATAGGCGATGTCATTATCGTCGCTGTCGTCCCCGAGAAACACATCAACGTGGTCGCCGTCATTCCCCTCGGTGCGGTTGATATAGCCGTAATCATGGGACAACCGCTGACGCCACGCCTCGCCGTTTGCATTGACCCCGCTTCGATAGCTCCCCCTCGGGTTTTCAATCGAGATCGTAAGCCCCCGCCAGTTCAACTTTCCTTTCGCGTAATTCCCGTTTTTTTTTTGCTTTTCCGTTGGGTTGACATTCACACGCTTCCGGGCCGTCGCCACGCGATCCCGTAAGTCATCGAGGCGAGCCAGCATAAAATCGACCGTGGCCTTCCTGACTCTCCGGGCCTCGGACATCGCGATTGCGATGGCCTGTTTGCGGTCGGTGACGGGTTCGCCGGAACTGCTTCGGAGCTTCCCGCGCTTGAACTCGCCCATGACCACGCCGACTTTATCCTGCTTCTTCTTCCGCTTTTTCTTCGGTGCCCCATCTGCGAGAAATTTCGGCCTCGGCTTCGGCCTCACCGACTCCGGCTCTCGGCTGATCCGGCGCATGAACTCGAAATCAATATCCTTTTCGTTTGATTTCAGGACAACGGTTCTACCCGCCAGCTTCCCGCTCTCGACGAGGATAAAATGCCGGTCGTGGTCGGAACATAGGTATTGGTGCGGAACTCCGTAGTCGAATCGGTGGCACCCTCCGGGAATCGACACCGGAGCCACGGCCTTCACCAGACCACGACCCGGCACCCGGAATACTCTCTCGTCGTCGAGTGCGGCGAGGAAATCATAAACGACACCCTCGGTCTGCTTCCACGTCCTCCGAACATCGTCATCGTCTCGGACACGACAAATAATGGCATCGAGAAGCGACCACCCCCGTTCATCCAGTTCTTGCAATATCCGAGAGTAACCGTCAGCGATCACGACCCCTTTCAGGTAGTACGTGTAGATCGTCGCGAACATTTCCTCGGCGTCCTTCCATTGGTATTCGCTTGTGAATATCGGAGATATGTTTTCGCGGTTGCGGCTCTTATGGTAGTCGATGAAAGCGTCCTTCTCGGTGCTGGTCAAGCGGTTCGACCAGAACACATGACCGAGTTCATGGAAAAACTCGGTAACGGGATCGGTCTTATCGTATATCGTGATTTCAGGGCCAACCGTCATCGAACGGATGCCCTTCTCGATGTCAGATGTCGTTGGAACCTTGAAGGTAACGATGACGGGGTGAGACGGCAAATGGGGGCACCCGAGCCGGAGACCGGAGATGATCGCCTTCGCCTTGCACTTGTTTTCCTCCCAATCGAGAGGCCATGAATCACGTTCCGGCGTCCAGATAACGAGTTCGGGGCCGACCGTCTCCGGTACTCCCCTCCCGCTGACAACGACCGCCGATATGGACTTGCCCATGAACTCGATGTCGTGCCGCTCCCGGAGGTCGTTCCCGGTTTTTGTCAGAAAGATCGAGTCCTCGCTCTCACCCGCGCATATCCATGTTTCGCCGTCTATGTCAACGAGCGAAGGTTGTCCGTCGATGACGGCCTTCCGTAGCTCCTGCGGGGAATAAACCCCATAGGCGACATCATAGCCGCTACCGCGTAGCTTTTGAACTGCATCTCTTATCGGACTGGAAAGGTACGGAAAAAGCTCTCTGGCTGATACTGTCATGGTTGCCTTCCCTCGGCGGCGGCGGGTGTTGTCGTTGATACGCTCGCACACGCTCGCGGCCCTGTCAAGAGCGGGAGCGACTTTTTTTGTCGATTCCGTTCTTCTTTTCTCGGATATATCGGATCATCGCGATCTCGAAAACCTCTCGGGCGGCGTCCCCGATATTATTGCGACCGACGATTCCCTTAAAGGTCTCATAAATGTCGGCATCGACACCATGAATGACGACATTGTACGGCTTTCTGATATAGATGTCGGACGGAGACCTTTTTGGCATGGCACTATCTCCCGAAAAACTGCTTGTACTCACGTTGGGCCGTGGAGACTGGAATGGGTAGAGTTCTATCCCTGCGCCAGCGTTCAAGATAATCGTTAAAAGCCCCCGCATCAACTCCAACATATCGCTGACCATCCACTTCAACAATAGGGTTCCCGGAGCCATCCGCGCCAGCACCAGCCGGTTTCCCCGATTCCTTTAACCCGTAGTCGATAGCCGGTTTGTAAACGCCTCGCTTTTGGTCTGCATCCATCTTTTCTTTTCGCTTCTTGATCGCGGCCTCGGCATCCTCGACATCATCACTCGCGGACTTGGGGATCATCTTTTCAAGCTCTTTATCCGTTTTCCAGCGGATGCGGCCTGATTTTTCGTCGTACTCTTGAACCGCCGGATTGAAGCGAACGAGTTGCGCCGTATTCCACGGATGGGCGGGAACGCACAATCTCCACAACGCCTTCGGGTAGCCGACGTTGTTTTTCCCCGTCCACAATGCCGTGTCCGTGTGCGGGTCTTTAATCCCGAAATCTGATAGCCTATCGCTGGCACCATCACCGGCGAGATCGGCGGGGATCATGCGCCCGATCTTGCCATGATGCGCCTGACACCACGGGCACGTCCCACGAGTAAACATGAAATATACCGCCTTCTCGGGGTGCTTGAATCCGGCCTTCTGGTCTGACTCGGCATCCGCCTCGGCCTCCGCCATCCTACCGGCGGCGTGTGCATAGGCGATCTCGGTAACAGCCACACGCCGCCAATCCCGGAGAACCTGTTCGGCTGTCGATGATTTCACGTCCGGGTTTTTCTGCACGTTCCAGTATAGATCGGATGCGAGTTCTTGCGGAGTTTTATTCTTCGTGAGTGCCGACACCACCTGTTCGCGAATGGCATCTCTCACGGTATCATCTACGCGCTGGACATATTGCGCGGCGTGGTTGTACGAGTTCACCATCGCCCGCTCCACGTTCTTATCGATCTTGCGCTGTCTTCGGGCCTCGGCGACGGTCTCCGGCATCCGGCCCCCGTACATCTCCTGTTGTATCTGCGCCAGCGATTTCTTCCCGTACTCGTGAATCTGCTTTTGTTGCCGTTCCGCCTCCGCTGTCGCCATAGATAACAGCACCGCCTTCACAACCATTTCTTCGCTCGCTTGCGAAAGGTACGGTCTCATGTATTTCGAGACCTGATCCGAGAACTGATCCCACTCCCGCTGTGTCATGGGCTTTCCCTTTCGGTAGAGCTTCAACCCGCCGCGCACGGTGAACGGCTCGACGGGCCGCTTTTTCCCGAAATGAGATATAATGCGTTTCGATATTTCCTTGAAGCCGGAGAGGAACCCCTTTTGGAGCCGTTTCGGTGGTCTGGCGGCTAGGGCATCGGCGTCATCAACGCCGACGTTCCTAGACACACCATGATAGACTTCGAGGATAACTTGCGAGACGTAGTGCGTAACCTCATCCGCAAGATCATCGAGGTATTTGACATCGTTTTCCTCGACCTCGAAAAAGACATCTGCCATTTTTATTCTCTGGTTGGCATCTTGATAACGCCATCCCCTACGATCTCGCCCTCGACTTTCGCCTCGGCCTGATTCTTCTTCATCTCGGCCTGTGCCTCGATCACCTGTTGCATGGTCGCCTCGAATATCTCGAACTGTTGCTCTAGGTATGCGAGGACTTCCCGGTTTTGTTTTACGTGACCGTAGACGGCGACCTCCCCGTCATCTCCAAACATCGCCTTGATGACTGAATTGATCGCGTGTGCCTGTGCGTACCCATTGTCAACCATCTGGAAGTGGAAATCCCGGAAAAGCGGAAGCTGACCGTCAGACTGCGGGAACGCTATCTCGAAAAGAAACAACTCCCCTCCCCTGTTGACGAGCCATAGCAACAGACCGCCGCGCATACCCGGTCTCGCCGGAAAGTCCCAATACGAAAACACATAGTCATCACCACGCAAATACTCGATCCGCTTTCTACCCATCATCAATCCACTTTTCATTTCGTTTCATCATCTCCTGTAATTATTTTCGCCAAACGCGCCGATCTCGGGATCGTAATAACGACACCGAACCCCTGACCGGAAACGCCGTCTCGCTCATATCGGAACCCGCCGAGACCCTGCCACGATCCTCCGCAATTCTCGATCTCTGCGGCAACCGCGAGCCACGCCATAACGCCAACGGGAGACATCCACACCAGCGCACCCGTCACGTCCTTAACGATCTCGATGTACGACTTTATCTTTTCTTCGCTCATAACAGTAGCGTCCTTGCCTTTGCCTTCGCCTTCATAAACCCGCTCTCCGACATAGCCTCATCCGTGATCTCGTCAACGTCATCATCGGAAAAGCCCTCGTCTTCGTCGTATTCTTCCTCGCCGCCCTCGAACTCGCCCTCACCCTCTCCGCCTTCCTCTCCGCCGCCTTCTTGTTGCGCCGCCATCTGTTGATTTTGGAGGAACTGGACGAAAACGGAATTGAGGATGACCTCACCCTTGCCGTCTGGAAGGGGCTTCATATCGGCTTCCGCTCTGATTTCGTCAACGGTCATATACGTCCTCGACCGCATCTCGCGGAGCTTGGCCTCGTTCTCCCGGTCGGTCGGGGTGATGCCGGTAAAATGGAACTGTAAATCCTTCCATTCCTCGACCTCATTGATGATCCGCGTGAACACGACTTGCATCTTCCCGAGCAAGTCTATCAAACCGCGATCTTTCGAGAACTTTTGCCGCGCATCCTGACTCTCATTCAGGACGTTCGAGTTTGCGAAAAATTTAAGGCCGGACTCCATGAGGTCAAACCCGAATATCGCGGCGATAAGACACGCCGTAAATTCGAGGTATTTCTGGTATTCCATCTCTCGGGAACTCTTGAACAGGTCTACGGCCTGAATCTCGCCATTGAAGAACGGAACCCGCCACGCCCCGTATGCCCCCTTGAAATTTGAAAACCACTCGTCTTGAAGGGACGCCATCTGTTCGCTCGTGAATCCACCGTTCTTGAACGCAATCGCGATCTTCGGTAGTGCGCCCTGATTGAACGCGGAAGCATTGTAGGCGAGCGCGTACAGGAAGGCCGACACCACATTCATCGCCTGTTCGGTGTTGGAATACCCGTACCCGCGATAGAGCAAGTCAACGCGCTTGTTCATAAAGTCAAAGATGAGGTCTTTATAGCGGAACGCCGCCGTAAGCCTCGAATTGATCTCTTGGACGAACGCAATCTCGTGTAAGTCCTTCGGAACCATTGCCAGCCGCTCGCCTTCGATCTTCTTCAAAAGTTCGTCGTTCGCGATGAAACACCGTGGGTCAAAGTCAGACCGGCTCCCCAAATATCCGGTCTCGGGGATAACGCGCTTGATCGATGATCCGTCATGGAGCCAGAACGCAACCGCCCGATCCTTCTTGTCACGCTGAATCTCGATGGCGACCTTATCGATGGTGTAATACTCACGCGCCATCTGCGACATTACATCGATGAGCTTGTCCTCGCGCTGATCCGCACCCTCGAAATCAGTCCTCCCGGTATTGAGCATCCATTCGGTCGCCTCGTCGATGCGCTTCTTGTCGGCTCTGGACGGGTGCCCGTCGCGGTCTTTCATGCGGATGCGGAAACCGGGGTCGTCGTCATCCGTGGACGGCCCCGCGAACCTCCGCAATTCCCTGTTTCTGGTGTTGACGATGATGGATATAATCGGTGTCCGACGCTCGCAATCGCGGAGAACCCTGTCCTCGATGAAGAACCGGCCCTCCTTGATCCCACGCCAAGAATAGAGCGAAAGCTGATCGTCAACGAGACCACGTAGGGGCTGGACGTTTCCGGGGGTATTCTTCGGGTCGAGGCTCCCGGCTTTGGCTAGGCCGAGGTTCATAAGGATTTCGGATTCGCTCATGCCCAACGAGCGAGAGAGGGCGGCTATTTCATTCGACATCACTTTCTCCGGGCGGATAACTTTTTGAGCGATGTTACACGCTTGTTGCCGCCAATGTCAAGAGCGGAAATGTCTTTTTTGAGCTTATTTATCGACCATTCCGTGTCGGGGCAATAATGCTCGAAAAACTCGCTGTCTCGACACTCGGCCCATGCCTCGCCACTCATCAGACACCGATTGGCATTTTCATGCCAATACCAGAAGCAACTACTCCTTCGGCACCGCCGATCTTTCATATCCCGACAGCCGACAGGATTCCGCCGACAGCGACCGCAATGATGGCGGCTACCGCCACGACGACAAAGACACCCCCAAGAACATCATCATCATCGACGCTGTATTCTCGAAGGAACATCGCCGGGGCGATGACGGCGCACCCGCCGAAAACCACCGCCCCGACTCCGACAACAATTTCGCCAATCATCGCCTGATATATCGACCAACCAACTCACCGTCTTCGTAGAGGCTCGCGCCACCACCGGCACCAATCACAATCAACAACACCCCACCACGGATGTCGAGCTTGACAATGTTTCCTGTGCGCGTACCCACCAAAAGAATTTCCGACACCGAGAAATCATTTTGTCGAAAAAATTTCACCGCGTATTGACTTTTATCGGATGGAATGTTATTGATCTCAATAGCAAGAACCGAGTGGTCAACGGTCTCGATGACCACATACCGTCCGCAAATATCACACGCTGACTCCAAAAGAGGGGGCGACACCATGAGTAATAAGAACATCGACGCAGAAAAGACCACCGGAATAATTTTCATCATAGCCATTATTGTTTACCTCGCGGCTCGGATAATTTCATCAGTTTTTTTTGGCGGATAAAAGCGTTCGCTTTTCCTATCCCCGGAAACGACACCGCTTTCGGCGATGTACTAAACCCTCGCCGTGAAAAAACAGCGATCCATCTCCGGGTCAGATTTCCAGATGCAGTTTTTCGCCTCTTGATGTCGAACCCGAAGAACTTATTCATGTCCGATACCGCGATCCTCCCATAATGATCTAGGTATGCCTCGATTGCCGACTCGACGTGACTCCGCTCATTCATGGCAATACCTCCACTATCTCTGATTTCACCGTGTCGTAATACCAATCACCTTTCTTCGTCATCGGATATTTGGCTTCGATAGCCTCCCACGCCTGATCCTCATAACGGTCGGCCCTCCGAAGAATCATAATTCGCAACAGCGACAGCCAAAATCCGCTACCCTCGATCATTGATATTTTTGCCAAACAGCGGTATTGGCGATTGAACAAGCCCTCGATCTCTGATGTAGACGGCAAGGATCGCCCACGCTTCTCTACCTCGCCATCTATCGACTCCCGAACAGCACGAGAAATAGCCTCTGAAAGTCCAGAACAGGAAACTCGCACCGGCTCCGCCTCTACGTCACCACGTTTACGCTTTGCAACCATTTCGATCCTCCATCTACAATCAATATAAAATTACCGCCGTCTCCCGATGAAACCCGGCGGGAACTCCTTGCTTTGGGAAGACACCTTTTCCTCGGCCTTCTTCTTCGCGAGATCAGCCGCCGCGTCCCGGCTCAATATCACACCCGGCGGTCGGTTATCAGGGAAGAATTTCATTATCAAGTACCGCATGGCGTCGGAATAGTGATCGTCCTCTTTCACGACCTCGCGATCCTTCGGCGACGACACCCGCGCCGTAACATCCCGCCATCGATAGCTATACATCTCCGTGATGAGCTTCACACACGACCGGAATATCCTGATCCTCGGCCCCCGGTCTGCGGTGAAAGACATCAAATCTATTACGTGATCGAGTCCAGCCAAAACCTCCTTGTTCGCGGGGAGCGTTGCAACCCCGTTTTCGGCAAGCGTCGCCCGGTCTTCGGCGTCGTGATCCGCGACCCGCCATGACACCCGCATCCCATTCTCAATCGCCTTTATGCGCTCCGCGTGTACTCGAACCGTTGTTTTCACATCACCATATTCCCGAAATAGGTAGACTACATCGTTAGCATGATCGTATGCGCCCCACACCACGGCGAAAGGAACCGTATAGCCGAAGTCGATCCCGGCCCCGATAGTCCAGTCGCTAGGTATGTCGAAATCCTCCACCACATGAACGGTCTCATCGAGAGAATAGACCAGCCCCTCAAAGGCTCCAAACTCTCCGTCATAGAACCGCTTCCGCATCGCCGGTGACAGGTTTTTCAGGGTCTCGATATAACCGGCGGCGAGGTTTTCCTCGTTGTCCTCGGCGCGGAACTGGATCGCCTTGTATTCGTGGAAATTGTCTTTCGGCAACCCCGTCAGCGGGTCTTGACCACGAATAAACAGGACATGGCTCCAATGATTATTCGTGGTCGGATTGAGGTCGATCAGAAACTTCAACGGTATTGGCTTCCCCGTGTCTGATTCCGCCGTATCATTGAGGCGGGACATCAGCATCTCGACCGAAAGATACTTGTTCTCGTTCGCCTCCGTGATGAATATTGTCCCATATTCCGCCGCGAGTACGGAATCGATGCTGGACGGCTCCAACCCGCCGAGGCGTATGATTGATCCATTCCCGTACCGGCACACGCCCTCGACCTCGTTGATCCGGCAGAACCCCCGCATCTCGTCCATCCGCAACAATGGGTACAGGGTTTGGAGCCAAACAGTTTTCTTTGCGTTCGCAAACGAGAATCGGCAAACAACGTGTTTACTGCCCTCGTACAACCGCGCCCGATCCCGTATCAGATAGCAGATCATCGCCGTCTTTCCCGAGCGCGACGACCCGTAGAGCATGAAATATTTCCAGCGGTCGTCGTTGATGACATTCCACGCATGGCGCTGTTTCTCGGTCATTCTGAAATCCGGCTCTACGACGAAGGTGTTGGGGACGCTGACCTTCATATCTTCTCGCACCCCTCCGGCAATGAGAAGATGATCCTTACCTGACCCTTCAAAATGTCCTCACGCTTCTCTATGAACATCCCCAATGCCTTCGCCTCGCGGTCTGTCGCGGCGAGCTTGTGATGCAATGGTTCTTCCTCGGTGTCCCTGATAACACCGTACCTGACCATTCGCCAGAACTCCATGAGTTCGCGCTTCCGGCCCTCGTTCGCCTGATCGCGCTCCATGATCCTCTGCATGATGTATTCCTGAACATCGTCCCGGCGATAGATCACGCTCCCGGAGTTGTAGGCGACGCGGCGGCTCCGCTTCTCACCGTAGACGGCTTCGTAGGCTTCGACGATGCTGGAACTTGAAAGCCAGCAATCAGCGAACTTCCTATGCTTTGCCGACAGGGTTTTTGACTTTGTTCGTGCCATTTATACCATCATTTCCCAACATTTTATCGAAATATAGCAACAAATATACTCAACAATCGCCCCGGACGGCAAGCCGGGTTTCCTTGCATAGCGCCCGCACAAGCACTCTGTTCAAAATCCTATCCCTTTTCCAGATATTGTACCGCTCTATGGCTCTGGCGATCCTGCGGAGCGGGCCGCGATTCCATATCGGCCTGTATCCGCAACTCCGGGAATAATAGCACATGGTCTTGGGATCGAGCTTCCCGGAGTAATACGGGAACCCCGAGCACAAGTTCGGCCTCGACGGGTACACCGAACACTTCCCATTTTTCAGCAACCGGCACCGATAGAAGGAACCATCCCGGTCGTCGATCCACCACTTCCGCAGATAGGGATTGATCGAATACGCTTCGTCTCGGGGGATGGGAACGAAATTATAATAGGCAAATAGTACGTCATCAGTATCCGACCTGTGACCCTCCATCCCCCGGCGGTTAAGCAACATAAGCTGAAATCCAGCCATCTTCGTGATTTCGTCCATGCCGACCGGGAGCCACAGCGCCCGGCAACACATTCCGCATTTCCGGCAACCACGGGGATGAAAAGGGCATTGAACAGATCGGCGTTCGTGCGTTTCATTTAAGCCCCCGGAAAATATGGGCGATCACGTCAACCGTCCAGCCATTGCCGAGCATTTTATAACGCTGAGTATTTGAGACGTGGCTAGTATAATTATCGGGTACAGTCTGCAAGCGTTCACACTCCAC